>Ga0325404_1000490_pt1 | contig 39576 bp, 25 predicted proteins | sample PopdelMetagenome_18_FD_205664 | JGI IMG/M metagenome (GOLD analysis project Ga0325404, IMG submission 205664) | Populus deltoides microbial communities from Bellville, Georgia, United States - Xylem-Control-R1 | ecosystem: Host-associated > Plants > Phyllosphere > Stem > Wood/Secondary xylem...
GCAGAATTCTAACTTGGGTATCCAGCCAGCAAACAAATCCAACAGAATTATTTTATTCTGTACCTAACAGCATCCACAAGTTCTCCTTATTGTCAGGTACTCTTTTTCTTTTTTCTTTTTTCTTTTTTTCTTTTTTTTCCCCACATTGCGAAGCACTGTTTTATTCTTTTAGGTGGCAATACCAAAGTCCCCCCTCGGCACCATACGGAATACTTGTCCAACACGTGGCATCTTTCTAGTTTTGCTTAATCATCCACTCCTCCTTGTGTCAAGACCACCAAAACCTAGCTGTGATGCCCGATCACATAAATGCAAATATTAAATTAAATTTTATGGTGTAATTCAATTCCTGAATTTAATTTTTTAATTTTAAATTTATTTTTAAAGATTATTAACTTGAAAGTTATAAATTTTAAAACTATTGAAGACTTATATAGTTATTAATTTAAAAATTTTAAAAAATTAATTGTGGTATGTATAAATTAATCCGGATAACTATAATTAAAATAAAAAAACAAGAAGAAGGAAGAAAAAAATGCAAATATTAAATTTCAAATTAGAAAGTCTAACAAAAACAACATGGAAAGGAAAAAGGAAAAGAAATGGAGAAGAATTAATGGCGAGTTCCTTGGACCAAACGCATCTAATTTTTTGGTTTAGGTTCGGATGTAGAGGTTCGGTGGTAGACTTTTAAGCCCAAAGATAAGCACCTCCCACACCTCATCCACCACCCACCACTACAATCTCCTACCCCCACCTCTCTCTATCTCTGTCTCTTTCTTTCTGTGACAAAAAGCTCTCTTTTCTTTCTCCAAAACCGTCCATAGATGATCATCAATGATCAAGAAACCACTGTGAGAGAAATCAAACCCAACATCAGAAGAATCATGGTAATTATAATTAATTGGCTACCACTAGTGCTGTATCTCACATTTATATATCTTGTTGGGAGTAGCATCTGTAATCAAGAAATAGAACACAAGATTAACATCAAACCACATACGTATGTATGTGGTTTGTGTCCATCTTGTGTTTTAATTATTTCTTGATTACAAATGGTGCTGAAATCAAATCCATGTTAATCTTGTTTGAGTATATTATAGGGAGGTGGTGGTCCTGATGATGATGTTGATGATCATAAAGAAGATATCAAGTGGCCACCATGGCTGCATCCACTTCTTGAAACAAGCTTCTTTGTTCAATGCAAGCTTCATGCTGATGCTCATAAGAGCGAATGCAATATGTACTGCTTGGATTGCATGAACGGTGCCCTTTGTTCTGCTTGTCTTTCACTCCACAGTGACCATAGAGCTATTCAGGTATGTGCAAAGTGCTGAGGATTTTATTCACCATTCTTATAAAGTAGCAATACACACACACACAAACACTGCAGTCTTCATGAGGCACTGTTCCTTCTTCCCGAGATATCCCCATGTCTCTCATCTACTGATATGTCCAAGATCACATGAATTTGCATCGGTTTCAGCAATGGCATGTGTCTCTTTGATTTGGTGTGTTCAATCCTGAATCCATGGCTTTTTTTTAATTGAGACAAGGGCATCTAGCACATGATTTTTGTCTATTATGGTTTAATCAAATTACTCATTGATGGCATTTTGTCGTTGTCTTCTTGTAGATAAGGAGGTCATCATACCATGATGTGATTAGGGTGTCTGAAATTCAGAAATACTTGGACATAACAGGAGTCCAGACATACATTATCAACAGTGCTAGAATTGTGTTCTTGAATGAGAGGCCTCAGCCTAGGCCTGGTAAAGGTGTTACCAACACTTGCCATGTCTGTGAGCGTAGCCTCCTGGATTCCTTCAGTTTTTGCTCTCTTGGTTGCAAGGTAAAATTAATACGCCCGCACATATTTCCATTTTTTTTTTAATTCTTATTTCCACTCCTTTGCTTTTTTGTCAACTGAGATTTTAATCAATATTTTTCTTTTAATAGATTAAATTAAATATTTTGCTTTTTTCTTTTGTCTTACTTCCGTATATATTGACTTTGTTTAATTTTACTTGGGAAGAGAGTTGATTCACTTGTGGGAATATTTTCACCCATGGAAATTAAGAGCTTTATGGTACTTTCTTCTTGTTAACACTCCGCCAGCCCCCTCCCCCCTCAGAAGTTAATGGAAAAACATTTAATTCTCCATTTATTTGAGGAGGAGGAGGAGAGCCCGAGCCTTACAAACTAACTTCCATGTAGCTAGATCAAATAAACCTAGCTCGATCGATTTGTCTTTTCTTATTAAAAGAGGGTCCTCCCGCTATAATTACTTTTCTCATGCTCAGTATCGTTGTGCCAGTTCTAATTGAATAACATTTCAGATTGTTGGAACATCAAAGAATTTTAGGAAGAAGAAAAGGTACAAGGAGATGGATGGTTCAGACACTGACGAATCAATGAAAGGCAGTGGCAACGGAGGTGCTAGAAGCAAAGTACAAAGCTTTACACCATCAACCCCACCTCCAAGTGCTATGAATAATTATAGGACTGCCAAGAGGAGGAAGGGGGTTCCACACAGATCTCCAATGGGAGGATATATCATAGAATACTAGCTAGTGATGAAGAAGGCTACAGCAAATATATCAATATAGTGGTGACCGACGTCCATCAAAAAAGAATATTATTACTCCAGCAAACTACCATAAGTTATTACCATCTTATATATTATGATCAAAGAGCATCACTGTCGACTCTTTATGTTACGAAGTTGCTAACATCTGAGCCTTTGTACCTTGAGGCCGGTGTTGGGCACTGATCAAATGTTCTATATATTTATTTAGAACAAAAGAAATAAGTGATATAGGGAGATACAGCAGAAATGAGCAAAAGAAGCTGGCGATGGTAAGATATATGGGAGCATGAGTAGGGTTTTTTCTTTTTCCAGCTTTATTATACTAATTTGTCAACTTCACTATGTAAATATTAGTTTGTTGAGAGAGAGTAATGTACTGTAAAAAAAATATATATATATATTGACTGAATGGGAAGTGCATATTGTGTTGTTAATTATGGTGCCTGCCTGCCTGGTAGTGGTTAATTTCTCGTGATTATTGTTTAGTGTCCCTGATATATATATATATATATATATATATATATATATATATATATATATATATTTTTTATATCTCTACGCGTGCGATATTGAATCTTGAAATTTTGCGAGGTTACAAGTAAAAAAAACAACATAAAATCTTACAATTTATTTTACATTGTTAATACAATATTTGAGTTTTAAAATATTACAAGTTGTATCGCATAATTTAATAATTTTATTAGAAAAGAATCTAATTGTAAATAGCAAGATTATAATGGGCTCATATTTTAATTGATATAATATGATAAAATTTCAAATAAATAGGGATTTTAATGATATTTATCTCATATTTAGTTTTTTTTAATATTTGATGTATATAAAAGATTATGTAATATATATAATATTATTTTTTTTTAAATTAGAAATAATAAACGATAAACTTATCATAAGAAATTTGTTTTAAAATTCTTTATTTAAGAACTTTTTTTAAATTTGTTAATATTTAAAAAAAAATTTATTAGTTACACACATTTATATAGGTGGCAATTTACTTTCTAAAAATTTCAAAGGCATTTTTTTTCTAAAAACTTACTAAAATAAATGTCAGATGCATAATGGCGTTTTACAATTGTCATTATTATATCTTTAATATTGAATTATTTGTTTGAATTTTAGTGGCAGTTTTGATATATATAACTCTACCAAAATTACGAAACTCCCATATAACCTCACCTCATGCTAGCCATGCCAGTATTGCCTTCGTAGCATTTCTATCACAAATATAGCTAGCCACCCATTTAGCTACCTTTCCACCATCTCTGGAAGATCAAATCTATTAACACTAGCTAGTCCCAGCAGGAGTCAACACAATTTTGTATCACCGTGCTCGTAGATGCAATTATCTAGAATTTTTACTATAGTTCAATCTTTGTATTGAAAAATGGGGTTCTAAAATGAACCCAACTACTCATGTTTGATTCAAAATCGACTCAATCGAGTATTCGTTAAAGCTTGAAATGTTTAGATAAACAAAGCTTGCTTAGTCACAATTTTAAAGCTTGATTATATATCTTTATAAACAAGTTGTATCAACTCACTATTTGGCTTGAAATGTTTGTAAATTTAAAATATATCTTCAAAAAAAAATTTTAAAAATATAACTAAAAACAATATTTATATTATATCATGAATGCAAAACGATATGATTCAAGAAAAGCTTGAATAAGCAAATCCGAGTTCTAGTATAATTATATTTTTTTATTTAGTTTTATGTTGTTGATCATAACTCTCAATCTAATAATTGGATCGTACTAAGATTTTATCATAAGTTTCCAGATATATTATTCTATATTGAGTCAAAATTTTAGATCAGTCGAATTTCAAAAAGATCTTGTAATATAGATCAGTAGATGCATTACGGGATTTGTTATTTATTGCATTTTGACTTATGAATTTCTTATTTGGAAATGACTCTTTTTCTAATGATATAAGGATATTCAACAACTGATTTTTGGGAATTTTCTAGTTCTTCTAGGATTTTTAATGGGTAAGAATATAGTTTTCAAGTGTTGTAATAATTCCTTAATGCTCTAAAATTATTTTCTTACAAGAATTTTTTATTTATTTTAGTCACGCAAGGAAATGAGCAATGCAATATTTAATGATAGAATATTTTAGGAGCTTTCATCTTCTACAAAGAAACTAAGGGACATGAGTTATTACAAAGATTTTCATGTTTATTTAGGATAGTTAAAGTTAGTTTTGAGTGATGCAATATTGAATAAACTTTTATTTCACGTGATGCAACACTTTTCTCTTTGTTGGGACAAAGAACAAGTTTGACTTGTCAAGGTATAACTAGTCATGTGACGTCTTCCTTATACTTTCCATTCGCAAATTAATATTTGCTGAGTAGGGATTTATTTCAATAGTGTTGGTGCTTTAGTTTAAGTAATCTTCGTATCACACTCCTATCAAACTTGATTCTTTGGCTTTTTGTGATTTGTTTTTCGTGCTTGTAGGTTACGTGACCATATGATCATGAGATTGGCGTCACAAAATAACTTAAAAATCACATCTGATGATGTACCGAGGGAGTTTTATATTTAAATCGAAGATAGTTCATGAGATTAAGATAAGAGAATTAATTCTAAAATAATTACTGTATTAAAAAATCCTATTTATTTGACTTGTTATATTCATAAACAAGGTCGAAAATTAATAAATCAAATTTGAATGCTACTTTAAAGTTTAATATGATATAGAAGCTTAACTTGAGACTGATTTAATTTATGTGGGCCAATCTTGAATATCATAACACTTGACTTGATTCCACTCAGTCACATCTCTAGTTGGAAGCAAAATAATTCCTTGCCATCCAAATTCCCAAAGAAAGTGAGATGAGCAAGCATTGATTAGGGTTAATCGTTGTAGTAATTAGCCCCTAAACCTTCCATCATAAGCTAGCTAGGAGGGATTGAAACCAAACATCTCTTGCCATAGAGCATTGGGCAAGAATGCATTGTCGGCAGCCGACGACCTGCCGTTTCTTCCCTCCCTTTTTTCTTTTTAACAAACGTTGTAAGAAACTGAAAACTTTGAGCATGGCGTTGTAACATTGTAAAGCCGAGTGGCTCGAGTGGAGCATTGGAGGAATGCCTTTAATAAAGTGATTAAAGTTAGTATATGGGCCCCAAGTCGTTTATTAAGATAAAGTTATTGGAGAGTCACGAGCGAGGAGGATTTCCAATCTCTGGAAGTTACCTGATGTTGACACGTATTTTGTTCTTTCTCACCGGAAATACCGGTCGAGCAAACCTTTTCATCTTCTCGCCCTTAAAAATTTCTTGAGAAAGTGACGCCGTACACGCCGCCCTTTACAAGTTGCCAAACCCGAAACTTGCCGTCACTTTCATGAATCATGATTCCCTTGTTTACTATGTGATTGCCACGTGTACCATTAACTCCAATAATTGTACCTTCCTTGGTTCCTAGCCGTCCACCCATCGTTTGCGTTGTACTTTGTTGAAAAAATTGGCAAGAACCACTAGAGAAGATGGGTTTAGTGTGAAATTTGGGGATTGATAAAGGATCAGTGTTCTGTATAATATAGTAATGATTTGTGGATTTCCTTTGGGGGTTGGTGGTGGTGGACAGAGTTTAATAAAAGAGAAAGAGAAAGAGACACTTTAAATCAGTAAATATTTTTGGTCATTTTATGAATGCATTATTATGAATAAACATTATTGTAAAATTTGAAGAGCTTCTACTAGATCAATTTTGAGTTGAATTATTATCATTTTATAAAATCAGATTAATAAAAACTATTTGCCATTACATAAAGCAAATTTCTCATGGCTAAAACTAGGAATGAATATGCTTGCATCATCTACCATTCAATTCTAGATAATGCAAAGATTAACTTTAAAAAGTTTACTTAAAACCATAAATGTTAAACTAGAATGTCTTAAATATCTGTATTTCATAAATAATCAATTAACAACATCAAGTTTTATTACAAATCTTCAAAAATATTAATAATGAATGTCTAATAACAAGTCAAAAGATGTTTTAATAAATCTTTCAGTTCAACTAAGAACTTAAACTAATGATGTATACTCCATAGCTCAAAACCCACTAACACCTCTATTAATCCTTTATCTGTGTACAGAGGGGGAGGGGGTAAGCTAACAATGACTTAACAAGTAAATCTCCACACACACACACACATTGCATTGACAATAATGAAACAACAACTTAATGTAATTAAAAAATATATTGATAATTCGTAGTTCATAAAAACATTCCATAAAACAAGTCATCAATACATGCTTTTACTTGGCATTCAATTCCATAAAACATGACCTTACTTTCAAACCAAATTCCTACGGCCACATTATACTTGTGACCAGACCACTAGTCAACTATTCCTAAACAACTATTGTAACATGTTATCATGGTCCATTGTCAATATTATAACCCATTAACAGGCCATTAGAACTAGTTATAATGTGAACAACCCAACTCACCAGAGGTCATTACTTCATTTATAGCCATCTGAGTCATTATGCAACAATGACTTAACAAGTAAAGCTCCACACATACACACATTGCATTGACAATAATGAAACAACAACTTAATGTAATTAAAAAATTGTTTATAATTCATAGTTCATAAAACATTTCATAAAACAAGTAATTAATACATGCTTTTACTTGGCATTCAAATCTATAAAACATGACCTTACTCTTAGACCAAATTCCTATAACCACATTATACATATGACCAGACCATTTGTCAACTATTCCTAAACAACTATTGTAACCCGTTATCAAGGTCCATTGTTAATATTATAACCTATTAACAGACCATTAAAACTAGTTATAGTGTGGGCAGTCCCACTCACCAAAGGTTGTAACTTTATTTATAGTTATCTAAGTCATTATGCAACCATTTGCAAATCCAATCCAAAAAAACTCTCTTTCATAAATCAATTTATAAAACATTCTTATAAAAATTATATACCTTGCATTCACAAACATCATATATAAGAAAATCAATTACAACATAGCAAGTGCTTGATCTTCTTTTAAAGAATTTAACATATAATAGAGGAAATATGCACAATTAAAAAAAATAATATTATTTTATTTAAAGATAATAAAGTGTTTGAAGATTTAGTTATTTCCCTTACTTAAACAACTAATATCCAAAATCTCAGCTCAAACAACCTATTCAAATCATATAACCCATTAAAATCCATCCATCACTTAATTATAATAATTTTTCAATTGCATACAACCTGATAAACTGATCATAATTCCTTCTAAAAGCTTCAAAATTCCATTTCGCTTTTAGAATTGTAAACTAATCTCAATTACCGTTTTTATCTATATATAATTCACCTAGTAATTCTTTTATATAATTTTTTAATAAGCCCTTGAAATCTAAGGGTTAAATCATAATTTTAAAATATTCAAGGACTCAACAGAAAATGTCATATATCAATGACCAAAGTGGAATTCATCATCTTTAACCTTACAATCAGTAATGTTCATAATTTCATAATATGTTTTGGGGGTCAAATCATAATTTTCCAATTCTTAGAGACTAAACTATATATAGTTTTCACAAATCAAGGACTAAAGTGAAATTTGATCATCTTCAACATCAAAACTAATCTTTTTAGAATTTTCAGCAAAGATTGTTACAAATTTCTTAACCCTTCATACTCATAACACATCAATTAAACAAATATATCTCAAATCACAATTCCTAACAATTCACCCAAAATCAATTATTTCAACTATTAAACCATATTAATCAATCAATCACACTTAAAAACATATACTTCAAATCTCCATCAACTTAAAAAAATTCAAAATCATACTTAACAATAATAATCATGCATATCAAAATCTAATTCTTATATTTACTTATTAAAATATATAATTCATCATCGATCTTCCCTTTCCTTTTCTTCTTCCTCTCTTTCTCTTCTTCTTCTTTTGGTTTCCTCTTTTCTGTTTTTAGGTTCTTCTTGTTTTTTTATCCATGTATACATTTATCCAATCATGTGAAATGCCCAATTTACCCTTTAATCATTTTTGTTATCCACTTTTGACCCCATAAAAAAATCCAAAATACAAGAGGATATATATGAAGAAAACCTAGAAGATTTCCCAAGTAGGTGGTGATGGACCAAAATGAGAAGTGGAAAAGTTGGAGGACTAAAATGTATAAAATTGACAAAATCGACAACCTATTTCTAATTGATAAAGGGCTTTATTGGTGAAAGTATTGTTATTTGGGGTAAAGAAATATAAATTTGGATAGGTATGGACTCAATAAGAATTTTGGAATGCTTAATTAATCTTACAGAGGACTTGATTGTAAGGAAAATCAATTTTTGGAGTTAATTTGGGTGTTAAATGGAATAAATTAAAGTTTGGGGACTTCATTGGTGTTTTGAGAGGATTAATTGGATGAATCAAGGACTTAATTGTAAAAATATTAAATTTTAATGGATAATCAGGGACTTGATTGAAGAAATCAAAAACTAAGAACCAAATTAAAAAAGACATATGATTATAGGGGCTGAAATTGACCAAATTAGAGGCCAAATCGAAGAAAATTAAAAGTTTGATGGTCATTTAAGGGTCCAAGTGTACAAGTCAGAAATCAAGGACTAAAATGAAAATGAAGCTGAACCTTGGGGCTAATGATTGAGTTTAGAAAAGAATGAAATTGCATGCAATTAAATGGTGAGAGGAAATTACTGGTATAAGTAAAAGAAATTGAAAGAATAGGGACTATATTGAACTTTGTCAAATCCCAAATTAAAAACTCTAATTTTTAGGGTTTAACCTAGATGACGGGTCACTTAAGTTTAATGAAGGGATTGAGTGACACGTCGTTCAACCATTATTCAGTTTCTTCTTTAGCAGTTTTGACTTGTCAAGTGAATGAATGTGGCATCTCCGACCACCTCAGGGGATCTAACAATCATCATTCGACCGAGAAACATTTCATCTACATAGATCAGCTACTCCCATTGAATATTTACATCATATTATTTTTAACAAACTTAACAACGTTTTAAAATTTTTAGCTAATCGAGTTGGCACCTTCAAACGAATGAATGTGAAGCTAAAGACCTCTAAATTAAGCAAGAATGGATCCAATCGAAATGTATGCTTCTCCTTTACCAATTTCAGGTGGTCTCAGATAATGTTTATATCGGAGTTGCTCTAGCGAAATCTTGAAATTGGTCAACTTAGTTAGCCTTAACTGAGATACCCATTTATGCAAAACAACTCAACTTTTTCATGTTCACACATAAAAATTCCCAGAGGGTTCTTATCAAGGGTCACAAATCTTTCATCCAAAATCAGAAGGTAAGGGATGCATGCCTTTATCTCCAAGCAAAAGAAAACCACCTAGGCAAATTTGTTACAAAACCACCATCCCAAAACCATTGAAGGATATAAAGAGAAGATAAGAAGCAGATTAATGAGATAACTTCACACACTTTTTCATTTACATTGTGCATGTATAAATACAAGATTGAAGAGCTTATTAAGCCCGACATTCTTGCTATTATGTAACTAACTGCAAGCTGTCCATAATTCAAACATTCAAATAAAACATAAAGATTTGATTCTGGTGGATGAGGATTTTGTGGAGGAACTGATGCTGTTGTATGAGTGATTTGTGGAAGAGTGATGACTTTTCTTATAGGATAGAGGTTCCGACTGTTAACATTTGTCCATAACCCTCTCATTTTGATCAGGGGGCTAAGCTTTGATCTATCTGTATTTGAATCTATCAAGAATCCATCAAAATTTATTGCGATGTTACAGTCACACAAATTAATTACCCTAACTTAAATAAATAAGATAGTTTAGAGCAAGTAAGGGGTCAATCTCATAAGGAAGGTTTAGTTCAGATTATTATGTTATACGATATGCAAATGAGGGGGGATTGAGGTTATCTAGGCTATAACAGAATTAAACAATCAAGCTAAATTAAATAAATCAGAAAATATTAAGAGAACAAACCTTTGTTTCAAGTAGACGTCCACCTACGAAAATCAGAACCGATCATTGAAACGATACATCAATTTATATTCTAAATATTTATCTCTTCTTAATGTTTGTTAGTTAACAGATCCGCTGTATAACTAACGCTAACCATCAAACAACCACAGTGTGCATACTAGTAATTTAATTGAATGGCAGCCTTAAGAACTAGATAAGTTGATTAATCAAGAAAACATAATTGTCTGCAATCCGTGTTTGATTTGATCGAATGTTTTCCCTAAGACTAATAACATAGATCCGCTACGATTATTAAACTCAGTTTTTCACAATTTTATATACCACAACTCTAGTTTTGATAGCAAACTTAGCAATAGATTATTTACAATAACAACTTAGAGTCCGCTCTAGCAATTAAAATAAACAATCATAGAAAATAAGCATAGGAAAACAAGCATGTTCATCATATAAACTGAAAAGAAAAGGTAAAATAAATCTCACAGTTCTTGAAATCCGAAGGTTTTTGTGTCCTTGCAACCAAGAAAAAAAGCTTAGTCTTGCATGTCTATTGAACAACTAATTGAAAAGAAAGAAGAATGCATGATTTAGGGTTTTGGAGGAAAGGCAATGTTTTTTCTCTTTTCTAGCCACCTCCTATCTTCCTTTTGTTTTTTCTTTTTATTTGATAGGAAACCATAATTTCTCTTTCTTACAAAATAGTCCTTACCTAAGTAGACAATTTACATTTAAGTAGTTCAATAACTATTTTCCTAAAAAAGAAGAAATAGCCTTGCATAAAATCCTCAAGCTTTGACTTTGGACTTAGAAGAGTTAAATTGCTAAAATAAAGACTTGGATGTCGGTTTGGATGCTTTGGGAAGTAATTTGGACTTGTTTCTTCACAAAATCTATCTGTTGGTAGAATTTATTTGTCATCTTAGAAATATCATATCTCTCTTATATGAGCTCGTTTTCTGCTGAAATTTGGTAGGCTAATAGGTATTTAAGTCAGAAATCTAAAACAATTGAGTTTGCCTCAAATGGACTTCTCTAACGCAAGATATTAAAGTCAAAATGGCCAAAAGTCAACACTGGTTCAGCTAACTCCACAGAAGCGATGAGTTTTGTCGTCCAACCTTTATAGAAAAGTTTCAAGCAATGCCCATTGACCTTGAGCACTTTGTTGGTTTCTAAACTTGTAATTTCAATTGCACCATAAGAAAAAACATTAGAAACAACAAAGGGTCCAATTCAACAAGAGAGCAACTTTCTAAGAAAAAGTTTCAAACATGAATGATAAAGAAGGACTTTGTCTCCAACATGAAACTCCTTTCTTGTAATCATTCAGTCATAAAGACTCTTGGTTTTTTCTTTGTAAATCCTTGTATTCTCATAAGCATCATTCTGTATCTCTTCCAACTCTTGCAATTGCAACTTCCTTGCAATCCCAGCAACATCAGAATCCATTTTACATTGTTTAATGGCCAAAAACGTTTTTTTTTTCAAGCTCCACCGGTAGATGACATGCTTTCCCGTAAATCATTCTATAAGGTGACATTCTTATAGGTGATTTTTAAGCAGTCTGATAAGCCCAAAGTGTATCCCTAAATCACAAACTCCAATCTCGCCAGTTAAGTTGCATTGTCTTCTCCAAAATAGACTTGATTTCTTGATTTGAAATTTCAGCTTGATCATTCGTTTAAGTGTGGTAGGTTGTGAAAGTCCGATAAGTCACATGGTATTAGCGTAGTAATGCTTCCATTGAACAATTGCAAAAATGAGTGCCACGATCACTAATGATAGCTTTAGGGATTCCAAACCTGTCAAATATATAAGCCCCGATAAAATCTAAAACAACCTTAGCATCATTAGTTCGTGTGACTTTCGCCTCAATCTATTTAGACACATAATTAACAATAAGAAGGATATAAAGATTACCAAAAGAAGAAGGAAATGGACCCATAAAATCAATACCCTAAGCATAAAAAATTTCTCTTACAAGAATATTCGTTAAAGACATTTGGTTCTTATGAGTGATATTACTTGTTCTTTGGCATTTTTCACATGATTTGCACAAGTGATATGCATCCTTAAAAAAAGAAGGCCAGTATAGACCACTTTCAAGTACCTTATGGGCTATTCTTTTTGATCTAAAATGCCTGCCACAAAAATGAGAATGACAAAAAGTGAGAATGGAATGAAATTCATCTTTTGGGACACATCTTCTAACTACTTGATCCACACAAAATTTCCACAGATAAAGAGTATCCCAAAAATAATATTTAGCATCAGCTCGTAACTTGTCTTTTTGGGATGTAGACAAACCTAGAGGGACTTTTTTAGTGACTAAATAGTTCACCAAATCAGCATACAATGGTCTTATAGAGGAATGTAACACATACAACTGCTCGTTAGGGAATGTCTCTCTTATTGTTTCAGTTTGTATATCCTTGGTCCTTAGTCAACTCAAGTAATCAACCACATGGTTTTTGGCACCTTTTTTTTTTTATCTTTGATCTCAAGATCAAATTCTTGTAAAAGCAAGATCCACCTAATCAATCTTGGTTTGGACTCCTTTTTCTTCAAAAGATACCTTCAAGCTGCATGGTTAGTAAAAACAACGATTTTTGTACCAAGTAAATATGACCTGAATTTTTTTAGAGTAAACACCGCTGCAAAAAGTTCCTTTTAGTTGTATGGTAATTACATTGCCCTCCGTCCAACATGCAGGAAGTATAAGCGATAACATGCAAATTCTTCTCTATTCTTTGTCCAAGTAGAACACTTACCACGCATGCGGGAAGTATAGGCGATAACATGCAAATTCTTCCCTGTTCTTTGTCCAAGTAGAACCCCTACCACGTAATCACTAGCATCGCACATTATCTCGAAATGTTCATCCCAATTTGGTGGTTGTATGATAGGGGCAGATGTGACACGTCTCTTAAACTCATCATGGATATCTTTACATATTTGATCAAACATAAAATCCACTACCTTGGCTAGTAATTTGCACAAGGGTGCTGTAATCTTCAAGAATCTTTGATAAAACATCGATAGAAACCTGTATGGCCAAGAAATAACATCTATTTTAGCTTTATCAACCTCTAATCCACGCGAAGACACGACATGCCCAAGAACTATTCCTTGTTCTACCATAAAATAACACTTTTCATAGTTCAAGACAAGGTTAGTTTCACTGTATCTTTTTAGGACCAAAGATAAATTTTCTAAACACTTATCAAAAGAATCATCATACATCGTGAAATCATCCATGAAAACCTCAATTATTCCTTCAACATGGTCAAAAAATAATCATCATGCATCTTTCAAAAGTTATAGGTGCATTACAGAGATCAAAAGGCATTCTCTTATATGCATATGTACCAAATGGACAAGTAAATGTAGTCTTTTCTTGATCTTCAAGATTAATAATAATCTGATTATATCCACTATATCCATCAAGAAAGAAGTAAAAAGACTTACATGTCAAGCGTTCAAGCATTTAGTCCATAAATGGTAATGAGAAATGATATTTGCGTGTAAAAAGATTAAGCTTTCTATAATCAACACATATTCTCCAACCACTCGAGATGCGAATAGGAATGAGTTCATCATTTTTGTTCTTTACCAACGTGGTTCTGGTCTTTTTAGGCACCATATGGATTGATGCCACCCATTTACTGTCCATGATGGGGTAAATGACTCTTACATCTAATAGTTTCAAAATTTCAGCTTTCATTACCTTCATCATAGGTGGATTCAACCTCCTTTGCATTTCCCTTGTTAGTTTCACATTGTCCTCCAATAATATGTGATGCATCCACGTCGAAGGACTAATGCCCTTGATGTCGGCTAAAGTCCATCCAATGGCTGTTTTGTGATCGCACAACAACATCACAAGTTTTTCCTCTTGCACACTTGTCAAACCTTTTGCTATGATAATAGGAAGTGTATTGTTGTCGCCAATAAATACATACTTCAAATTATCGGGCAAAGATTTCAATTCTAACTCGGGGGCTTGTAAAATAGATGGCAAAAGCTTTTTATGTGAAAGTACTAAATCAACAAATATATAACCATGGGGAATGGTTTGCAAAGCTTGCAAAGCCAATGCTGATTTGGTTTCTATCTCCTCTTCTTCCTCCATCTCAATTTGTTTCGACCTTTGCTTTTTAAGTTCTTTCCCATTTTACAGCGTGATCACACTAACATTCCTTTTTGGATTCAATGCTTGGGAGGGCAATTTTCCATTCATTTGTGCTTCCAATTTCCCTACACTTGAAGCTACTAGCCCCATTTACTTCTCTAAGATGTGAATACTTGACCTTGTTTTCTATTGAAAAGACATGATATTTTATTGTAAGGTCATTGTGTTAGAAGCCAAGGTTTTCATCATCTCACGAAGATCATCACTCGATGACCCCATAACATTGGAATTTGTGAATGCAGGGGGTTGTCTCACTTGATAATTCTGTTGGGACTGAAATCCACATGGATAGAACTGTCGGCCTTGATTGCCTTGTTGAGGCGAGTTCCCATAATATAAGTTCGGATGATCTCTCCATCCAGGACTGTACGTGTTAGAAAAAAGATCATACTTATGTTAGGGATGTCCATTGAATGCTCCATCAACTGCATTAGCTTGTTAAATGTAATCTTCTTGCATGCTTGGGCACATATCCGAAGCATTTCCTTATAACAAGTATATGCTACAAACTTTCACCTGCTGTACATTTCCACAAGCCAAATAACGCACAAGAGAAGTAAGATCATTAACTTTATTCTCAAGTTTAGCAATACTTACCTCATTTACCCGTTTGCTTAAAAGGTCTCCATGCGTGCCAAATTGTTTCGAGTTGGCTGCCATATTTGAGATCAATTAGCATGCAGCCTTAGGTATTTTTATCTACCAATGCCCTTCCACTTGCCGCATCAATGATACTACGGTCAATAGGTATCAGTGCTTCATAGAAATATTGAATGAGCAACTGATCAGGTATTTGATGATGAGGGCATTGAATGCATAATTACTCAAATCTTTCCCAATACTCGGAGAGTGTCTCCTTATGAAACTGTCGAATCCCACATATTTCTTTCCTTATGTTGGCAACTCGAGAGGCTGGGAAATACATTTCAAGGAAAATCTACTTCATACCATTCCAAGTTCTAATGGAACCGGGAAGAATAGAGAAAAGTCATGCTTTTGCTGTCCCTTTTAAAGAGAACAAGAAAGCTTTCAACTTAACCTATTCTTCATCAACTCTGTGCGGTTTCATGCTAACGCAAACCATGTGGAACTCCTTGAGATGATTATGAGGATCTTCTCTAGCAAGTCCATTAAATGTTTGCAGTAAGTGTATAAAACCAGACTTGAGCTTAAAGTTGACATTGTTGTCGATGTTTATGCATAATGGTTGATTCTGCATGTTAGGAGCAGTAAGCTCCTTGAGTGTTTGTTGTCATGCAACAGCCATGGTGTTGGTGCGAGCTTCCTTTCGTAACCTGCGTAAAGTGTTTTTTATTTCAAGATCTACCTGCACTTGTCTTTGATTAGTAGAATGGGTTACAAGCATAAATCGCCAAGAAAACTTAAAAGAAATCAACCACACAAGAGATTTAAAGTAGTGCAAATTGAATGAAAATCCAATACTAGAACTTAAAAATTGCCTAAAAACCCTAGAAAACAGTGGAATTTGGCCTCAAAGGGGTGGGGCTAGTTGCCAATGGCACCTAGTCTTATTCAAAACGTTGTTCTCCTTCAAGAAACAAAAGGCCGAGGCCTAATTCCATCAGAAAATCTGTTTTAAACATTACGTCCACCATAATTGCACAGTACCGCAAGCTACACCTTTTTTATCAATAAAATAAATAGCAATCACACAGCAAATAACAATCACAACACAAGAATCAACTAAAATTACGTCCCCTACATTGGCACCAAAAATTATTGTGATGTCGTGATCACATAAATTAATTACCTTAGCTTAAATAAACAAGATAATATAGAGCAAGCAAGGGGTCAATCCCACAAGAAAGGTTTAGTTCAGATTTTTATGTTATACAGTATGCAAATGGGAGGGAATTGAGGTTATCTAGGCTATAGCAGAATTAAACAATCAAGCTAAATTAAATAAATCAGAAAAATATCAAGAGAACAAACCTTGGTTTCAAGTAGACGTGCACCTACGGCTATCAGAATCGATCATTGAAATGATACATCAATTTATATTCTGAATATTTATCTCTTCTTAACGTTGGTTAGTAAACAGATCCCCCGTATAACTAACCATAACCATTAAACAACCACAATGTCCGCACTAGTAATTTAATTGAGTGGCAGCCTTAAGAACTAGATAAGTTGATTAATCAAGAAAACATAACTGTCCATAGTCCATGTTTGATTTGATCAAGTATTTTCCCTAAGATTAATAACATAGATCCGCTATGATTATTAAAGTCAGTTGATTCACAAGTTTATATACCACAACTTCGGTTTTGATAGCAAACTTAGCAATAGATTGTTTACAATAACAACTTAGAGTCCACTCTAGCAATTAAAATAAACAATCATAGAAAATAATTATAGGAAAACAAGCATGTTCATTTTATAAACTGAAAAGAAAAAGTAAAATAAATCTCACAGTTCTTGAAATCCGAAGGTTTCTGTATCCTTGCAAGCAAGAAAAAAGCTTAGCCTTGCATGTTTATTGAACAAGAAAGAAAGAAGAATGCATGAATTAGGGTTTTTAGAGGAAATGGTGCATTTTTTCTTTATTTTCTAGTCGTCCCCTCTCTTCCTTTCTCTCTTTTTTTTTATTTGATAGGAAACCCTAATCCCTCTTTCTTACAAAATAGTCCTGACCTAAGTGGACAATTTACATTTAAGTTATTCAATAACTATTTTCCTAAAAAAAAGAGAAACAGTCTTGCATAAAATACTTAAGCTTTGACTTTGGACTTAGAAGAGTTAAATTGCTGAAATAAAAACTTGGATGTCGGTTTGGATGCTTTGTGAAGTAATTTGGACTTGCTTCTTTACAAAACCTGTCTGTTGGTAGAATTCATGTGTCATCTTATAAAAATCATATCTCTCTCATATGAGCTTTTATTCTAATGAAATTTGGTAGGCTGATAGGTCTTCGAGTTAGAAATCCAACAAAATTAAGTTGCATCAAATGGACTTCTCTAGCTTAAGATATTCAAGTCGGAATGCCGAAGGTCAACACTAGCAGAATACGAGATTTGTCTTTGAAGGCTGCAAATTCTATGCTTTTTTTCCTTTTTCCATATATGTATAGAAAGGTATGGATGTTAGCTTTCAAATACCACTGGAATCACTTCGTTTCAACTTATAGAGCTCAAGCTCTACACCAAACATCGATCGGAGGTCAAATCTGTAAATTATCTCCAATTTACTTCTTTTTGAATCTTACATCCAAAAGTGCTTTCAAAACATAAAACAAAGAATATCAAGGCATTTCATATATAGAACATAGGAAAAATACTAGGTAAATATGGGTAAAACTATCAAATAATATGGTCGTATCAAGACTTCATTGGTTTTTTAGGAGGATTAATTGGATGAATCAGGGACTTAATTGTAAGAATATTAAAGTTGAATTGACACTTGAGGACTTGATTGAAGAAATCCAAAACTAAAAACCAAACTAAAAAAACCATGTGATTGTAGGGGCTGAAAATGACCAAATCAGAGGCCAAATCGAAGAAAATTAAAAGTTTAATGGTCATTTAAGGGTCCAAGTGCACAAGTCAGAAACCAGACCAAAATGAAAATGAAGCTGAACTTTGGGGCTGATGTTTGAGTGTGGAAAAAGGATGAAATTGCATGCAATTAAAAGGTAAGAGGCAATTACGGGTATACGTAAAATAAATTGAAAGAGTAGGGATTATATTAAACTTTGTCAAATCCCAAATTAAAAACTCTAATTTTTAGGGTTTAACCTAAATGATATGTCTCTTAAGTTTAATGAAGGGATTGAGTGACACGTCGTTTAACCACTGTTCAGCTTCTTCTTTGGTAGTTTTGAATGGTCGAGTAGGCATCTTTAGGTGAATGAATGTGGCATCTCCGACCACCTCAGGGTCTCTAACCACTACCATTCAATTAAGAAACACCCCCTCTACATAGATAAGCTACTCCCATCGAACATTTACATCCTATTGTTTTTAACAAACTCAACAACATCTTGTCCCTGATCAGTTATCACTGCATTTTAAAATTTTTGGCTGATTGAGTTGGCACCTTCAAATGAATGAATGTGAAGCTAAAGACATCTAAATTAAGTAAGAATAGATCCAATTGAAATGTATGGTTCTCCTCTACCAATTTTAGATGATCGCAGATGATGTTTACATCGAAGTTGTTCTAGCAAAACCTTGAAATTGGTTAACTTAGTCAGCCTTAACTAAGATACCGATTTATGTAAAACAACTCAACTTTTTTGTTTGTTCACACTTAAAAATTTCTAGAGGGTTCTTATCAAGGATCACAAATCTTTCATAAAAAATCAGAAGGTGATGGATGCATGCCTTTATGTCCAAGCAAAAGAAAACCACCTATGCAAATTTGTTACAAAACCACTATCCCAAAACCATTGAAGGACAAAGGTTCCAACTATTAACATTTATCCAGAACCCTCTCATTTTGATCAGAGGGCTAAGCTTTGATCTATCTATGTTTGAATTCATTAAGAACTTTAGCAAAACCCTATAAATACCCTTGGAAAAAGAAGAAAAGAGGGGGAAAAGAGGAAAAACATGGAGAAACACATTGTTAAAAGATCATGGTGTGAAGATTCAAGAGCCTAATATAGAAGGTCTAACAAGCTTTGGAAGGAAAAGATAGTGAAAGGGAAAGAAGGATAAAAAAGAGAAGGAAAACAGCAGTTCATAGCCAACAAGCTTGGAAAAGTTATAACCATGTAAAAGTTCAAGGGTGGAGTCCATGTGGCCTGCCTCTTCATGTTTTTTTAAAGTTTAAACCTCTTTTAATGTTGTTTGAGCGTATTTTCTATTTTTTTTGTTTGATTTTTTGCTGGAATAATCTGATATTTTTCGTTAGATTTTGTTTTGTTCTTGTTATAAGCATGTTTTAGATTGTTCAAGCTTTTGTTATGATAGTTTGTTTTAGTTTTGATTAATAATGTGTTAGAGAGGCTTGCAAAAAGGAATGATTCTTGGTTTTGATGATTGTTTGATTTTGTGTTTTTAGCCCAATAACATGTTGATGATGTATTTAAGGTATTTTGATTAGTGTTTAAATATGTTTTGTAATAAAATAGTAAGTTGCTCTTATTTGTGGGTTAAGGATTTTGAAAACATGTTGATCAATTTGATGTTTTTTAGTGTAATTTTATAGTTCATACAAGTATGTATTTGCATATAGATGTAAAAAATATCAAGTTATAAATCCAATCAACATGATTATGCTTGTTATTTAGCTTTGGAAGTTTTGAACTTTGAAACCTGTTGCATGATTTTGATGTTTTGATATTATTTGTTAGCTTTAGAAGTCTAAAAGACCAGTTCTGGGTTTGACAGTATATTGGGTTTTCTAGGAAAAAATCTAGGTTGGTGTTTTTAATGTTCTTCCCAAGAATGTTGCCTTTGTGATTCTAACTTATTTTGGTTCATTTCTTTATATCTTCACCTTTTTATGCATCATTAGTCAATAATTTAGAGTCTTCATTCATCAATAACAAGTTCTTAAGAGTTTTAATCCTAAGTTTTTTATTTTGAACCGAAACCTATTTCTAACAACATTGTGTTGATTGTCTGATAATCAAAGCAAATGGATATTAGATTACTCTTTCTAGAATGATTTCGAATAAAACCCTGGCCTTGATTGCATAAAAACTTATCTAGATTGAGATTTGTGTTTGCTAGGTTCTTGATGAATGTTCTTCGTGTTCTTCACGGCTTGAGTGTTTGATCCATTTTTCTGTGAAAATTTTTATGTTTTGTGTTAATTTTCAACTTTGATTTTGTTTCAGTTTAAAGCTTTGTGTTGGTTTAGTTTTTCGGTCAAATCTTGGTTTTTGGTTCGGTTCATGGTTGAACTAGTGTCTTTAAGTCAATCTGTTTGGTTTTGTTTTGGGTTAAGTACTTAAGACTTTGTTTGTTTGGACAACTTTTTTATCAAGGAATTTTTCATCTAAATAGGTGTTTGGCAAACACACCTTTAAGTCCATTTTGGTAGTTTTCTAGGGAAAGAAAAGATTGTTTTGCCAAACATGGTGTTAGAGAAATAAATAATAAAAAAAACCAAAAAGTAATTTTTGCTTGTTACATATGACCTAACCATTACACTAGAAAGTGCATTTTATTTATAAAAAGGAGAGAAATGTTTTTAGCATTGTTTTAGAAAATTTTTGTGTTTTTGTTTTTGTATTTTTTAGAATTTACAATAAGTTTGTAAAATTTCTTAAGGATTTGACTAATATTTCAATAACTCTATAAAATTATAATTCCTGGAAATTAATTGTCAACATTTTGGTATAAATATTGTACCTACTTGTAGATTGATATTTAAGTACCAAGAGTTGACTAGAAAATTCTCAAAATAATTTTGAATATTCACCAATTTTAATTTGGAATATTTCTCATCACAATATACAAGTTGTTGAAAATACTTTTACCTTCCAGAATAAATGAACCCTGTCAAGGTACCTACATGGTTCTTATCTGGTGGTTTAGACAAAGACCATTTGGGACCTTATGTTTTTTATAGTATTGGATTAGGATTTGTGTGTTTTATGTGGTTTATATGATTTGATTTTTGTATTTGGCTTACTTGTGATATATCATTTTGGAATGCATACACATGGAAACTTTAAGTTAGGTAGGGGGTAACGGCTTACCATATAACTTTTAGTTAGGATTTAAGTTTGTGAAACCATCTGACTATTTATTGAGTACTTGGACTAGTAGTGACTAGTGTACATGCAATCTCACTACCTACTGAGCCCCCATATTACCTTCATGAGGGCAATCACCGGGACACCAAGAAACCCTTTTGAGACTACATAATGCTTACCTCCATGTCTCATGTAAAAAGATATTGAACCTACCTATAGGATATATGTTCTACAAATAAACATTGTTGCATTAAGACATGCTCAACCTTTAAAAACATCTTAAATTGCAAAACTTAGGGCTGATAAAATGACCATCATTAAAGAGATGACTTTTAGTAAATACAGGTTGGATTATGAATCCTCTCAACTGTTAGAAGGGGATTGCTTGAGACTAGATGATAAAATATGAGTTGCTCTGAAAAAGACTCAAAGAAGCTCATCTCACACATGAAAAGCATCTGTGTGGATAGGTTTTTGAAGAAATATGAGAGGATAATGGAAATCATAAACGTGTCTATGCACAATTCAAAAATTAAATCCTTGATATATTTTTAAAACTCCGAGTATCGTTGCTTCACTTTTAAGAATAAAGACAAATATCCTACTTTGAAAGAATATGGTTTACTAACCAAATTTGCTTAAAATCTATACAAAGTCTACTTCCACTAATGGCGTGGCAAAATGCTAACTGAATTGATCAAAGTTCCAAATCTCCATAAGATATTGGAGAAAAGTGATAATGGCCTAAAGTGGAGGAAGATCGAAGAAGTATTTGAAAAGAGGAAAAATGACTCTAGATTTGTTGAAGAAAAGGGTATAATACTTGCTTTAGGAATCTTCAGGTTGGTGTTATTTCCAAACCTCACTGGAATAATCAGTTTAAAGGCAGCTGCAACCTTTTTTGCATATGAAAACACAGATAAATCTCATCATGGCGATACAAGCAGAAACTATCTTGACGCTCAATCATTGTAAGAGAGTTGGCAAGGGATCAATAAGATGTTATGAACAGTTGTTGTACATATGGATAATTAACCATATAAAAACCAAGAAGCTGATATTTAACAACTTCTGGTGGTTTAGTAAAAAACCATTAAAGATAGTTAAAGAAGAGGAGTGAAAGGACCTGAACAAGGAAAACTGAAAAGTAAAATTGCAACGAATTCTGCAAAGACAAGTGAAGTTGAAAGCCCTGTGGATGAGAGCAAAAATTGTTTGATAAGTTGTGGGAGATGACGACAGGTGCCTCTGATTGGAGTGATTAGATATGTTAGTTACTGCACCCGCTTTAGTTGTAAAGCAACTTAGAGGCATACAAAATGTGCTAAGGATGGTCGGGTTATTCCAATTCTCCTGGTTATTCAAGGACCAGTCTTCTTTGGAAGCTTCTGGTATTGGTCAGGAAGGAATTAAATGGTTTGAGAGATCCGGTTACTAGTGAAAAGTATATAAGGTAGATAAATCTATCACTAGTCACAATCCCCACGAGTCTGGAATTTGAAGCCAAGACTTCGCAAGCTGTTGAACCAACTAAAAGAAAGAGGATTAGCAATGAGGAAGAGTTGAACGTACAATTGGAAAAGCTCCAAATAGAAGTGGACACCAGTATAGCACTTAGGATATCCCTCAAGGAGCAACTCGCTGAATAGAAATTGAGAAAGTTCATAGAACAATAGTAATGCAACAATATTATTCAATAGTTTCACCCATATTTAACTAGTGTTTTGCCTATTTTTTATATATATAATGCCTTGATGTTCTTTGTTTTATGTTTTGAAGGCAATTTTGGATGAAAGATGCAAAAAGGAGTAAATTGAAGGTAATTGGCATATTTGACCTTCAATCGATGTTTTGTGCAGAGCGTGAGTTCTAGAGGATGAAATGAAATGATTCTTATGGCTTTAGAAATCTAACATCCATACCTTTTTGAAAATCAAAAGCAAGAAAAATAAAAAAAGGAAGAGCTTGGAAATCGCAGCCTTCAAAGTCAAATATTACAATCTGCCAGTGTTGACCTTCGTCCATTCCGACTTAAATATCTTGAGCTACAGTAGTCCATTTGATGCAAACTCAATTGTTTTGGATTCCTGGCTCAAAGACCTATTACGTACCAAATTTCAGATCAAAAAGATCTCATATGAGGGAGATATGATTTTTCTAAGATGACAAATAAATTCTGCCAGCAAACAGGTTTTATGAAGAAACGAGTCCAAATTACGTCCTGAATCATCCAAACCGACATCCAAGTTTTTATTCATCAATTTAGATCCTCTAAGTCAACGCTTGAAGATTTCATACAAGGATATTTTGTCTTTTTAGGAAAATAGTTATTGACGTATTTAAATATAAACTGTCTACTTAAGGGAGGACTATTTTGTAAAATCTATGTTTGATCTTTTTGAACTCCTATTGGTTTATAAGAATATGAGTATTATGTATGAAAATTATTTAAGATAGATGAAGATATAAATTGAATGAATAAGTGTGCATGCAAGTTTTAACGTTTAATTGATTTAGAGATTGACTTTGAAAATATGTTATGTTGACTTTATAGTGTTATACCAATGCAAGCTTTTTAGCCTTCAACATTATATTCTTTGATTGTGCATTCTTTCAATGATATGTATCTCTAGAACTTGCTTCATATCTTGTTGAGATTACATTCACATTACATGTGTACATAAGATGATAAAAGCATGAGGAATTTTAACCACTTGAACTAAAAAGCCAACCTAAAGCATATTATCCTTAGTGAGCCCCTTTTGAGCTTGTTTATCCTTTCTTTGCTTTACCCATTGTAATCCTTAACTTTTATATCTTTTCCTTTTCCCTAGCCAAGGATTATTAGAGCAAATACTTGTTGATATCTCATGGATTATGATTGGAAATTATATGAAAAGAAAAAAAAAAGTGATGCTTAATGAAAAGATGGGCGAAGTTGCCAAAGGTGAAAAAAAAAGAAAAAGAAAAGAAAAGAGAAGTGTTCCATTGTGTTCATAGTTCTTAAAATTTTATGTTGATGGAGTTTGAAATCAAAAGAAGTTAACTATTGGTACTTAAAGATGGAAAATTTGTGTGCTTACGATGGAATATCTTGTTTGAAATATCAATTTTTTTAGAATGCTCTACTTCCTTTGGTTTTAGCCTTTTCTTTTACTTTCTTTTACCTCACCATAACCTTAGCCCCATTACAATCGAAAAGTAAGACCTTTTGATTCATACATTAGTTGTAATATGTTAGTAATAAAGATGAGATTGAAGAGCAAGCTTATGGTAGAATATATTCATTGATCGAATTTGAGAAATTTAAATATATAAACCCTAAACACATGAGTGTTTGAGTGTATATCAATGAGAGGACCTATCACTTTGGCATGGCATAAATTTCATTTAAATCTCAATGATTAATTGAGTTTTGAAGTTAGCATACAAATGAATTCATGAAAATCTATATTCTTTATCCTTTTTTATTGTATTCTTATTTATAATGTATATATTCTTGGACATTGATGGGAGATTAAGAGATTGGTAATAGTTATTTTATCAATTCAGTTTAAGTTAGATTTTATCTATCCTTTCTCATGGACGAGCAAGAGCTAAGTGTGGGGGTATTTGATGCAACCATATTATTTGATAGTTTCACCCATATTTTAACTAGTGTTTTGCCTATTTTTTATATATAAAATGCCTTGATATTTTTTTTTAATGTTTTGAAGGTAATTTTGGATGAAATATGCAAAAATAAGTAAATTGAGGTAATTGGTAGATTTGACCTTCAGTCGATGTTTTGTGTAGAGCATGAGCTCTAGAGGTCGAAAAAAAGTGATTCTAGTGGTAATAGAAAGATAACATCCATACCTTTCTGTACATATAAGGCAACAAAAATAAGAAAAGGTAGAGTATGGAAATCATAGTCTTCAAAGTCAAATATCTCAATCTGCTAGTGTTGACCTTCGTCCATTCTGACTTAAATATCTTGAGTTACAAAAGTATATTTGATGTAAAATCAATTGGTTTGGATGCCTGACTCAACGACCTATCAATGTACAACATTTTAGATGAAAAAAAGATCTCATATGAAGGAGATATGATTTTTCTAAGATGACAAGTGAATTTTGCCAACAAACAGGTTTTGTGAAGAAACGAGTCCAAATTATATCTCGAAGCATCCAAACTGACATCCAAGTTTTTATTTCAGCAATTTAGCTCCTCTAAGTCAAAGCTTGAAGATTTCATGCAAGGCTATTTCTTCTTTTTTAGGAAAATAGTTATTGAAGTACTTAAAGGTAAATTGTCTACTTAAGGGAAGACTATTTTGTAAAATACAGACGAGGGTTTCCTAGGGTATAAAAAGAAAGAGAGAAGCAAAAGAGGAGGAGAGAGGGGGACGGTTAGAAGAGAGGAACACAAACCCTTGCTCCTACAAACCCAAATTCATGCATTCTTCTTTCTTTTTGGTTAGTTGTTCAATAGACATGCAAGGCTAAACTCTTTTTCTTGGTTGCAAAGACACAGAAACTTTCAGATTTCAAGAACTGTGAGATCTATTTTACCTTTTTTTTCACTTTATATGATGAATGAATATGTTTGTTCTCCTATGCTTATTTCCTATGATTGTTTATTTTAATTGCTAGAGCGAACTCTAAGTTATTATAGTGAACAATCTATTGCTAAGTTTGCTATCAAAATAGGAGTTATGGTACATAAACTTGTGAAGTAATTGAGATTAATAATTATGGCGAATCCAGATTAGTAATCTTAGGGAGAACATTCGATTGATCAAATCAAGTATGGACTACGAACAGTTATGTTGTCTAGATTAATCAACTCATCTAGTTCTTAAGGCTGTCATTGAATTAAATTACTAATGCAGACACTGTGGTTATTTAATGGTTAGGATTAGTTATACAACGGATCTGTTAACTAATCAACATAACAAAAGATAGATATTCATAGTATAAATTGACGTCTCGTTTCTATGATTAGTTCTGATTTCTGTAGGTGGATCTTTACTTGCGACCAAGGTTTGTTTTCTTGATAATTTTCTAATTTTATTTAATTTTGCTTGACAGTTTTCTGTTTACTTTTGCTTTAGCCTAGATAACCTCCGAACCCCCCCCAAATTGTATATCATCTAGCATAAAAATCTGACTTGAACCTTCCTCATGGGATCGACCATTTGCTTGCTCTATATTATCTTGTGTGTTGTGTTTTAAGCTAGGATAATTAATTTGTGCAACCACGACATCACAACAAATTTTAGCGTCATTGCTGGGGAAGTGATTTTGGTTGATTCTTGAGCTGTACTTTTTATTCGTTGTGATTATTATTTATTTTGTTGAGAAAAAAGAGATTTTTGTTTGCGACGGTATTGTATAGTACGGTACAGTTACTGTTCAAAACCAATTTTTTGACGGAATTAGGTATCGACCTTTTGTTTCCTAAAGGGAAACGACGTTCTAAACAGGACTAGTCGTTTTTTGCCACTAGCCCCACCCTATCGAGGCCAAATTCCGCTGTTTTTTAGGGTTTTAAACCAGTTTTAGTTTTCTAGCGTAGGATTTTCGTTCAATTTACATTGTTTTCAATCTCTTCTATGGTCGATTGTTTTTTAGTTTTCTTGACAATTTATGCATGTAACCCGTTCTGCTAACCAAAGACAAGTGTAGGTAGATCTCGAAATAGAAAACACTTTACACAGATTATGAAAGGAAGCTCGCATCAACACCATGGTTGTTGCACGACAACAAACACTCAAAGACCTTGATGCTCCTAACGTGGAAAATCAACCATTATACATAAACATCGACAACAATGTCAACTTCGAGCTCAAGTATGGTTTTATACACTTACTGTAAATATTTAATGGACTTGTTGGAGAAGATCCCCATACACATCTCGAGTTCCATATGGTTTGCGTTGGCATGAAACCGAATGGAGTTGATGAAGAACATGTTAAGTTGAAAGCTTTCCCCATCTCTTTAAAAGGGGCAGCAAAGACGTGGTTTTCCTCTATTCTCCTAGGTTCCATTGGAATTTGAAGTGCCATGAAGAAGATTTTCCTTGAGAAGCAAATGCCAACATAAGGAAAGAAATACCTGGGATTCGGCAATCTCATGGAGAGACACTCTTCGAGTATTGGGAAAGATTTGAGCAACTGTGCATTCAATTATCATCAAATACCTTATCAGCTGCTCATTCAATATTTCTATAAAGGATTGATGCCTACTGACCGTAGTATCATTAATGCGGCAAGTGGAGGGGCATTGGTAGATAAGACACCCGAGGCTGCACTCCAATTGATCTCAAATATGGCAGCCAACTCCAAACAATTTGGCACTCATGGAGACTTCCCAAGTAAATGAGTAAATAAGGTAAGTATTTTTAACCTTGAGAATAAAGTTAATGATCTTACTTCTCGTGTGTGTTCTTTGGCCTGTGGAAATGTACAACAGGTGAAAGCTTGTAGCATATGCTTTTTACAAAGACATGTTCGGATATGTGCCCAACAATGCAAGAAGATTACATTGAACAAGCTAATGCAGTTGATGAAGCATTTAATGGACAGCCTCAATGAAACAAGGTCAAGAATTCACAACTTGGAGAAGAAAACGGGGCAAGTAGCTTCAGGTGTAGGGAAATTGGAGGCACAAATGAATGGAAAGTTGCCCTCCCAAACATTGAATCCAAAAGAGAATGTTAGTGTGATCACGCAACGAAATGGGAAAGAACTTCAAGAGCAAAGGTCAAAACAAATTGAGAAGGAGGAAGAAGAGGAGATAGAAACTGAATTGAGTATAAAGAAGAAACATCATATTCCTCAACAAATTGAAAAAACGACCAATACTCCAAAGGTAAGTACTAACTCATTGAATTCCAGTTTTAAAACAATTTCACCCTTTCCTTTGAGTTCTTCTAGGTCTAAGAAAGAGGACAAAGAAAAAGAGATTTTAGAGGTTTTCAAGAAAGTGAAACTCAATATTCCTTTGATTGATGATATCAAGCAAATTCCAAGTATGCCAAATTCTTGAAAGAGTTGTGTACTACCAAGAGAGCCTACAAGCTAAAAGGTCATGAAATGGTAAGTATGGGTGAAGTTGTATCTGCTGTTGTTTAAAAGAACATGCCTTTAAAACAAAAGGACTCAGGTGCATTTACTATCCCATGTGTTATTGGTAATTCTGGTTTTAAAAGGGCCTTATGCAATTTAGGTGCATCCATTAGTGTTATGCCCAAACATGTTTATAATTCTCTTAGTCTAGAGCCTTTGAATAAAACTAGTATTGTAATACAACTTGCAGATCGTAGTTTTGTTTATCCACTTGGTGTGATAGAAGATGTCCTAGTCAAGATTGATAGTTTAGTTATTCCATGTGATTTTTATATTCTTGATATGGAATGTGATTCTTGTGATTCATCAAACAACACTCCTATATTGTTGTCGCACATCCCTCGCGTAGCGTCCAATGGTGATTTTTTGTTTGTTTGCTTGATTGGTTCTTTGGAGTCGCCACCTAGTATTATGGTCACTAGGAAACCTAAACTGGTCTTTCAGAGATTCTAAGGTAAGGGATTGGTTGCGTAAAGGGAAGGTATTAACACCCCTAGTACGCCCTACCTAAGGTAAGCTGCTTGGTATTTGGTTTGCCTTATAATTGCTATGGTGTTGGTGTCTTCTAATCCCATCAGTTTTCCTAGGATAAGTTTACTATGATGAACAAACTTGGACTCGAGGTCTAAAAAGAAAGAACCCTTGGTCAATGCGGATCACACCCTTAGATATGTCTACAAAGTACCAAGGAGAACTAATGCAGATCTCTTGAAATCTGTGTTTGATTCAGACTAAATTTATAACCTATGATTTATGAGATAGGTAGAAATCCAAGGAGATTCCATGTGCTTTAAAACCTCATTTTTTCCTTAGTATTTCAAGAGTTTGCGACTCATAAATCACAAGGAGGGGGGACAAAGATTCAGAAATCTAAGGAAATTCATAGCGCTTTAAAAGCCTCTTTTTTCCTTAGTGTTTCATACTCATGGCTCGTAAACCGTGGTGTCAAAAATTGAAATGCCCTCGATTCTAATCGAGGCTTCTTTCAAGGATGTGTGATGACTTATTATTCCTAGAAAATTATTTTGGATATTTACCACTTAGAGTTTCTTTATCCAAACATTAACAGCGAATAATAATAAGTTATTCGCAATAATATTTTGAATATTCATCCCTTTAGGATTTCATTATCCAAACATTAACGGTGAATAATAACAAATTATTCCCAATAATATTTTGGATATTCATCCCTTTAGGATTTCTTTATCCAAACATTAACGATGAATAATAGATGAATTCCCTCAAAATAAGATTTTTGTATTTTTTTTTGGAATATTGGCCAATATTCTTTGGAGTTTTACAAACATGTTGTAATTTGTAAAATCCAGAAATGCAAGAAAATAAATTTTTTATTGTGTTTAAGAAATCCATGCGAAAACACATTTTCAAAACTTCAAATATTTATTTTTTTATAAAAAAAAAACATTTAAATTATGTTAGAGTATTGGCCGTATGCAACATACAAAAACATTTTTTATATTTTTCTTTGTCAAAAAACACAAACATCATGGTTAATCACAATTAAAGTTAACAAACCACATATTAGTCAAATTTTTAAGGCTTTAACAAATCAATTATTAAATTCAAAAAAATATGTAGAAACTTGTTCTTACATTTTCACAGGAAATACAACATGATTTTATTTGTCTCTAAAATACTTGATCATATGCAGATTAAAACATCAAATTCATTTTTTTGTCTTTTTTGATTTTTTAATCCAATAACATAAAATAAAAAAAAGTACAACCACACACACATCCCTTTTTATTATGTTTTTTTTTTCTCATACACCCATATATAATTACAAATAACAAAAATTTAAAATAAAACAACACATCACACAAATAAAAAATTACAAAATAGCCCCAAAACAATCTGGAATTACAAGGAAGGCCTTCTGCACCACCGAAATAGTGGCGGCACGTCTCCTCCACGCGCCACCGCCACTGGTGGTGCATGGGTTCACGCGCTCCCGTAGGGAACGTCTCGAAACGGGTGGATCTAGCTTGGCTTCTTCTCCTCTTCCCTTCCTCGCTGGCGATGAAGATCATCGTCACCTACAACAAGAGTAAAACACACAAACAACAGTTGATTTTAAGTTTTTTTGTTTCTTGTTCACGGATCTGTTTTCTTTCCTCTTCTTCTCTGTTTTGGATCTGCTTCTCTACAAATCTGTTCTTTTCTTTTTCTTTCCCATTCTTCTCTGTCTCAGGTGGCGGCAAGACCAAGGGGGCCGCCGGCTGCTAGGCTTTGGGTTTCCGTCCTGTCTGTGCAGCTGTCGGTGGCCGATTCGTGTCTTGGCGAAGACAACGGCCTGCAAACTGCTCCCTTTCGGTTAGAGGGGAATGAGCAGATCGAGGTGAATGGCCTATGGGGCTGCTGTCCTTTGGCTGGTTCCGGGGCCGGTTGAAGGAGATGAAGGAAAGAACGGGGGTGGCCGGGTCTTCACGAGCTGCGCAGTGATTGTGAAGAAGAAACGACTGAGTGAGAGATGGGAAATGGTAGCTCTTGTTTTGTGTGCTAGAGGATGATAGATCGGTGAAGATGGAGAAGGCTGGTTTGGGTGGTCTGTGGGGGAAGATGGAGACGACTGAGAAAGGGAAGAAAGGCTGAGATAGCAGAGTGATGGGGGCTCGGGTCGGCTGAGAGGAGACTATTGATCTATGGCCGGCTGAAGAGGGAAACCGAAAATTCTCCAAGGCCAAAGCAGAGTTTTCTCTGGTTTGGCTAAAGGGAGGAGAGCTCGTGAGGGAGAGTCAACTAGATGAAGGAGAGGGAGGCTGGTCTCCGTGTAAAAAAAAATCAAAGGCCAAGGGTGGGGGTGCGGCTTGGTTTCGGCCGAATACAAAAAAAATTAAGTTTAGGTTTTTTCGTGGTTGCCCTAAATTTCTCTCTTTAAAAATTGTCCTATGTCAATTTTTCTTCCCCCCTTTGTGCATATGGCTGGATGTTCACTTATATAGAAAATCTCTACATGTTCTATTTAAGGAAATATTGCAATAATTATTGCAGAGATTGTCTTCTATAACCAGCACCAACAAATCCTATATATATTGTATTCTTCATTGCAATGATTATTTTCCATAACCAGCACAAATCAAATCATATATCTATGGTATTTTATATTGCTGTAATTATATATGATTCAGTAATTATCTCCTTCACATATTGCTTCCTTAACCCTGATGCTCTATGTTATCGCCACATGTAAATCCTTATTTTTAAAAAAACATTATTAAAACATGGGTCAAAAATTGGGTGGCAACAATTGTTTGGGAGACCATTCTTGAAAACTACCAATACGAAAATTGATTGTGGTAAGGATGCTTTGTCCATGAAAGTAGGAATGAAAAGATTGAATTTAATTTTCATGATGCAATAAAATATCCTTACAACAATGTTTATTCTATCACATGTTATAACCAAGTTGATAAGTGTGTGCGGTAAGTTTTTTATTTTCATTGTGAGGATGGATTAAACGTGGCTTTGAGATATGACTATGATTTTACTAAGATAGAAGAGATGGAGAGGCACCTATATATTCCCCAAAACATGTAGGAATCCGCATTAGCTTTGCAAGTTTTGCAAATCAATCCCCTTGGTAATGTATTTGTTGATTTAGTATTTTCATATAAAAAGTTGTTGCCATCTATTTTACAGGCCCTCGATTTAGAATTGAAACCTTTGTCTAATAATTTGAAGTATGTATTCATTAGCGACAACAATACACTTCATGTTATAGCAAAAGGTTTGACAAGTGCGCAACAAGAAAAACTTGTGAAGTTGTTGAGCAATCACAAAACAATCGTTGGATGGACTTTAGCCAACATCAAGGGCATTAGTCCTTCGATGTGTATGCATAACATACTATTGGAGGACAATGCAAAACCAACGAGGGAAATGCAAAGGGGGTTGAATTCGCCTATGATAGAGGAAGTAAAAGCTAAAATTTCAAATCGAGAAATCAAGTCTATTTTGGAGAAAACAGTGCAACATAACCAGCGAGATTGGAGTCTACAACTTGGTGATGCATTTTAGGCTTGTCGGACTGCTTACAAATCACCTATAGGAATGTCACCTTATAGGATGATTTATGGAAAAGCATGTCATCTACCGGTGGAGCTTGAAGACAAAGCTTTTTGGGTCATTAAACAATGTAACATAGATTATAATGCTGTTGGGATTGCAAGAAAGTTGCAATTGCAAGAGTTGGAAGAGATGTGAAATGATGCTTATGAGAATGCAAGGATTTACAAAGAAAAGACCAAGAGTCTTCATGACCGAATGCTTACAAGAAAGGAGTTCCATGTTGGAGACAAAATCCTTCTTTATCATTCCTATTTGAAACTTTTTCCTGAAAACTTACGCTCTTGTTGGATTGGACCCTTTGTTGTTTCTAATGCTTTTTCTTATGGTGCAGTTGAAATTACAAGTTTAGAAACAAACAAAATGCTCAAGGTTAATGGGGATCGCTTGAAACCTTTTTATGAAAGTTGGATGACAGAACTCACCGCTTTTGTGGAGTTAGCTGAACCAATCTATGAAGAATGAGCATGCCACATGTTGAGCCAATGACATAAAATAAAAGCGCTTACTAAGAGGAAACCCAGTACAAAAATAAAAAAAAATCAGATTTGCTTTCTTTTTCTCTTATCTTTTATTTTTCGCATTTTACTTTATTTTTATCATTCTCTTACATTTCTTTTCTTTTATTTCAATATTGAGGACAACGTTATGTTTAAAGTGTGGAGGTATTGAGAGAGTTTTGGTTTTCTTTGTTGCGTCAAAAAAATATATATGTTTGATCTTTTTGAACTCGCATTGGTTTATGAGAATATGAGTATTATGTATGAGAATTAGTTGAGATAGAGAAGATATAAATCGAATGAATGAGTGTGCATGCAAGTTTTAATGTTTAATTGGTTTAGGGATTGACTTTGAAAATATGTCATGTTGACTTTATAGTGTTATACCAATGCAAGCTTTTGAGCCTTCAACATTATATTCTTTGATTGTGCATTCTTTCAATGATATGTTTCTCTAGAACTTGCTTTATATCTTGTTGAGATTACATTCACATTACATGTGTACATGAAGATTATAAAAGCATTAGAAATTTTAACCACTTGAACCAAAAAGCCAACCTAGCATATTATCCTTAGTGAGCCCCTTTTGAGCTTGTTTATCTTTATGTTGAAGTTCAAGGTATGCTCATGGCGTGAAAGGCTGACAGCTATTGGGTGCTATTGAAAGATGTGGGGGCAGTGAAAAAAATTAACAATGCAACTGAACCAAAAAGGAGATTGTCTTTTGTTGATTATTGAAGGCGTTACTGCTGCTGTGCATCACTGAGGAGAGGTGTGTCACTTCAATGTTTTGGCCATTGCTAGTGGAGTGCTGAGAAAAAGAGTTCATTATTTTTCCTTGTATGGGACGTGGACTGACAGTAATTCCACAAGAGGCTGTGCAGACATTCCTTTTCTACTCTTGAAGTTCAGCGCTTGTTCAAGCAGATCAAAGAGTCTAGCTACTTCATATTTGATGCTCTTAATTTTTGTTAGACAATGACCCTCTTATTGGACCCCATTCTTTATTTTCCAACTTTTCTCAATCCAGTATAGTAGAGACCTCAAGTGAGGCAACCAACTTTTCATCCCGATACATGTATGACAAATGTACAAGCATGTAATTTATATGATGAACTCGCCCTTCGAGGGGTGACATATGGTCATAACTCTTGTATGATGAAACAAGAATCGTGATTTTTGCCCAAACTCTACAATGAAAACTTTCTGAGTGGCGGCCATTGGGTCACCCACAAGTCTTGAGTACAAGATGCTTTAAGAAAGGTTTGTCCTGATGCAGATAACGATGGCACATACAACCTAAGGACAGGTTCTATTCATTATGTGAACATGGGTAGGTTTTCTACCTGGTCTCAAAAGGGTCTCATATCTGCCCAGTGATGATCTTCGTAAAGACAGTATAGGGACGTTGCAAGAAATGGTTAAGGTACATATACCTACCATTACCAAGCATACACTCAGATATGAGTTGGGTGTTTCACGCATCTGAACCCTGACCAATAGTCATAGGGCAGATCGTTAATTCCCCATCTAACCTAAAAACTTGTGTGTGCTTTCAAAAATAAAAACATGTGATGCATGAAACAATTCTAAAAATGCATGGATAAAACAAAAATAAAATAAGATAAAAATGCCAAAACATAAACACATCAAATACACAAAGCTTAGTCCAATATCGTTAGAAATAGTACCTTCCCTAGTAGAGTCGCCATTCTGTCGCACATCACCCGCGCGGCGTCCGGTTGGCGATTTTCATTTCGTTTGCTTGATTTGTTCCTAGGAGTCGCCACCTAGTATTTAATTGATGGCTACTAGGAAACCCGGGTGTACTGGTCTTGTCAGAGATTCACAGGTAAGGGACTGGTTGTGGTTAGAAAAGATATTAGCACCCCTAACGCATCCTTTCTGAGGTAAGCTGCTTCGTGACTTTGACGTGTTAAGAAAGTTTTAAAAATTATCTTTTCATCGGATATTAGAAATACGACTTACGAGTAAGTTCTTAATTCTTGATCGTGAGCAAATTAAAATATTAAATTCTTCTTTATTCTTTGCAATTTTATCATAAATAAAAAACAAACATCCATAAAACAAATACAAACACACACATACACTTTTACTATATTTTTTCTTTTTTCTTTTCTTTTTATTTTTTTTTACACACTACAAATTATACAAATTCAAAAACTGTTAAACAAAAATTACATTAAACACTTTAAAAATTACAAAACAGACCCCAAAAAATCTATAATAGAGTTGGGAAACCTTCTGGACCTGTATGAACAGTGGCGGCGCGTCCCCTCCATGCATCACCGCCACTGGTGGAGCGTGGATTCACGCACCGCCGCGAAAGCAACCAGGAAACAGGGCAGTCGAGATTGGCTTCTTCTCCTTTTCCTTTCTGCACCAGTGGTGATGCCGTGACCTGTAAAACAACAAAAACACAACAACACAGTCGATTCTCTCCTTCTTAGATCTATTTCTTCCTGTTTTGGATCTGCTTCTCTCTCCTTTTTCTTTAGATGGCAGATCCACTGTAAGGGTGAGGCCGCTGTGTTAGGCTGAGGTGGTGTCGTTGCTGCTGGAGGGTCCGGCTCGGTCGGGCAAACTGGCCGATGATGGTGTAGAAGGATGAGCGGCGGACAGATCTGGGCTCGTGGGTGCCGCTGTGCTTAGGCTACTACTGGAGAAAGAAAGCAGACCGATTTGGGATCTGTGGGCGTTGCTGTGCCGGGCTGCTATCGGTCGGTTATGGTGGTGGCCGGTGGCGATGCTGAGGTGGAGATATCGCCGGGGAAGGCCGGTCTGTGATTCTGGTGTTGCTTCTTTGTCACCAGTGGTTGAAGGGTTGAGGGAAAAATAGAGTGGGGAGAGCTCTCTAATTTTCAGCCGAAATAAAGGCGCGGCCAAGAAAGGGATGAGGGAGATCAGGGGCGGCTACCCTGGCTGAGAGGGGAGAGGTCTGGTGAGGGGGACGGCTATGTTTGGCTGAGGGAGAAGGAAATGATGTTGGGTAGGGGGAAATGGGGGAGGCTAGAGATGGCCGAGGGGTTTGTGTCCGGCGGTTGAGGGAGAAGAAAATCAAAAGGGAGGGGCTCTGTGTTGTTGGCTGGAAAAGGAGAAGAAGATATGGGAACCGTGTGAATGGGTGTTGCGGTGAGGGTTTCATTTTTTAAGGGAGGTAACGGCAGCTTGGAGAAGATGAAGTTTTAAGGTTAGGGTTAGGGTTTTGTTTGTGTTGCCTTCCAAATATGCAAAATTCCCCCCCTTTGTGTGTGTTGAATGCTACTATTTATAGACAAAAATATTGATAAGTCTCAAACTTGGTCCCTCAACTTCTTTTTTGTATTTTCTCATTTTCATTCTTTTTATGGGAACCCAAAAATAAGTAACAACAAAGATATGACTTGTTTGCATTGGTACCACATCGCACAAAACTTCATCAACATATTTCCCAATCGAAAATGGAACCATAACATGTTTAGTCACTTTCACTTCACCATTATCATTCAGCCATTGCAATCTATAAAGTTTAGCATGGTTAACAATACACAAATTCAGTTTACTAAAAAGGGTGGTAATACAAATATTAACACAGCTTTCCCTATCTATAATTAAACTACATATATTACGTTGTACATAGCAACGCGTATGGAAGATGTTCTCCATGTGTTGATTAGTTTCATCTTCCTTGACCTGAACTTGAAGTGTTCGCCTTATAACCAAGGACTCCTCAATTGGTAATGCTAACGCATCCCCATCACTATCCTCAAACGGTGGCATGCCTTCACAATCAGATTTGTCACTTTTAGATTTAATATCACCATTATCTCTAATCATCATGATTCTCTTATTTGGACACTCTGAAGTATAATATTCATGTGCCTAACACCTGAAACATTTAACATCACGAATACATTTAGGTTGAGTTTTAAATTTACCTTTGGCACCAGTAGGGACATCAACTTTAGCCTTTGGTAATTCGGCTTTGGAAGGAACAAAGGACCTCAACTGGACAATACCTTCTCTCCTTAGATTCGGCTTCCAAGATGATGAAAACCCCGAATTAAATGTTGGTCGAACATGTCCCTTCCTAAGTTGTCTCTCCATCTACATAGCCATATGAACCATGTCCTCTAGTTCCATATAGTGTTGTAGATCAACAACATTGGTAATGTCTCGATTCAACCCGTTAAGAAACCTAGCCATGGTGGCTTCTCTATCTTCAACAACATTGGCCCAAATCATTGATATCTTTATCTCTTTGTGATATTCATCTACTGACTTATAACCTTGATTCAGACCTTGAAGCTTCAAATATAAGTCTCTGTAATAGTGGTTTGGCATAAATCATCTCCTCATTAAGACTTTTATCCCCCTCCAAGTCTGCACGAGTCGATCTCAATTCCTCCTCCTACTGATTACAATATGATCCCACCAAATCAATACATACTCTATAAACTCAATTATCATCAATTTCACCCTTTTTTTTTTGTTCAAAATAGCTATGGCAATAAAAAATTCAATCTACCTTTTTCTCCCACTCCAAATAAGCCTTGGGGTCGTTATTACCTTAAAAATTAGGAATTTTCAGTTTAATGGTGTCCAAGTCCCCGTCCACATCTTCATAATTCCCCATGCCATGAAAATTCACATTCCTCATAGCCCTATTTGGTCCAGACTTGATTCCTTGGCTAGCAGATGCAAAATCATAGTCATTTTCACCCGCATCTATGTTTTCATCAACAAACTCTTCAAAATCAGATCTGACATTTCATACGGCCATCCGAACCGTATTCCCTTGGCGATCAGCCCCACTATTATGTTTCTTTATCAAATTCACCTCCCCTTTCATATCCTTGAATGTCCTAGACAACAACTCGAGTTATTGGCCTATGGCTCATAATTGGAAAGCGACATCAACGTTTTGTGTCACTGGTTCATTGTTTTCAGATATTCTTTGAATCTATAAAATTTGGTTAGTAACACAAAATATATCCTCACACCTCTTGTGTATCACACAAAAAAAAATCAAGGCTTTCCACTCTAATAAGCTCACTACGCCTTTTACCTCACAACTTGCTTTCCTTTGGTTCTTTAGGAACTGAAATCAACAAATCAAAGTCAGTAGCCTTCGCAATGCACTCTAATTATAATTTTCAGACTCAAGAATCAATAAATATACTGAAAATAAAGCAAAACAAAACTACAATTATGATTTTGCAAGTAGCAATCCAAATTCATACGAATTGTGGATGAAACGAAGACACGAAATAAAACAGAAGCCAGTATTAGTGAAAAGAATTACTTGACTCTTAGATAACCCAATTATAATAAAAATAAAAAGATTTGGATGAAAACAAACAGTAAGGATCTCGTTTTGAAACTTCATGCAAATCTGACCTGTTACGCAATTTTTACGTAACAGAATTGAAACCCAGACCAAACAATCTTGAAATGACCTAATATTCAATATTTAGTATTCTAATACCAAACAAACAACAAATCTCAGTTTATAGGTCGTTCTTTTATGTCTAGGTTCCCAAACCCCTTGTATGATCAGTTTGTGGCAGAATTGAACCTCCAATTAAAACCCCAAGAAACTAAAATCAAAATAATCCCAAATTTAATATATGGTGCAATCACACCCTCAATACATAGAATATGAAGTTTCAATTGATTCTAAGGTGGTTTGCTTATGGTTCACTAAGAGTAGTGTTTCTGCAACAGAATTGAACCTCGAATTAAAATCTTAAGCAAACAATATCATAATAAGCCTAAATTTTATATATATTGCGATCTCACCCTAAAAGATAGAATATGAAGTTGCAATTAATTTTGAGGTGCTTTGCTTATAGTTCACTAAGAGTTGTGTTTCTGCAGTAGAATTGAACCTCGAATTAAAATCTCAAGCAAACGATATCATAATAAGCCCAAAGTTTATATATGTTGTGATCTCACCCCCAAAAAATAGAATATGAAGTTGCAATTGATTCTGAGGTGATTTGCTTATAATTCACTTAGAGTTGTGTTTCTACGGCAGAATTGAACCCCGAATTAAAACCTCAAGCAAACGATATCAGAATAAGCCCAAATTTGATATATGATGTGATCTCACCCCCAATAGATAGAATATAAAGTTTCAATTTATTCTGAGGTGATTTGCTTATGGTTCATTAAGAGTTGTGTTTCTACGACAAAATTGAATCATCCTTCAAATTCATCTAATCTCTCTCTCTTTATATATATATATATATATATATATATATATATATCAAAGAAGGCGTTGATCTTCCTTATGAAGATACATTTTCAGAAAAGCTTATACCTACAAAAGCAAGACCTATTCAAATGAATGCTGACTTAGAACAGCATTGCAGACTTGAAATCCACGATCTCGAGTCTAAAGGT
>Ga0325404_1000492_pt1 | contig 39553 bp, 28 predicted proteins | sample PopdelMetagenome_18_FD_205664 | JGI IMG/M metagenome (GOLD analysis project Ga0325404, IMG submission 205664) | Populus deltoides microbial communities from Bellville, Georgia, United States - Xylem-Control-R1 | ecosystem: Host-associated > Plants > Phyllosphere > Stem > Wood/Secondary xylem...
ATAGGCAATGATACTAAAAGATCTCTCAAGAACACATTTCAAAGTTCTAAAGGAAATTAGCACAGTTCTAACAGACACCTGTCATATTCCTTTTAACTGAATTTAATGGGAAAAAACATAAATGAAACAGACACCTGTCATATTCCTTTTAACTGAATTTAATGGGAAAAACATAAATGAAAAAACAATTGGTCACCATAAGATAGTCAAACAGAAGTCCATACAGATAGGAGGACTGGAATAGCCTGCCTTTGAATTGGTGTTGGCTCCTTGAATCCAAGTTTTACCAAATTGTGCAATAAATATGACTCACATCCATATCTGCAAGTGAATCAAAGTAAATTTTCATCGACAGTTAGAGAATAGCAACAAATATATTCAAAAGTGACAAAAAGGGCAGAGAGGCAGACATGTTCGTGGTACTATTGAGAGCTAATAAAGGGGAGCAAGGTGTCCTCTGAGAGACAATAAGACGTCTAAGATGATGGACCACACAACAAATGTATGATAAACACAACACCCTAGAATGTCATTAACAACTACAACGATGACAATATTCAGTCTACCAATAACACTATTATCTCACGTCAGATATTGGAAGGCAACAATTGAAGAAGAAAATAATTGCTTTTACGAATAAATTCCAAAAAAAAAGGTGTAGCGGAACACAAAATACACTACAACAGTGTCATTTACCAAAGTAGCTAATTCGTGGCAGCATGAAATCAAAATCATTGTTTATATATCCATCTACATTAAGACTACAAAATAAAGCTACAATACCACCTTGTGCTTAACTCTGCAAAACTTTGCAGAGGGGATGGAACGTTGTTTCCAGAGACATGGATGCCATACTTCTTCCTTAAACGTAAATCCCGCTAACCTCAACAAGAATTAAAGAAAAGGAAAATCACAAACACAGATTTCATAATAAACACAATTATAATACTAGTAATAATGACATACAATGACAAGAACTATAATTTAAAAAAAAAAAGGACAAACCAACCTCATTTTGCCTATTTAATTCCTTCTGATTATTTTCCTCCTGTTCACTTCCTTCGTCGGTCACCACCGGCACCGAATCTGAACCCTTAAACACACTGAAACCCTCCACCCTTCCTATATCCACCAAATCAATAAACAACCAACAAAGCCCAAAATCAGAAAAAGCCAAAACCTTTCCCTTTCAATTCACAATCCGAAACCCACAAAGAAAAATCAATAACCTGCTTTAGTTTTCATCTTCCTCTTCTTATTGACGGAAACTACCACTTTCTCTGCTTCAGTATCTTCTCTTTTGAAGTAGCTCAAATCATCCACTGGACCATCATCATTTCTTTGTTTTCTCTTCTAAATAAATTAAAATCGGGTCACAAAATAAACATTAAAGGTTAAATCCCCAAAACCAAAAGCAGAATAAAAATAAATAAAGGTGTTACCTTGAAGCGGGAAAAATCACCAGCAAACCTCTTCTTATTGAATTTGATGCCAGTGAGTAAAAAGGAGGTGTCTTTCTCCATTTTTTGAAGCTTTTTTACGCTGAATTTTAAGATTGAGAAAGAGCAGGCAAATAGCAGCGGAGAGGGGTTTTTGCTAGTTTCAGGGGTTTAGGGTTTATTTCTCAGACTGTACCTGTGGCTATGGCTATTTTGTAATCGCCTTAAACGGCAACGTTGTTTAAAAACCCTAAGTTTTTTTTTGTCTTAAAATATGTATCAAATTAATTTTTAATGAGTTAATTATACTTTCATCCTTATAGTTTATCAAAATAAATAAATCCATCCCTGTAGTATCAAAAATGATTAAATAGTCCTTTTATAAGTGTTGATCATGCTTCATTTAATAGTATTTTGTTCCAAAAAACTACTTTCTTTTCTCATCAAATTTCCATCATAACTATTTATTTTCTTACCATTGTTAATAAAAAAAAAGCCATAATAAACTTAAAAAGAACATGAAATAGACAGAATGATTAAATCACAAATAAATATAAAAATATAGAGACTAACTAATAATTTTTTAAACCATGAGGACTAATTAATTATTTTTGCTTAAACTACAGGTCAAACTTTAAAATTAAAAAACAAAATAGAAATAAGAGCAGATAATATGTGGTCTTGTGAGGTGATGTGTCATTTATCATTGCCGGTTTTGGCTTCCCTAAATTCAAGTTTTTGGATATTTTCCTTAAAAAAAACCTTAAACATGTCCTAAAAACCTTAAAAACCTAATTGAAATTGTAAAATCGATTTTAGTTCAATTGAAAGCTTAAAACTATCAAATCAAAATACAAATATAAATTATCAATCAAATTCTAGATTGGCTTGTTTGGTACAATTACTTTTTAAAATATTTTTCACTTGAAAATATATTAAAATAATATTTTTTTATTTTTAAAATTTTTTTTATATCAACACATCAAAATAATTTGAAAACTCTCAAAAAAATTAATTTAAAACAAAAAAGGCTAATATCTAAGAGTGTTAGGTCTTTCTATAAAGATATATCCAAAAGCCTTATGTCTAACTGCAACGCTTGACCCAAGAGTAATATTTATAATATTAGTAATAATATTAAACTTACATGACTCAAGTTTAAGTGAGTCTGACTGCAACACCAGATCCAAGAGCTTTGGATGTGGGTCTGGCTGCAAGATCATGTCATAAAAGTATGATAATTAAATAGATTAATTAAAAAGAAAAAACTAATGAAGAAAAAGAAAAAAAAATCTAAATTAACTGGGTTAACCCTTCAAATCAGGTTAACTCATCAAACTTGGGATCATGTCATGAAAGTTTGATAACTAAATAAAAAAAAAAAAGTTGATGGGTTAACCAAGAATTAACTCAATTAACCCGTGAAACCAGGTTAACTAGTCAAACCCGGGATATGTGTCATGAAAGTCTGATAATTAAATAGAAAGAAATTTAACATTAACAAACTAAATTAAACAAAAAAATTAATTAAAAAGAAAAAAAAACTTTGGGTTACCTTGTCGAACCAGGTTATCCCGTTAAACCCGGGATCCATGTCATAAAAGTCTTATAACTAAATAAAATTTTTTTAACATTAATAAAAGAAAACAACAAATAAAAATGGACGGGTTAACCCAGAATTAACCGGGTTAACCCGTAAAACCTGAGATATGTGTCATGAAAGTCTGATAAATAAATAGAAAGAAATTTAACAGTAACAAACTAAAGTAAACGAAAAAAATTAATTAAAAACAAAAAAAAACTCCGAGTTAACTCGTCAAACCAGATTAACCTGTTAAACCTGAGATCCCTGTCATGAAAGTCTGATAACTAAATAAAAAAAATTTAACATTAATAAAAAAAGGACGGGTTAATCCATAATTAACTGGGTTAACTCGTGAAACCAAGTTAACTCGTGAAACCTGAGATATGTATCATAAAAGTTTGATAACTAAATAGAAAGAAATTTAACATTAACAAACTAAAATAAATGAAAAAAATTAATTAAAAAGAAAAAAATCCGGGTTAACTCGTGAAACCAAGTTAACCTGTTAAACCCGGGATCAATGTAATAAAAGTCTGATAACTAAATTAAAAAAATATTAACATTAACAAATTAAATTAAACAAAAAAAAATTTATTAAAAGAAAAAAAAGAAAAAAAGAAAAAAAAGCTAAGGCATCAAAAAAAAAATTTTAAAAATAAAAAACATAGCTTAAACTAAATTAAACAAAACAAAATTTATTAAAAAAAAAAAGTTAAAGGCATAAAAAAAAATAATAGAAAAAAATAACTTAAAATTTTTTTTTTAAGAAAAGTTTTAGTATATTTCTAATAACTCATTTGTTTTTGTGTTTTTACAAGTGATTTTGAAAAAAAAAAAAGTGTTCTTTACTTTTAATTTTTTTTATATTATATATAAAAGACACGTAAGAAAAAGGGACCATGAGAAGGAACGATATAAATGATAAACGCTTGACCTACTGGAATTGTCACCCATCCATCCAAAATTCCCGATCCTCATACTCTGAATACCTTGATGGATGTGTTTATCGTGGTTTAGAGTGAGAGTAGTGGATGATGGATGCTGCTGCTGTTCCAATGACCATAAAGATGAAGGCTTGTTGTGGTTATGGTGGCATGAAGGCCATGGAAATAAGATGGGCAACTAGGAAGGAATACAGCAACAAAGTTTCAACGACGTTAAAACCAAGAATACCCATTTTCATATCCACAAACCCTTCTCACATAAACCCTCAAGAACTGAGAGACCTCTACGGCAGCTGTAACCACTCCTGCCACAGGTTTCCAAAGATGGACAAGATGGGAAAACTAGTTGAGCCTGTTGACATCAAGAGACTAAGCGTTGCTCTTTCTCACAGTGCTCTCCTTGTCTCTGTCTTTTGCAATAAAGAAGATGTTTTGGCTAGTGATGATGATTGTGGAAATGAGCGTGAACCCAGTAAAGGAGAGACTCCTCCCGTGCTGGGTTTGGGAGATTTGTTGCACAGGGTGGTGCCTTTGCCTGTGGTTTCACCTTCCACTGGCAAGTTAGTGGGATTTGGCCGCGCTGTTTCTGATCATGGATTGACTGCTTCCATCTTTGATGTCATGGTATATGTGTGTGATTACACTTTTTCCTCACTGTTTATCAATCCCAATTGAGATTCTTTTTAAGTTGCTATTTATGGTAGAGGACGCAATCCATTGTTTCCAAGGGCCTTTCCCTTATTCTGTGGTCTAGTAATTTGTCTGTTATGTCTGAATTTGGGTAATTATGGTCCAAAGCAGAATTCCTGTTCTTGATAATTATCTTTCCACAATCTTTGAACTATTTATTGCTGGATTAATATCTTGAAGCCTTGTGAAGTCTCCATTTGTTTTGCAAATATATAGTCATTCAACTTGGTGCCTAGAAACCAATACATAAGGGAATATCGACAAATTAAATATACATTATATCATAGTCCATAAATTATTCCAGTTTGCATAAATATTATCGGCGAAAGCCGGATAGTTAACTTCACTTGTATTCATATAATTGAGTTTCATTGCCTCCCAGGTTATTCCTTCATTACGGGGGATGGGAATTGGGACGATGATAGTTAAAAGGATCATTAGGTTAGTCAAAAACTTTCTCTCTATATTTACGTATAAAGTTTCAATGATTGATCTGCACTTCCATAAAGATTAGCCAGTTCATTAATTCTTACCAATCTCAAGGAAATCTATAAGTGGCTGCTGCTTGAAAGTTTGTTGATGTGCTGCTTCCATCAGTGGCAATGTTGCTTGTTTTTTACATTTAGCAATACACTGCTCCTGTTGAAATGACAATATTCTAGTCTCTGGCATCAAGTTTTATTGGCCTCTCCAGGATAATCTGATTTTTTTTTTGTTGATCCTTAATGTTCGATAACAAGAGTTTCAGATTCAGGAATCGAGAAATTATTCTCTTTAGAGTGGAAAAGACCTGTTGATGCAATTACCTGCATATCAGTTCTCTGGAACATCAAAAAGCACCTCAGCTTTAAAATTTATATGTAGCAGCTTTTCTATCATGTTTTCCCTCGATCTGGAGCCTAACATTTACCTTTTTGTCTTCCAGAATACTCACAGGTAGAGATATTTATGACATTGCAGCCCTTTGCTCGGCCAATGAGAGGTAATTGCATGGAAGTCCCATAGTAGCCACATACTTGCAATGAGTGTGAGAAAGATCTTTATGGTACTGCGTGTTCATATAAATTATCTCTCAAAGGCTTGTGTATCTACAAATATATTTTAAAAAATGTCCAATATTTTTCCTTGACTTCAAATAAAAAATCAGCAAATGGAGAAGGGAAATGGGTTGCAGAGACAGAGATAGGAGTCACTCACTCACCATGACAAGATTAAGCCCTTGAAGGACATAGGCAAATCCAACTAGTTACCCACGGCTCAAATGTGGTCTTGAGAAATGGAATTGGGAGAAAAAATAATCCCAGACTCAATTTATGCAGTCCGTTCTTTTGGCACAGTGGATATATATATGAACTTGTAGAATTCCTGTTTGAGGATAAAAGCATGATTTATTATTTTCCTTCTATTGTGTTTAGATGCTTTGAACATGTGCATGAAAACTTAGCCATTAACAATGGTTTACCTAACCATTGTCAGGCAGTTCTTCAAAGCCTGTGGATTTGGAGATGACATAATGGGGTCAACTACAATGATGTATACAAGGACTCTTTCAACTCACATTGAAGGTGATCAGATGGTTAAATATGCTGGTCGAAAACTTTTGCTGGTTCCGCCGCTACGTCAGTCTTCCTAGTCCTTGGAGAAGGCCAAATACTCGAGCATCAAACAGTCAGGCGGACCAAGTGTCAAGAGGGTTTGGACCCGAGTGATTTCATTGAAAGAATGGCGATGTGCCAATATCGTTCAGTCGATGATGTCTGTACTGTGTACAAACGAGAACCCTTTACTACAGCCGTTCATGTATGCTATTATTTATTTAATGAGGCACTGTTGATTCATTGACTATGAGCATATTTCAGTCATGAGACTTGTTGATTTTCACCCCCCGGGACCACTTTGCATGCGGTTTCTTGTCAGACTCAGATTCTCGCTTAGCTGTGTTGCACTTTGTAGGAGAAAAAGGTGCAAAAGATTACCCCTTAATTATGCTTAGGGATAAGAATTCTCTCTTGCAAAGTAAAGTAGCCTAAAAGATAATGCCCAACGGTTTCCCTTTCTCCTTTCGAAAGCAACTTTATCGAAATAAGGCCTTGATACTGGAAAAGTTCTCTAACCGTTAAGTTGTCTTCTGCACTTGCTTGGCATGGGTAAAATTTGGGTTGAAGTTTGCTTGATCTCTGCTCGGGGACTCCGGCGCACTTCCTCACTTTGGAAGCTTCAATGGTTTGCTGTTGGCTGGATTGATCCTAAGAACAAATATTGTACCAAGATCGATGCCTCTGGAAATGCGAATCCCACATGGAAAACCAAGTTTGCTACCTTGCATGATGATTCAGACTTTCAAGATATGGCACTGCACGTTGAGGTATACAGCAGGGAGCCCATTTTTCTGAGAGAAAGACTTGAAGGGACCGCGACTGTAGTCCTCAAAGAATTCCTGGCAAAGTATAGCAACAGCAATGAGGCCTCAAGGCCAGGAACTGAAGAAGTAGGGAGCTATCAACTACGCAAAAGAAATTCCAGTAAACCTCAAGGATTTGTTGACGTTTCAATTCATATCTCCGAGGAAAGGGAACAGCCAAGTTCATACCCAGGTAATACTCTTGGGAGAAGTCTTTCTTAAACTCACCTAACTGAATTGCTAACTTCAGATTGTGCTCTAAGGCCCAGTGTCTGTCTTTTTTACATTTTTATTTTGAGGGAGCATATTACAACCTGAATATTGATATAGAGCTTGGATTATCGTCTACAATCTTGTGATTGAATTTTGGCATGCACTTGTTGAATTAAACTGCGTTAATTACAGGCAACGAAGGAGGGATTATGCTCATGGACCACAACAACAAGATTACACTACCTACTGAAGGGTCAGGGAAAGCCTTCCCTTCAGAACTGCCTCTAGGTCCACTCCGACAACCGGAAAACCATTCATCAAGTGTTGCATACAATCATCCACTGCCATACCCTTCAAATTATTCCAATCCATCAGTAGGTGGCCCAAGTTACCCACCAGCAGCTGGTCCAAGCTATCAACCATCTCGAACTCCTCCACCACCACCTCCACCATCTAATGTTGGTTACATGCCAACTTTTCTTCCAAATACAGATTATATAAATATGCCATCTTCAGTAGCAGCAGCTGGACCCCGAGGTCCACGACCTGGTTTGGCAATGGGAGTTGGTGCTGGAGCTTTGGCTGCTGGTGCTGTCATATTTGGTGATGACTTTATGTCAGGATTTGATATTCTGACTGGCTTACATGATCCTAGTCTTACAATAACAACAAATCCTCCTTTTTGATAAAAGGGGTTCCAGTTTCCTGTAATTGTGCTACAATGCTATCGAATTTGAATTGGTTGTCCCTTATTTTCTGCTTTATTTGTTAGTGTTCATTTCATTTTGATCCTGATACAGAGAACAAAAAAGTTTTCATTCAATTCTAGGAGAACTAATGATGATAGCCTGTTCTAGCCATCCACATCACTAAAATCTTCTGATACGTTCCCACTTTTGATTAAATGCGCCTCATGAGACAATAGCTGCAGTTATCCAGTGTAGATAACTAGCTCTTGAATATCATTGAAAAGAAATCCAAGCAAGAATTTCAAGTCACCAAGAGAGGCAAAAAGAATAAAAGCATGGCATGACCAGGTTGTGGTAAGAATATCACTCTTAATTGTTTCTCTGAGTTGAGGAATTGAATATTTTGTCCAAGTCGAATCTGAATGCTACTCTACCTAGCTCACAAGGTGTTCTCATCTGAATCTACCATCAGCTTCTCAAATACATACAAGCTATGAGAAGAATGCCACAATTCTTAATTACTTCGAAACAAGAACCAGGTATAGCTCGTGAAAGTCCCTTGGCGTTCCAGGATGGAACAATTCGATCATTGTCACCCGTGATAATCGAAACTGGGGGTCCATTATCCGTCAGCAAAGACACAAGGATCAGCATTTCATTCAACCTTTTAAAATCAATAATTAATGTGACAAAGCTGAAAGTACTTTCACGACTCAAAAAATGATGCTATACAACTGGACTCATTGGCAATCAACATGAAGACACCAAGAAATTTTAAGTAGAGAGATCGTCATTGAGAAAGAAGTCCCATTTATTAATCTTCCATGCTCCATCCCTCGGCCATCTCTTCCTAAGCAATTCAGATTAGAGATGAAGGAGCCGCGCTAGTTTGACTAGTAGGGATGCTGTGAACCAAAAAATGGCCAATCCATCCAAATGCCTTTCATCTCACTGTCTTCATTTCTCACTCAGTACTTCTTAATATATATTTTTCAAGATATGCAGTTACCCAAAGTTACACAGCTTTGGAAGGATAGGCGTAAAGTTAGTGGAAGTACCGGGACATGAGTTGATAAATGTGTGGAAACATCCACCCTTGACGTCAATCCAAAAGCTGGCCTATCGAAGGCAATAACTTTGGAACCAGTGACCTCAGCCAAAGGCTTCATAACCCGACTCCAAGAGTAGACAGAAGCTCCAAATCCATGTAACATGATCATAGGAAGACCAAGCTTCCAAGAATTATATATTATGAGGAACTTGAGAAAGAGGGATGGAGCATGGAAGCTTTGTGATGAATCATTTGCCTGTGATTCTGCATCATATATCTTATGGTGTATCTGTAACCCTCTAAACTCACAGAAACAACTATCTGGATCAGCTAAAATTGAAGGGTATAATAATTCATCTTGATCTATACCAGATATTTTCTCCTTTTTCTGCTTTGTTCTAGCATTCAAACACTGCTCTGGATACCGCATGAAAAAAAGAAAAGATAACTCACAACTAGCCGAATATCTCAAAAAACACGAGTTGTGTTGTGAGGCGTGCAAGAGTAAGAGGCAGAAATTCTAAGGTGGAAGGTGATATTTGTTTTTGAGTGTTTTTTAAAAAATTTAAAATTTTTTTTATATTTTTTTTCTTTATTTTAAATTAATATTTTTTTAGTATTTTTAGATTATTTTGATACACTGATATCAAAAATAATTTAAAAAAATAAAAAATATTTTAATACATTTCCAATTAAAAAAACACTTTAAAAAATAACTGCAATCACACTTCTAAACGAATTGAATTCTTGGAACATGGCTGGCAAAATGATTCTAAGGAAAATCATTTGTTTTCGTAATTATTTTTATTTAATTTAGGAACAATGTTTTTATTATTTATTTAATTTAATAAATTTTAATAATTTTATTTTTTCTATTTAACTTGGAAATTTCTAATTCCTTAGTACTTAGCTTGTATTTTGTTAAAGTAATTGAAAAAAATATTTATTAATAAAATTATGAATTAGAATTTTTGTATGGTGATACTATTTAGAAAAATTTTATATTACTTGTGCTCGATATTATATTGTTTTCTATATTAATTAGTATAAAAGTCTAAAAATTCCCAATATTTAATATTATGTGCTGACATAATGACACAATGATTCATAGTAGATAATGTTCTGAAAAAGAACATAAAACAAGATATTATGGATTTGGGGATGAGAAGCTCCTTTTAAAAAAATAACATTTAAGAATTAATGATATATTATATTGAGATATATTTAGAATTAACCATGTTAGTTGATAGAGGTGAGGAACTTGGGGTATTGTGAAGGGAGTGATTATGAGCCTATAACTAACTTTGAAAATGTGTTTTAGAGAGAGTAAGGAGGTAGCTTACTTTGAGGATGGATAAAATTGAAATTTTGATCATTCTAAATTGAAATCAATCATGATATTTTATTTTAATGATGATTATGATGTTTAATTATAACATAAATAATAACAATGATGATGTTATTGGTAAGTTAGGGTTGAGTGAAAAGAGAACATGAAATATGTTTTAAAAAAAAATGATCTGAACTCTTGACTTAAAACAAGTAAATCAATGCTCAAAATAAAAGAAAAATTGTTATAGATGGGGATAAAAACTTTTAATAATTTAACTTAAGTTTAAAAGGAAATAAAGTAATAAATCGATATGCAAAATGTCAACCTAATGATGAATCGCATAAATTTTTAAATTGGATATAATAATTATCGAAGGAATTTTTTTTTTGTAAATTCGGTAGAAAAAAATTGATATAATAATAATAGTGGTGGTGGTGGTGGTGATGATAATGGTAGTAGTGGTTGTAGTCGTGGTATTAGTGATGGTGGTGATGGTGGTAGTAGTGGTAGTGATAATAATAATAATAATAATAATAATAATAATAATAGAGTAATAGTAGTAGTAGTAGTAGTAGTAATAATAGAGTGACATTCTAAGAAAAATAATGTATGATTTTTATGCGCGAAAAATATTGATAGCCGGTATAAGCTCTTTGTAAAATAGCACTATTTTGACCAAAAATAGTGAAAACTTTATAAAGCATTTGATGATGGTCATGGATGAGAGTCATCAATAAATTACTTTAAAAATAATGATGATGTAAGTAAATAAAATAGTATGTAAAATTTGAATTTTTGATGTAAAGTTATATATTATTTAGTTTTACAATATCAATCATATCTTTTAATCCAACCATTGGATTAAGTTGAGATTTTTCGAATAGTTTTTTGACTTATTGTTTTATCTTGGGTTATAATTTTAATGCAATTAGATTTTTGGAAGACTTTGCAAGACTGATGATGGTCGGATAAAAACACATAAAATAACACATGTAGTCATTAATGAAAATTTTATAATTTTGTCTAAATCCAAATCTTCACTATTGTTTTGGTAGACGATCCCTAAGAGAGCATAGGGGACTTGACTTTCCTCATTTTCTTCTTCAAATTAGTGTCTAATCTTTTAAAATGTTAGGTTTAGAAAATGTGTAAGAGTGATTTCTATCAAAGAAGACCAATTCAATAGGGAAATCCTTGAGAGAAAATGGGTTTAAGAGGAAAAAATAGTAGAGAGAGAAAGCTTTGAGTTTGAAGAAGGAAGAGGAGAATTCCAGGAAAATTACCATGAACTCATTAAATTGAGTGGTGTTAGCTAAGTTGAATGACTAATCTTCTGTCAACTTTACATTACATTCTATTCTTGTTTTTGAAAGAGAAAATGATAAAGACAAGGGACAATATAAATAAATACGTGTGATTGAGCATTTGATTGATTGAAATTATGGAAATAATGGAAATTTCTTTCATAAAATACTAAATAAATAGATAAGATAAATATTAGTTGTTGATTTGTGATGTATTAAACATGAAATTGAGATATGGAAGTGTAAAAATCCTAAGAGGGGGCTTAAATTGATGGCATGAAATTATCCTAATGATTATAATATAAATTGATGATCATTATGTATGGATATTAATTGATAATTTGAGATACATGGAGATTTCAATAATTAAACTTACATTAGCAGTGTGAGTGTTAATTATTATTGTTTGGGAAGATTGTAGGAGAAGAGGTCAAAATAGGGCCTAACTTCTCTACATCTTGAATAACAGGAGCTCAAGGTAGTTCCCCCTGCTTCTTTAATTGTTTAAATTCTTGTAATGCTAGAATATAATAAATGTTATATATATTTTGTGCTATTGTGTGTCATACGAAATATGTTTATGTGAATTTTGTTTTTAGGCATGAGAAATATTGTTATGTGAATATTGTCTACATGCATTATAAATATTGTTGTGTGAATATTGTTAGCGAACATGAAATATTATTATTGAGTGAATGTTGTCACCGAGCAGGAAATATTATTATTGTGTGAATGTTACCTACGGTAGAAGAAATAATTTTATCGTGTGATTTTAATTTGACTAGCTGACATGTTTGGAGTTAGTGACATCAATGAGGTTGATGACTAAGATCTTTAATTTGACTAGCTGATATGTTTGGAGTTAGTGACATCAATGAGGTTGATGATCAAGATATTTATAAGCTAGTGGCATCAACAATGTTGATGACCAGAATATTTAATTTGACTAGCTATCTATAAGAGACTAGTGACATCAATGTGATTGATAGCCGGAACATTAAATTGACTAACTATTACATAGAGAGTTAATAGCACTTGGGTACATGTCTACCAGATATTTTAATAAGGTATTTATAAGAAAATATAGTAGTTTAAATGTGGTTGACATAATGATATTTTATGAATTTGCAAAAGAAACCAATAAATTAAAGGACAAGATTTTATGAATTTGAAAAGATAAATCAATAATTAAATTGATGGGATGAATGAAGTCGAGTTAAGTATAAGATTGATAAGAGCCTAGTTAATTTTTGAATTCTAGAAAGAAAGAAATTATGCAAAGAGCTTTAAATAAGAAGAAGTTCTAGAAGATAATATTGACATTTATATTTTCATTTCATTTATTAAGAATTAGCTTGGTAGCATGGTTGCGGTTGTTTTTCAAATAACTTTTCGTGTCGAAATGTATGCCAATGATCTTTTTTATTTTTTAAAAATTATTTTTAACATCAACACATCAAAATGATCCAAAACATATAAAACTTATTAAATTATAGCAATATTTTTTTAAAATTTTTTTTTGGGAACGCGGTTTGCACCGCGTTCCCAAACATATTCTAAATGTAATGTATTATAAGTTTTAAATTATTTGTCTAAGATACTACACAAATGAATCTGAAGAAATACATGGCGTATGGATATTTTATCTTATATTTTAGGCAAAATAATAATTACTATATAATATATGATTCTAGATTGTAAATAAATAGATTTATAGATTTATACTCACTAAGTGATGTTATTCCTAGCTTGTATGTAATAACTAGTTAAGGTTTATTTAATAAGTATAGCATGATTTTTAAAGTTTAATGCAAATTTTTCTTATTTAGTTGTTTATTTATATTATGTCATGTTAAACATCTATGTTTATATGATATGTGAAAAAATCTCATTGAGATGATGATGGGAGAATTCTCCAGGAAGGTTAGATTAGGGATTATGAAATGATTTTGGAAATATACAAGTTTATGTTGATAACTTAGTATCATTTAAATATAGGAAAACTCTACTAAATTTTTCTGTAGAATATTTGATAATATGATAAGAATTTAAATATAGTATTGCAGCTCATCATAATCATGTATATACATCTAAGTATAATATAAAATTACCTCTAAATTTCAATTACAAGACAATTGAAAAGATGAAAATTGTACAAAAATATTGGTAACATTACATAAGCTATATTAATCATTTTAATTGCAAGCTTATTATCATCACAAAGATAGATTTGTGTTAAAAGTTATATGACATGTTAATAAAACAAGTTTGAGATTTACAATTCATTATTTTATAAATAATTTATTAATTGTTGTTTTTTATGCAAATATTTACATGAAAATATTGAAATTAATTATTGTTTTTTATGCAAATATATCTAAAATAACAATACACTTGAAAAAAAAAGGTTGAAGAACTTTTATTAGATATCCACAATAACAAGACAATAATAATTTGAACTTAAGGATAAATTATTTCTAACTCGAAAAAAATATTATTTATTTTTTTAATTATTTTTATTTTAGCTTAATTTAAAATAATATATATATATATATATATATATATATATATATTTTTTTTTTTTTCATATTTAGTTTACTATAAGTTTACAAGAGGGAAAAAGACTTGTAGGTGAGCAAATAAAACATCACAAAAAGACATAAAATAGAACCTTCGACAGACGACAAGTCGTTTAACTCATTCAAAACGTACCTTATAGTTAGGTAGGAGTGGAGAAGCAAGAACGAAGATGAAAGATTGAAAGAGGAAAAAAATATAAAAATGGAGGCTTTGGTGTGCAAGAAACTAGGTGATCCAACAGCATTGAAATCATCAATATCAGAGGCAGATAATGATTCCCCAATAATTCTAAGCAAAACCCATCCTATCCCACAACTTAAATCGCCCACATCAGTTAGAGTTAGAGTTAAAGCTACAAGCTTGAACTATGCAAATTACCTGCAAATTTTAGGCAAGTATCAAGAGAAACCTCCTCTTCCTTTCATTCCTGGCTCTGATTATTCTGGCATCGTTGATGCTGTGGGTTCTGGTGTCTCACTTTTAAAGGTCGGTGACCGTGTTTGTTCCTTTGCTGCGCTTGGTTCCTTTGCTGAATTCATTGTTGCTGACCAGGCTGAATTGTGAGTTATAAAGTGATTGAACATTCATTTCTTTGATTTTTGTGTTTGATAGTTTTTAATGGAGATGTGTTTTGTTTGATTTTGATATTTGTAAAGGTTTAAAGTGCCAGATGGGTGTGATTTGGTTGCTGCTGGTGCATTACCTGTGGCTTTTGGCACCTCGCATGTTGCACTTGTTCATCGAGCTCAATTGACTTCTGGTCAGGTGGGTACTCCACAATTTGTTTTTTGTTCATTTCCATCCATGTCTATGTGTTTTGAGTTTATAACGATGATTGCTAGCGTACTCAATCTGGAAGTGTTTTCTAAGGCGATGTATGGGATTTTTTGTAGGTGTTGTTGGTTCTTGGTGCAGCTGGAGGGGTTGGTCTTTCTGCTGTTCAAATTGGCAAGGTTTGCGGGGCTGTTGTTATTGCAGTTGCAAGGTACTTACATTGCTTTTGTACTCCTTCAGATATCATTTATGACAATCATTCCTTTTGGTTGTTGTTGTTTTGGCGATGCCTATAGTTTTTAGTATTATATTTTAATTTTAAGAAGTAGAACCATTTTGGGGTTGCATCCCTGGTCTTGACTATGGCAGGGGAGATGAAAAGGTGCAGTTTTTGAAGTCATTGGGAGTGGACCATGTAGTGGACTCGAGCAAAGAGAGTGTCATTGCAAGTGTCAAGGACTTCCTTAAAGCAAGGAAGCTCAAAGGGGTTGATGTTTTGTATGATCCTGTTGGAGGCAAACTTACTAAAGAAAGCATGAAGTTGTTGAATTGGGGTGCTCAGATTTTGGTTATTGGTTTTGCTAGTGGGGATGTACCTGTCATCCCTGCAAATATTGCTCTTGTCAAGGTACTTGTTTCATTTTCCTAATACTTGGATTACCTAATATCAATTCTTGCAATTTTTCGCTCCTTATGGTAAACCAAATCACCTATAAAGATGCTCTGTGAGATTCAAAATTAATATTGAAAGAAGGGAACAAGATTAGATAACAATAAAGGAGAGTTGGTTCATGACCAAACAGTTCAGAAGAACTATCCAACTTGTGTTTATTTACAATGTGTCATGGTTTTGCACTTCGAGTGGGTCAAGAGACATGGCCATGAGTCACAAGATTGACCGCGTATTCCTCTTTTTCCTTTTCTTTTCTTGTGAGTATGCTACATCCTCTTACTCTAGAATCTCTTTGAACATGAAGAATATCATTCTAGATATTATCTAGAAAAAACTCAGGTCTAGTTTCAAGGAGTATTGGTGGTGTATGAGGACAGAGGGAATGGTGTTGCATGTATTCAAGTAGCACCTGCTTTAAATCCTCAAATGTTTCAAAAATATATAGAAGTATTTGAGAAGCTTGGAGGACATTAGTCAGTGCAGAACTATGTTGAATACCAATTTTAATAAAATTAGCAGTTCTACTGCTGAAGCACTCTGAATTGGGCTATTTTCCTTTCGGCAGGTCTTTATTCTGCCATTGTTTATATGATTGCACAATACAAATTATTCATGATGATATTATCAAGTTTTTAAATGTCCTCTTCTTTTTTTTTTCCAGAACTGGACTGTGCATGGACTTTATTGGGGCAGCTATAAAATACATCGACCTGTTGTGCTCGAAGATTCAATCCGGGAGCTGCTTTCCTGGGTGGCAAAGGGCCGGATTACCATCCATATTTCTCATACGTACAGTATATCAGAGGTCCAGAACTCCCTCTTTCTCTCTCTAATTAACTGAGCAAAATTTTAGCTTGAAGATGGTTTACCATTATGATTCACTGATCTAAATTAAACATTCTGAGCTCAATTCTCCTACAAATTGAGCTGGTAAAGGCAAACCAAAGTTCCTTATGGTTAAGCAGCATTCCAAGAACCAAGCAAATCCTATACTCATGATCATGTCCTATGTAATCAATGCCAAACTCTAATGGATTTACATACCAAATTTCTACTGCTGTTCATAGGTCACTCATGGTCATGTAACAGCATTTCCTGAATGAAGGACTAGGTTTGTGATAATATCTTCGTTTGGTCCAACATATGAATCTACCAACAAGAAGTCACCTAGCAATCCAAGCATGGATGGACAGATCATTTGATGACATCTGTCTAACCCAACAGTGAGTTGGTAGTCTAGCAGGTGTTAGATTCATGCATTGTCAGGTTCAATTCACAACTTGTTTAACTTCTTTTCCTGTTTGGGATCTGATGAAAAGAAATTAATCAACCCTCTGAAGCACCAAGCAGAACTATTTCACTGCAATAAGTTCTTTTTTCCTTTTATTTGGGTAAATCATAAATGATAAAAACAAGGAGTTCAAGCTTATTATTCCACTTTGCTTTGAAAATGCGGCAAGTTTATTGGTAGACTTGGTATGTGCATTATATGGACAGACATTTTGGTTTCTTGTCTTCATAAATCATGGATTTTCCACCATGCAAACAATGGTGTATTCAGTGACAATGTTGGTGTTTTGCCTTTGACAGGCCAGTCTCGCGTTTGCTGCTATTAAAGATAGGAAGGCAATTGGGAAGGTGATGATTGCTATTGATGATGAAAGAAGTGTAAAATCTAAGCTTTAAGTCAATCAGGACTCAGATGGGATGGAATGCAGAATATATTCCTTTTTGCAGACTCTCCTTTTAAGTTACCCTTCAAGCAATTTTCTCATTTCTGTTTGATACAATTGCTAGCAACCACGAGGATGTTACTTGTTGTCAATAAGGTAATTATCATGTAGTAGTCGTTGAAAAATGCCAAATAAGAGAACTATTATACCGAAAGAAAAATAAAATAAAAATTGCAGATGAATATTGGTGAAATTGCATAGCTTTCTTCCTGCATATTCACTATATCCAGTGTTTCGGATAAGTGTGTGTTTGATAATGTGATATGAGGTGCTTTTTAAAAGTATTTTTTATTTGAAAATGTATTAAAATATTTTTTTTTAAAATTTTTTTTGTTTATTTTTGGTACTACCATATAATTATTAAAAAAACATTAAAAAATTATTAAAATTTAATGTTTTTTCATATCAAACACTTTTAAAACGTATGAAGTTTTAAACTCAAAAACTGTAAAGACCATTCATCTTTTTTGACGCAGTCCGCTGGAAATAATCACAACTGGATCGATCCTATTGCAGTTCCCTGTACTGCTTGCTGTACCTATGGGGCCATCACAAATTCACAATGCTATTGTGAATGAATAATTGTTTCTTGTCTTGCAAAATAGGATAAAAGTTTGAAGTTTCGAAAAGGATATATATTTCCTTTTTCTTTGGTTGTTACAAGGCACTGGCAACCATGTGATCAACAGTTTATAGCTGCACAATAAGGAATTAAATTATCAGAAATAAGTAATGATTTGTTTTTCTTTTGTCATACAACAGCAAATAGCCATAACTTTTTGCTTGAGAAACACAAGTAGGAATGCAATGACAAAAAAATCTGTAAAGCCTAAGTTCGGAAAATTAAACGAAGTAATTGCTAGGATATGAATAAACCCGAATGATTTTTACCATGTTATTTGTTTGTAAAATATTAATAGTTTATTAGATTTCATGTTGAATTCATCAAATAACTTCCAATTATACAACGAAGTAAGAAAAATTAGTTGGAAACACCAGGCATGGAAACCAAAATTGATAATGGAGAACACTGCAACTGGTTGTTGGATTGTATTACAATTGTAAGGTCCCTCCATGGTACTCACATCTTTCGAAGGTCTTGTAGAGTTGTACTACCATGAAATATTCTTTATTTTCTTATATAAATAAACCCCATGCTGTTGCGTGAGCTGTTTCTGTGCTACTGTTTTTTCTTTTCCTTTAGTTTTAGTATTGGTTTTGCTGTTCCCCTTTCGTAGCAAACATCCTGTCTTGTCCCTTCTATGGATTCCTCAAACGTTGAAAGGGCTCAAGATCGAAGAAGGATACAACAAGGTGTGGCTTCTAGCTTCCTATATAGCATCGTGTCTGACAATCTATCAAGACTAAGTGTCAAGACCCTAGTCAGATTCAAGTCGGTCTGCAAGTTATAATAATGCGTGATTCCCAGCCCTGGTTTCCAAGCCTTGCATCACAATAGATCGTGCAGTAATCCTCGATTCCTTCGATTTTATGAATTTGATTTTCAGCTCCATTCAAATCCCACAGACACATCATATGTTTATAAATTTGTTTCAGTGGATACAGAGGGGGAATAAGCACGATTTTGTTGATCTTAAGGTGCATGTCCCTATTAAACTCATATTGCCAAGTTGCTTCGCTTTGCTTAGCTACAGAAACACAAATTCTTGTGTGTAATCCTAGCACTCGTCAGCCTTTTGAATTGCCAGTATGTGGAAGTAAAATAGCAGGACTTGGGACAGGAAAGCTAGACTCATAAGAGTCCAGTTGGTTCTCCTACTCCGATATCTGCAACACACCCAAAAAACAGAACAGAGTGCTCGGTTGGGAAGTAGGACATTCATGGAAGATTTCCAACATCCAGTGGAAAGGTTTAGTCCTCCGGCCTTCGCATATGAAACTACTTACTGGAAGATTGACCGCAGGCGCCTCCGCAGGAGGCATAACGTTTTTATTGCCGCGTTTAATAATGGAAACGAAATGTTTCAAACATCCTGCATATTGAAGACTTATTGCTTATTCCGATTGGACACCGCATGTTCGAAATTCAACTCCTCCATATGGGAATTTGTGCATGGTAGAGACTTGTGATTATCTCATGTGGCAGTTTGGGAACTTAGGATCCCATGAATTGCATATGGCAAGGCAAAAAAGAAGAAGCATGATCCACACAAGGGCAGGTAATCTTTTGAAAAGGATACAGAAATCATATTCAATTCTTTTACTGATCTACCTTATTGCATAACGTCTTGCTTGTTTAGAGGGAAAATAAGCCACCTATAGGCAATTAGTTTACAGGGATTTTTCTTAATCCCTTGCCCTTGTCTTTTCTTTAGAAAATACCATGGCTTTTTGCAGGTCTTTCTTGTTTCTTTCAAGTTTTGTGTGAGGTGGTTTTATCTTCAAAGAAGAATTACCAAAGAAGCATGTCAAATGGCTAACTTTAGAATCAAGCAAGCATTATAAGTTGATAGAATATCAACATATAAATAAAGAAGAAAGCCGTCATTTAATTGAACAAAACAGTGATTATAGACAAGGGCTTAGAATACAAGAATCATCTAAAAAGACCCATCGACAAAATTGGGAAAACTTAATGGCCATTAACTCTGCTAAAAGTGTAATGGCCTGAAAGAACAGAGGTTGTTCTCTGCTTCTTTTGGTTGTTCTTATTGGTTCCCCTTACCCACTACTTCAGCTGAAGCAATTTGTGCCTTTGACCTCTTACACATCTTTCTTGCCTTCAATAATGCCCTCCTCTGGTTAAATGGGTGCTCTTTTTTCTCCAAATCTTTCACTGTTCTCGCTTCCGACAGGTCTGCGAAGGACTTGCATTTCCCATCATAAGACATTGCCAATCCTCTTCTCTGGGTTGGTAGAGAGTCTAGCATTGAACCAAAAGAACCATACCCTCCTTCTCTGTTGAGATTCCTCTCCTTAGACATGACTTCCTCATGGCCTTGTTCAGTGCCATTGTTTGGAACAACCATAGAATTACTCTCGGAAGAGATTTTGGACGACTTCTTGTCTAAATCACCCATTATCAGCAAATACAAAGTAAACAGCAGCACACCAATTTTCTCTTTCACACTAGTCCTATTTATAGAGTTCCAAACTCAAATTTCCTAAAAAGTTCAGGTCTTTCCACAAATAGCACGGAAACTGGGAACCAACATCAAATTACTTTCCTCAAGTAGCACGGAAACTTAAAACTATCATCATTATGTCTCAGTAAGCATAAGTTAATGAATACAAATACATACATAATTGAATCAATGAGCATCAGACAACATTGGAACTGATGCCAGAAATCCATCAACTTCTAGGCGGTCAAATTAGAAATAGCATCGGGATCGAACGACTAAAGCTTTTATATTTTGGTTGTCAATGATTTTAATTGGAAACTACTCAAAGTCTGCAGCTTTGAAAAACCAACCATTATTTGATCGAACTGATTAAGTTTAGTTGCATGTGCACACTAATCATTTTGCGATGATCATGTTAAAGGAACTCTATTGTATTGTGTTTTCAAGAACATTGAGGTCCAGTTATGTCTTCCTTCCCCTACATACAGCGATATAGATGCTTTGATTGAAATACCTGGTACAAAGTCATGCCAGCAACTTCATTTACATTCCTTGACCTCCTTTTTCACCAGGGTATCAGAAGTGCCTGACAGACACAAGAAGCATGAATCACATAAAGCAACTAAAATCAAGCACGTATGACAACGAATCCAACCTGGCTGTTATCTGCCAGCGGCAAATTATTATAGAGGAAGGCATCAATATTACCCACACAGATTCATTAGGCGACATTCTTGCATCCATATATAAGCTTTCAGGTAATAACTTGCAGCGTCTTGATGATGGCTGATCAGCATGGTAGAATGATGAGCAGAAATTACAATAGGCTGGACACATTTTTTGTGTTTTCGTCGCATATAACGTAGAAAATCTCGCATGCTTTGAGTAGCTCTTTCCCAATCTATGATATCATATGAAACCCACGAATGAATAACAAGATGAAAACGTAATCATATAAGGTTTTCATGATGGTACCCAAGAAAAGAAACCATGTGTTAGAGCTCTAGGCGCGGGGACGCGCCAACGAAAGCACACTGCCTAGAATTCGGCAGCGATGGACAGCGGCAGCCTTGCGCAGGCATAAACGAATTCAGCAGGCAGCGTGTAATGGTCTATGCGAGTCTTTGAGCTTGCGACTTGGCATGGACATGGGGGCTTAGATAATGGACCTTCTAAGTCAGCAGCTGACGCAGCAGAACAGGTAGCTGGGACTGCCTTGTGGACAGGCGGAACGTGGGTGAAGTGGCAGCCTTATGGGGGCAGAATGTGGGTGAAGTGGCAGCATCATAGGGGCAGGACGTAGGAGCATAACTGGGGTGCTCTCCAAGCTGCTGAGATCGTGGGATCATGCCCCATCACTTGCTGGAAAATAGGCCACTAAGATCATGGAGATCGTGGGGGAGAAAGTGCCCCACTATGTCCTGAAAAATAGGAGATCATGGGTGAGCCCTGCAGCTCACATGTTTGTTTATAAATAGGCTGCCAAGCCTCTGTTGTGTAGCATGTGATTTATGTGCATAGCACACACTCTTTATTGTGTAATCCTTTATTGACGAGATAAATAAAGGTTGAGAAGTATTCTTGTAAAGTTCGGTGTGCTTGCTTGTGTTTATTCTTTGTTTACGACGAGGCAATTGTGAGAACCTCTTTGAGTGAGCGAAACACATAGTTGTTGGGAAACACGAGCAAAAAGGTGAGGCAAGGCTGAGTCTAGTTGGGACTAGACTGCCGCATTGGGTTGAATTTCAGGGCGAAAAATTTAACCCCGTGACAATTGGTATCAGAGCACGGTTGATTCAAAAAGCGTGCAGCAGAAGTCATGGAAGCTATTAGAGAACGGTTGATGCGTCTTGAGACTTTGATAGGGTCGGATGAAGAACGCGAATAACGTTATGTTATTGATCGCTTGAAGGAAGCTATGGAAAGCGCTGATAGGGTTGAGAGCCTGTACATTTCTCTTGCGGCAGAATCGAGTGAGCGATTGACAGCTGCTGAAGAGACGATTGTCATTCTGAAGAAGGTAGTGAGAAACGCTCCTACTGGGGTAAGTACTTCTAAACCTAAAGTGCCTGAACCGAAGTGTTTTGGTGGGGCAAGAAGTGCCAAAGAACTCGAGAATTTCTTGTGGGACATGGAGCAATACTTTAGCATTGCGAAGATCGGCGTGGCTGAACAAGTGGATCTTACCGTGCTGTATCTCACGGGTGATGCGAAGCTTTGGTGGAGGACAAGAACCAAAGATGACTTAAGTGCTGGATGTCCAAAGATTAAGACGTGGGATCGTCTCAAGCAAGAGCTGAAGGAGCAGTTCCTTCCAAACAACACATCATGGATTGCACGGGAGGAATTGAAAAGGCTCAAACATGAAAGGTCAGTTCATGAGTATGTTAAATCTTTCAGTTCTTTGATTCTCGACATCGAGAATATGTCCGAGGACAACAGGTTGTTCAACTTCATTTCTGGATTGCAAACTTGGGCGCAAGCGAAACTACGAAGACAGAACGTAAAGGATCTGTCCTCCGCTATTGCTGCTGACAGTTTGGTTGATTTTAAATCAATTACTAGAGAGGGCTATACATCAACCTCCTTCAAGTCTAAGGGAAGAAACAAGGAGGAAAGAACAGAGAAGAAGTTTGGTGGGGGTGCATCGAAGGCTGCTGCCACGGATAAGGGCAAGGCTAAGTTTATGAGTGCACAAGGTAAGAGTACTAAACCAAACTTCACTTACTTCATTTGTGATGGTCCGCACTTTGTGAGGGAATGTCCAAAGAGGGAGAAGTTGAATGCTATTCGGGCTGGGGATAGCGATGAGGAGGAGGGGGTAGTTACGCACGTCAATCTTATGCGTGTGATAAACTGCCTGGTAGCTAAATCAGGGGATGCGCCTGCCGAAAACCGCCCTGTTGGTAAAGACTTGGCGAAGATTGATGCACTGCGGAAAGGGAAGTCAGGGGCTATGGACAATCTAATGTATGTGAAGATTGGGATAAATGGCAAAGACGTGAATGCTATGCTGGATTCAGGCGCAACCCACACGTTTGTGGCAGATCGGCTGGTGAAGGAACTTGGCCTGCGGCTGAGTGACAACCATACATCGATGAAGGCATTAAACTCGAAGGCACAGAGGATTGTTGGGATGTCTTACGATGTGCCGATAATGCTGGATCAGTGGAGAGGTAAGCAGGACGTGCTGGTCGTAAATCTTGACGATTACTATATTATTCTTGGCCTTGATTTCTTACAAAAAGCCAAGATTGTTTTGATGCCGTATCTCAATGGAGTGATGATTGCGAGTGAGGGATGCCTTTGTTTCATCCCATGTTGTAACGTCGCAGTTGCGAATGTTGTGAAAAGGAGAAAAAGCTTGGTCTCGGCAATTGCTATTGATAAACGTTGCGGAAAGGAGGGGAAGTGTTTCTGGCGAAAATAGTGGACGAGAAGGCAGACTATTGTGGTGAGGTGCCGAAAGAGATTGCTAGCGTGCTGCAGCAATTCGAAGATGTGATGCCGCCTCAGCTGCCGAAGAAACTCCTGCCTAGGAGGACCATCGACCATCGAATTGAGCTGGTGCCGGGGAAAAAGCCACCATCTCAAGCCCCTTACCGAATATCGCCAATGGAATTGGCAGAATTGAGGAAACAATTGGAAGAGCTGATCGACTTGGGATTTGTCCGCCCTTCCAAGGCTCCATATGGTGCTCCAGTTTTGTTTCAAAAGAAGGTGGATGGGAGCCTTCGTATATGTGTGGACTACCGAGCACTCAACAAGGTAACAATCAAAAACAAATATCCTGTTCCCTTAATTCAGGATTTGATGGACAGATTGTGTGGAGCCTCAATCTTTACGAAATTGGACTTGCGATCGGGGTATTAGCAAGTGCGGGTTGCTGACGGTGACAAGCATAAGACTACGTGTGTGACGAGGTACGGATCATATGAGTTTCTAGTTATGCCATTCGGCCTAACAAATGCTCCATCAACATTTTGTAATTTAATGAATGATGTGTTATATGATTTCTTAGACAATTTCATTGTAGTTTACTTAGATGATATTGTAATCTATAGTAGAGGCATTGAAGAACATGTAACTCATCTTTCTAAAGTCCTAGATAGATTGAGAGAATATGAATTGTATGTGAAGAGAGAAAAGTATGAGTTTGCAAAAGATGAAATTATGTTCTTAGGGCACTTGATTGGAGAAGGACAGGTGAAGATGGATCCACGAAAGATTCAAGCCATCGTCGAATGGTCAGCACCAAAATCAGTCCCGGAATTGAGGTCATTTTTGGGGCTTGCAAACTACTATAGACGATTCATTGAGGGCTATAGCAAGAAGACAACTCCTCTCTCGGATCTTCTCAAGAAGAATCAAAGATGGGAATGGACAATTGACTGCCAGCAAGCTTTTGAGAAGCTGAAGACAGCGGTAGCGTCAGCTCCAGTCTTGGGGCTGCCTGATTTAAAGAAACCATTCGAAGTGCATACTGATGCTTCGGATAGGGCTATTGGTGGAGTGCTCGTACAAGAGGGGCATCCGATTGCTTTTGAGAGTCGGAAGCTAAGTGACGCGGAGTAGAATTACTCGACGCATGAGAAGGAGATGACGGCAGTAGTTCACTGCCTTGGCATATGGAGAGTATATCTGCTGGGGCTGAAATTTGTTGTCAAGACCGACAACGTTGCTAACACATTTTTCAGGACGCAGAAAAAATTGTTGCAGCGACAAGCTCGGTGGCAGGAATTCTTGGCCGAATATGATATCATATGGGAGCACAAATGGGGGAGCCATAATTAGGTTGCGGATGCACTCAGCAGACGCGAGGTAATTGCTACTGTTCTTGCTATTGTTCAGGTGGAGTCGGACATGCTGTGTCAACTTCGTCAAGCTGCGGGGGAAGACGCAGCGTACAAGAAGCTGGTTGAACTTGTACGAGAAGGGACAATATGGAGGTATTGGCTGGAACAAGACCTGCTCTATGCAAAGGGGGGTCGAATCTTCGTGCCAAAGGGAGAGCTGAAGAAATATCTAATGACGGAGACTCATGATCCGTAGTAGGCTGGACATCCAGGCAGGGAAAGGATGGTTGCTCTCCTGTCGCAGACTTATTATTGGCCAAAGATGGAGGATGACGTAGAACTTTACGTCAGGAGTTGTCTAGTGTGCCAGCAAGACAAGACTTTATGGTAGCGAGAGGCAGGCTTGTTACAGCCACTACCGATTCCAGAAAGGCCTTGGGTGTCAGTTTCGATGGACTTTATTGTGGGTTTTCCAAAGGTGGATGTCATGAACACAATCATGGTTGTCGTGGACAAATTCACCAAGTACACGGTATTTATCGCTGCCCCTACGGTGTGTACAACCGAAGTGGCCGCTGAATTATTCTACCGCAACGTGGTGAAGTACTTTGGAGTGCCTTCAGACATTGTAAGCGATCGCAATGTGCAATTCACTGGTAGATTCTGGACAGCGATGTTCAACATGATAGGAACAAGGCTGAAGTTTTCGACTGCCAACCATCCGCAAACTGATGGGCAGACAGAAAGGATAAATGCTTTGCTGGAGGAGTATTTGAGACACTACATGACAGCGATGCAGCGAAACTGGTTGGAGTTGCTGGATAGTGCACAGTTTTGCTATAATCTTCAGAAATCCTCGGCAACAGAAGCAAGTCCGTTTGAGCTGGTTTTGGGAGCACAACCCTAAGCTCCTGCCGAGATTGCAGTGCAGATATCGGGTGGGAAGAGTCCAGCGGTGTACAGGTTTGTGATGGAGCGGCAGGAACTGTTTGAGCAAGCCCAAGACAGCTTGCGTAAGGCAAGAAAAAGAATGCTCAAATATGCCAATCAAAAGCGAAGATTGCTGGAATTCAGTGTGGGCGACAAGGTGTTGCTCAAGTTAACTCCGCAAATGTGGAAGAAAATTGTGGGGACGACGAAGCACCGAGGGTTGGTGCCAAGGTACGATGGACCTTTCGAGGTCATCGAAAAGGTAGGGGCTGTCGCATACAGATTGAAGCTGCCTGAACGGCTGAAGCTTCATCCTACTTTTCACGTAAGTTACTTATGACCTTTTTATGAAGACAACGAGGATCCGAAAAGAAGTAAGTCGCAACGAGCTCCTCCTACGATTCACAAGCAATTTGACGATGGTATCGTCAAGATCATGGATCATCGTTGACTCGGCCAACATAAAAAGAATCGACAAACATAATTCTTGGTAAAATGGAAGAAAAATGAGGAGGTTTCGTGGGAGAAGGATACAGATTTATGGCAGTTTGAGGATCAAGTACAAGACTACCTCATGTCTATTTTGACAAGGACGTCGGACTCTTCTAGTGGAGGTGGTTTGTTAGAACTCTAGGCGCGGGGACGCGCCAACGAAAGCACACTGCCTAGAATTCGGCAGTGATGGACAGCGGCAGCCTTGCGCAGGCAGAAACGAATTCGGCAGGCAGTGTGCAATGGTCTATGCGAGTCTTTGAGCTTGCAACTTGGCATTGACGTGGGGGCTTAGATAATGGACCTTCTAAGTCAGCAGCTGACGCAGCAGAACAGGTAGCTGGGACTGCCTTGCGGACAGGCAGAACGTGGGTGAAGTGGCAGCCTCATGGGGGCAGAACGTGGGTGAAGTGGCAGCATCATAGGGGCAGGACGTGGGAGCATAACTGGGGTGCTCTCCAAGCTGCTGAGATTGTGGGATCATGCCCCATCACTTGCTGGAAAATAGGCCATTAAGATCATAGAGATCATGGGGGAGAAAGTGCCCCACTATGTCCTGAAAAATAGAAGATCATGGGTGAGCCCTGCAGCTCACATGTTTGTCTATAAATAGGCTGCCAAGCCTCTGTTGTGTAGCATGTGATTTATGTGCATAGCACACACACTCTTTATTGTGTAATCCTTTGTTGACGAGATAAATAAAGGTTGAGAAGTATTCTTGTAAAATTCGGTGCGCTTGCTTGTGTTTATTCTTTGTTTACGACGAGGCAATTGTGAGAACCTTTTTGGGTGAGCGAAACACATAGTCGTAGGGAAACACGAGCGAAAAGGTGAGGCAAAGCTGAGTCTAGTTGGGACTAGACTGCCACATTGGGTTGAATTTCGGGGTGAAAAATTTAACACCGTGACACCATGGATGAGAGGAAAAAAGAAATAGAAAACTATGAAGAGTGAATTGGAGGGGTGTACGTGTAAGGGAACAGGTCGAAAGGCATGATGAGCGTCTTCTAGGCCTAGGACTTCCGAGCTGAGAGAGACTGAAGTTCCTCCTCCTTATCACCAGGTATAAATTAATAATCTCCATAGCTTCAGAATATCTTTGCAACGATTGCAATGCCTTGCACATCTATGAACCCTACCAAGAGACAACAAACTATCAGAAAGTAAAAGAATGTACTGGTGAATTTATTCAACATGAGTTGAATTCCTTAATCCAAAACAAACTGTCAAGTGCAAATTCAATAAGTTTCAAGAAACTGTACAAATAAAAAAATAATTAACAAGAATTAAAAATAAAGTATTGATGAATAAAAATAAAGGGGAAAAAAAATACAAACATCTGAATATATTTTAGGTCAGGTTTCAAGGGAGGAACGCTGATTTCTCGCTGTAACCTCCAAAAAGAAAAGTAAATGTTAGGTCAGGCCCAAGTGGCAAGAACTTGCTAGTAAATTAAAGAACTAACACTAACAAAATATTGCATATCATCAACGAAAAATTCTATTAGTGTTTAAATACTGATTTAGTTCAAAATAAATTTATCAATAGAATTACATACAGGATCATGTTATCAGAAAAACCCGATGAATTTAGGTCCTTTAAACATGTATCATCGGTGAATTTGGGTCCTTTAAACAATAGTTTTTTTTAAAAAAATTATCTTATAAAACAAAATTTTACCATTTGTTTTACGTGCAAAATAAACAAAATGAATCTATTGATATGCGTGGTAATGGAACCATTAATCTTCTTGGTTTGGTTTTTCAAATCAGATTGTAACTGCCACAAAAAACACTTGAACATCACGTATTGGATATAAGTGTCCCAAATACCCTGAGACATGCAAAAGTCTAAAATCCATCCATATGACTACATCTTCCTAGCATGAAAAACCTTTATCTTTTGCATATTTCTTTAATCTTTTCCGGGCCTCTTATCAGAAATCACTTAACCTAGTTCGAAGAAAAATAAATTGGTTAAGATAATAAAAAATAAAATTTTAACATTTTTTAAATATCACAATTTGAACTCAAACTTACCTGATAGTGTTGTGATTCTCTTACACTCTTCTAGCAACATCGTGATTAGCCTCCTTACAATAAAATTTTTCCTTACACGTCAATTTCATAAAACAACTAATTTATTAATTATCAAAAACTAACTGAATTAAATATTAATTTTTTTTATGTATGTACTAACCTTGAACTTCATGAACCAAATATCAATCATAAGCTTCCATTCAAGATTTTTGAAAACTTGACTTCACTGAAACAAAGACACTTTCATAGACGATGTTATCGTATGAGTAGTCTCTATATTTGTAAACCTAAAATTTTATTTGTTCATTGAAATTAATTATTAAAAAATTATCCATTGTTTTTTTTTTATAATGCAAGAAAGGAAAACAAACTTACATGATGTGATCGGGCTTCCTCTAAGCAATATACTTCTTAGTGTATACATCCTGCTTAGAAAGGAAACCCCCTTTGCAAGTCGCCCTTGTACTCGACGAGTTTACATCGAGAGAGGGTGCCTATGCCTGAGGTGTTTGGTCATGGTCGACACCTAACAACTCATGCTCATTAGAAGCAATGCTAGAAAAATCAATAGCACTGCTATCTGTATTACTCTCTAATGACATTCTCTTTGTCATCTAAACAAATATGATAAAAAAGTAATAACATTATCACTATATTCTATTTTAAAAAAATTGACAACACCTTTATACGAGAGACAATCCAAAATTTTAGAACCTACAAATACTCATTAATAAATGAAGCCACAAACTAGTTGATTTTATTTATTACTAATTTTTAAATTATTTATTTTGAAATCTATATTGACAATTACATGTTGCAAATAAAAATAAAAAAAATTTCAAAAATGTTTTTTTCCCATGTAACCTAAATATTTAAATTACTAAAATTAAACAAGAACGTATGAAACTCAATTAAAATCTTAACGTCCTAATATGTTTTACAACTAAACCATCAAGATAATAGGAACCTCAAAATGTACTCTCATTTAACCTAAACCTATAAACTCCCACAAATCAATTTCACAACCTCATATTAACAACAATAGCATCTCTAATTTCACAACTAATACATCAAACCCCCTTCTCAAATTGCTAAAATCAATTTAAAAATAAAACTACTATATGAACCTTAAATAACAGAAGTATGAATGAAATTAAAAAAAATAATCAGCTTCTCTATACGAGAGACTATCTAAAATTTGAAAACCTGCAAATACACATCAATAAATAAAGCTACAAACCAGTTGATTTTATTTATTACTAATTTTTAATTTATTTATTTTGAAATCTATGTTGACAATTGCAAATTGCAAATCAAAATTAAAAAAAAAACATTCCAAATGTCATAGGAAGGGCGACGTCAGGCACTGGCGCACTTAATGTGTGAGCCTCCTAAGAGGTATGTTGTTGGACGGGAAAGAAGGTCTACGAGATAAGTTGTATTGTTGTTTGATTGTTTTTCTAGGTCAAGTTCTTATCCGTTGATCTTTTTTCAAGGTCTAAAGCAAATCTCCCTTCTTGAGAGAATCTATACTTTATTGGTTTCAATTCTAAGAGTTCTAAAGTTCAATTTTTAGCATCGCATTTATTTTGTACTTTATATCTTTAATACCTGAGGGTGTACTCTATTGTGTAGTTTTACATCCCAAAATATTAAAGTCTATGTCTAAACCCTAATATAAAATGAACAAAATGATTGGTGAAGGGTTTTTGATATTTTGGTCAAATCCTAATGGATAATAATTAACTGGTTATGATATTCATTTTTTTTGCTTTTTTAAAATATAAAAAAGATGCATTTTTTTTTATGAAATATGCTTGGAAAACTTTTTAGGATCTAGTCGTATGGATGATAACAAAACTTTTTTTTTTTGAAAGAAGATATTAATTTAGAAGTTTATAGAGTTTTTTTGAATTTTAAAATTCTTTTTAAGAAGTGTTTCATAGAAAACCAGGTATTTCAATACTGGATCTATATCTTATAGTTTAAAAATATAACCCAATATTATGCAAAATTGGTAGAAAACATACGCTAAAATCACAAATTTTATTTTTTTTAAAAGGAATTTTGAATTATTATTATTATTATTATTATTAAATATATGAGTTGGGCTTAGTCTAGTCAACTGGGTTAAACCCAGCCTAGTCTGATTAGGCTGACTGGTGGCCTTACAGACCTAACTCTCTTGTTTTTTTTGCTAGGTTGGACCCGACCCAACTATCTAGACTAGGCTGAAGTAGGTCCAATTCAAGGCCCATATGGTTGTTAGACCATCCCAGTGACCATGTGAATTATAATTCACGCTGCATGCAGAACAAATTATCCTTTTAGATGCAGTGACTCCACCGTAGGTTGAGGATGAAAAAAAGAGAGGGAATGGAAGATTACTTGGCGTGGGGGCGCTGCAGTTGGTGGCCTGGCTAGGAGGTTGATGTGAGGTTGGTGGAGAGAACAATAAAAAGAAAGGGAAAGAAAAATGGCACGAAAAATAGGAAGGGGGGAGAGATTGTTTTTTTTTTCTTCAAAATTTGCACCTATTTTCTCCTCACTCAGGTCATGAAATCTACTCATGTTTATAAAAGGTGGAAAAAAGAACGTTTCGTCTTTACCGATGCCAAATCTTGACCCCTGATTCGACATAAAAGCATCTCAACCATTAGCTCAAAGTAGCTATCATGAGCTGTCAAATTTGTTGCAGGAAAATGGCTGGTCGAGTTGGCCATTTCGGGGCGGTGCCATAACCACTGTGTTGTCAATCAGCCAGAACAAATCACACTGGCGTGTAGCCAAGTGCTAGACGATCAATTTCATGTAAGTTGTGTCCAATTTGATGGAGAGATAAAGCATAAAACACCTTAGGAAGAAGGCCACTCGAGTAGTTTTTCTAGAGAAGAAGATGAATAGTCAACCTCAAAACGGCATTGTTTTGGTTAAATTTCATTTTAGTACTTTGATTTTTTTATTTCTCTCAATTCCACCCCTAATTGGATTCAAACTTTCAATTTTGTTCAATTTTTCCCTTGAAGAACTTAAATTTCAGCCCCAGATTTTAGTGTATTTTTCATATTAGTTCTTGGTCTTGGATTTATACAATTTGACCCTCAATTAACCATTAAACTTTCAATTATTTTTAATTTCACCCCTGATTTCAATCAATTGGGTTCCTATAGTTCGTCGACTTTTGCAAAATGGTATTTGACTGTGAATTTCTTTAATTTAGCTCTTAATTGAACCCAAAACTTTGATTTTCTTGCAAGTTTACCCCTGATTTCAATCAATTGGCTTGATAAAAATTAAATATGATCTTTTAAAATTTTAATTTTCTTAATTAAGCCCAAATTGGGCTCCTAAACTTAATGTTTCACTAATTAAACCCATAATAAAATTAATTTGACATTTTTAAAGTATAATTAAGTCCTTGCTCTTAATTAAATCCTTCAATTTGATTTAAATTAATTCTTAAACATAATAAAACTTTAATTTTGCCCATAATTAAATCAAATTGGCATATTAAAAATCTAATTATGTCCTTAGGTTTAATTTTTATACAGATTCGTCCAAAATGATTTAATTTGATTTTGAATCTGCATTATTTCTTTAATTTTGAGGAAAATAGGGTATAATTAAACTCTCAATTATATTCAAACTTGCAGTATGATTTTTGCCAAAATATTAGCCCTCTTGCTATCATTATTTTATTTTTTTCAATTTTTTATTTTGAAATAAAGAAGATGAATTTTGGGAATAACTCAGAAATGAGTTATGACCCCAAAAATGTTTTTTTCCCATGTAACCTAAATATTTAAATTACTAAAATTAAACAAGAACGTATGAAACTCAATTAAAATCTTAACGTCCTAATATGTTTTACAACTAAACCATCAAGATTATAGGAACCTCAAAATGTACTCTCATTTAACCTAAACCTATAAACTCCCACAAATCAATTTCACAACCTCATATTAACAACAATAGCATCACTAATTTCACAACTAATACATCAAACCCCCTTCTCAAATTGCTAAAATCAATTTAAAAATAAAACTACTATATGAACCTTAAATAACAAAAGATGCATGAAATTAAAAAAATAAGAGTTCTTAGACACCAGTTCAATATTTGTTTTTGTTTTTAAAGGTCAGTTACCATTCAATAACTACCGAGGTATATCAAATTATTCAATCGCATAAAACACAAGAAGACATTCCCCTACACTAGAAGAAAATTCATCTAAAGTTCCAAACACATGTTTTTATATACTTGTTTCATCCAAAGTTTCAAACATATCCAAAATTTATCAAACATAAGTTCCAATCAAATAACCCAAACCATAACAATTATCAATTTATCACAATTAACAATTTACTATAAAGTTGTAAAAACATCCAGAAGATTGATTTACTAGCCTCAATTTATCATCTTCAGGTAAAAAGCTTCTCGGTCATTCAATAATTCTATCGTAACTAGCTTTACTCAGCTCATGATCTGACTTGATAGTGAACACTTGTTCAATGACTAATAATTTACTGTAATTTATGCCCTCATCCCATAATGGTTCATCAAAATATTTCAAAACTTCAAAAAACCTAGCCATATTTTTATTTGGTTTTTCATCTATAATTGAACATTCATCTGCATAATCCTAATTCATTCTTATTGCATCTATCACCATACTCTTATAACAATTACTATTATCATCTACAACTCCATACACGTTGCTAAAATTAGAAATTGATTCAATTATCTTTTCTACCATAGTCTCATACGGAACATAGGGTTCTATATATGCAAATCAACACAATCATTTTTTTATGAACTTTTTTTTTGTAGAAGATGCATCGTAACAACATATGGATAGAGAAATTTTTTATTTTTACACCTCTTATATGAACATATAATACCACCTTCACTAATATTTTTGGATTAGATAATGCATAATTAATAAAACCTTTAACCCCATTACAATAATTCATCCTACATAACCCATTGGGTGAAACTCAATATATCTAAGAATGATCATCCATTACTTATATGAAATCTATATAGAATATTAATGACAATATATATTAATTAATAATGTAAACTAAACAAATTATCAGTACCTAGTTAATTAGCTATCATTGGTTGAATTTGAAATTATTCAATGTATTTTAATAGTACCTTTTAAATTTATTATAAATTTTCTCTAAAAAATTCAAATTCTTTCAAATTTACCAAAATTCTCAACTTACTAAAAAACTTGACAAAATATGAAATGTACCTATTATTTATCGATGATATTTTTTATCGGTATTTTCATTTGTATTTGATAATTTTCTAGTAGTGTAAGGCTTAACAAGTCACAATTAGATTAGTTTACACATTATCATAGAATAATCATATGAATAATCACCATGAACGTTGTTACCCATTTTTGGGTTCCCATAAAAAATAAGAAAATACAAAAACATATCAAAAAAATATTCAGAAGAAATCCAAAAATAATAGGAGCGAGAAAAGGATGCTAGAATGCCGAAAAATGCCAAAATTGGTTGAGGAGATTCAAAAATGTAAAAGGTTGAAATTTGACAATGAGAGCCCTGTTGATAAGAAAAATTCAAATTTGAGGAAGAAAATTCCAAAATCAGATATTTATGGACTCAATTAAATTTTATCCAAGGTTTAATTCAATTTATGGAGGGTTTGATTGCAATAAAATTGAATTTTGAAGTCAATTTAGGCTTTTATTGGAAGAAATTAAAGTTCTGGGATCCAATTATAATTTTGAAGAGTTGATTTGGTCAAAGCAGGGGCTCAATTGCATAATTATTGAAGTTTGATGGCCAATTAGAGACTTAATTGAAACAATCCGAAACCAAGGACCAAACCAGAAAAGCGCTAAGATCAAGGGATCCAATTACAATTCATCCGGGGGCTTGATTACAAAATTGCATTAACATCCAAGGACCAAATCGAAAATATCATTTAAAGTTGCAAAACGATGCCATTTTATTCAACAATGTTTACTGTCTTCTTTACGTTGCGTGAGCTGGCCGAGAAAAGTTTGCAGCGGCGAAGGCGCGATTTGCTTCAATCAAGGGGGGCATGTTTCTCGGCTACCATGATGCACGCCGACCGTTACTCCATCCCTGCAACAACAAAGGGAAAACGCTTTCATCCTCTGGCTATAAAAGCCAGATGATGTACTGCACTGAGAGGGGGGAGAACGACAGAGGAAAGTAAGAAAACAGAGAAGGAAAAAACAGAAAAAAAGACGAGACAGAGAGAGGGAAAAAAAGAAAAAAAAGAGGGAGAACCCGAGAGGAGAGATGGAGAGAGCATAAGGAAAACAGAGGGAGGGAAAAAGGTTTAAAAATACACAGAAAGCAAAATACAGAGAGAGGAGAGAAAAAAGAACGAGACAGGGGAAATGAGAGAGGAGAAAGAAGAACAGAGGAGAGAACACAGTGGGAAATTCAGGAAACACAAAGGAAGGTTGCATGAGGATATAGAAACCGAAGAGCAAAGGAACGACAGTAGGAGAAACCGAACGGCGAAGCCAAAACGCAAAGACAGCAGGGGAGGTTAACACCACCATCGGTTTCCTTTCTCCAGAAGCAGGTATGTTCATTTCCTTTCTTTGCAACAATTGACGCCAGGTTTGTCTAGAAAAACAAAAAGAAACAGGAGACGAAAGCAAGCCAAAAGATCGCCATTTTGTTTTTACTCTGTTAATAACAACTATCTGCAAAAAACGAAGGATGAACAGTGCGAAGGTAATATAATTACCTTCGCACTGTTCCCATGCACGCGTAGAATTTTATGCATGCATGGCTTAGTTAGGTCAAGCCACATGGGTGGCTGGGTCCAGCCCCGCCATTTGGGCCTGGCCCAATAAAAAAAAATTTTTTCAAAAATTATTTCAAAAAAGACTGTGATTTTCTATAAATATTTTTATTGTATTTTAATCAATATCGGTTTGTATTTTTATACTATAAAGATATAAATTCGGTATTAAAATACCTGATTTTCGACAAAAATATATAAAAAAATGTTTTGTTTTCATGCATACGGTCAAGTCTCTCAAAAAAAAAAAAATTCATCATATTGTATTTTCATATAACAAAGAAAATTTCAAAAAAATATATATTAGCATGCATTTGACTTTAATAACAAGTTTATTAAAGCCACGAGAACTAGGCTAATATTTCAAAAATTTCAAAATTTTTTTTTCTTTTAATATCTGGGTTTACAACCATATACGTAAGACATATTTCGGATATTAAATTCTTTTGTTGACATCAGAACACTTAGGTTTTATCCGATAAGATAAGGATCTCCTTATCGAGGAGGACTATTCTTAAACCTTAGACGGACCAACAACTATAAAACACAATAAGACCTTAGATTTTATCAGACAATTAAACAATGCAGCCTACCTTAGGTAGGACGTATTTGGGGGGTAAAACCTTCCCTTTACACAACAAGTCCCTGTACCTGATCTCTGTGACCAGTTAGGGTTTCTAGTGACCAAAATACTAGGTGGCGACTCCCATTCCAATTTTTCTACTAATAAAAGACAAGAATTCCTTATCTCCCCACACATTTGCCCACCATGACATAATATATAAAATTTGAGGGTAAATGTTTTCGCCGCAACGCCGCACACGTGCGACAATGAAAATCAATACCAACAATGTTTTATTCTTCCTTCTTTTTAAATAACTTTCTTGCTCTACTAGGTCTCAATCTAGTTCCAGGAATCCATCAATGAATGGTTAAATTAATTGCTCTCCTATCAACATGATAAGAAGGGAAAAACAAATGAAAGAACAACCATCCATACTTATAGTTTAATTATTTAATAAAAAATCATAAAATGTTGTGTAATATTAAAAATAGAAATGAGAATCTGAAAGTAAATAGAAAATAAATTTATATACTTTAACTTCTAATGGCTAATCTCATTTGACCTAAACACATACTAAGATAATCTAACCAATCAAATTGATTTTTTCTTAATTCTCCACCTATTTATCCCAATGACCCCCAAAAAATACAGACCCCATGCATGACTTAATCAATACATTTACTAATACCCATAACTATCTTCTAAATTTAAAAAGATTTTGTTTCAACTATTTTTCCAAAATCCAAAATTTTCACTCTAATTTTCATCTTATTTTGATTTGTGATCTTATAATGCTTCTTATTATTGTGCTTCACCTTATACTGTCCAGTCTCACTCAATCTATCAAACATGGAGAAACCAGTTATGAAACTGACAAAACTGGTGACAAAATAGAAAAATAAAAAATCATTAAAATTTTTGTCAACAACATCAATGAAAATTTCATCGATGATTTTAAATGAATTAAAACATGAAAGTTTCTCTTATCCCGACCATTTTTCTTTCTTTCTTCTCTTTCAAAACAAAGGCCTCTTTCCCGCAAAGTAATTAGCAAATTTGGCCACCCCTTTCACAAATTTGTAAGTGTGGAAAATCTGAATGTTGAATATAATTGGTTGTTTGGAATAAATATTTAAATTAATGGAGTTGAAATTTTCTTAACTAGAAAGTAAATTAGAGATAATCTACGTCAAATTGTTATGTGTTTGTCGGTATGAATGTAAGGAATTGGGTGTTGAGTATTGGATTGAAGTTGTGGAAATGTGAAACCTCCATGTTAAAACCCTAAATTGATAATGTGAATATTAATTATTGGTTTGTGATATGTTGGGAATTAAATTGAAAAGAAAGGATTTAATGTGATGGAATGAATATTGATTTATAGATTGTAATATTAATTGATGTTTATAATGTGTTTGGATATTAACTGGGATTTTAGATGTATAAAGATTCAATGGTTACACCTTAATTGGTGGTGTGAATATTAATTAATAGTTGTTATGTGTGTATAAATGTAGAATTGGTTAGCTTTTGGGTGATTTTGTTTGTGAAAGTAACATGGAAAAGTTGGAAAACTTGATTTAAACTTGGTTTTTTTTTCCCCTGATTTAAACTTATTTTTTTTTCCTGTTTTAAACTTACCCAGAGATCATTATAATCTAACAAATTGAATTGAGTCCAACTATATATTTATATATATATATATCCCACAAACAATGATCAATTACAATTAACAATAAATATAAAGGAAAGCCATTTTTCCGAACCGGTTTCAGTCCATGTTCATAGTAGTCATTCAAAAAGAGATATGGAAGGAACTAAAAACAAAACACTATTTTCCATAGCCCCAAAAATCCATCATCTCCCCACGTAACGGGAGCTGATTAATTGCGTGCGCAGATGGTGCGTTACTTGCATCATCAAACCTCACCCCTTTAGCAGAATCTTCATTTCCTAAATGAGAAGTGACAATCCTATCAAGCATAGCCCATTCATTCAAGCCCTGGTGATCTTCTCTTCCTGCAACCATTTGCTGAGGTGCTTCACAGGTGCACACCTCTAGTCCTGGCTCACAAGCGTGGTACCTCAGACTTTCACTGCCACTCTCGCAATCCCTAGCGCCTGACATGAGCTGCTTAACCATGACCGGTGATTCCTTAGGGAGACCCGAGTAGTGGTCATAACCTAAAGTCTTATTAGGTGGCATTAGGGTTTGGGATTGAAAGAGAGAGTATTGATGAGGTGCTGCCATGTGAGGATAGTGAAGCTCTAGCTCAGCCTTGCTTAGTGCAAACGGTTGTTGAATATTTCCATGGTTATGGTTTTGACGGAGGGAGTATTGGCTGTCTCTGTGCATGAAAGTTCGAGATTGATTGGTGCTTGACGAGTGGACTTGTTGGTCAGATGAGTTCATGCTTGTAGTTCCTCCTTCACCACTGACCTTGAATAGATTCTTCTTTTTGAACACCCTGCATACCACCCAGCCATCTTCCTGCACATGCATACAAAACAAATATCTTAACAAGAAGCCATGCCTTAATCAACATGTCATGAAGTTGATTCACTGATCAGTTGTAATGCTGCAGCTGAGGTGATAGAGAGAGTACTTACACCAAGGTTTCCTTGAGCATCATCGCCATCTTCAAGCCTATACTCATGCATGATCCAGTCAGTCTTCTGGCCATGAGGAGCTCTTCCTCCATAGAAAACAAGTGTCTTCCTCATACCAATCTTCTTGTAGCTGTTCCTGATGCACTTATCCCTCCCTGTTGCCTTCCAAAACCCTGCATTCGTTGCTCTATTGGTTCGTGACCCAGTCGGGTATTTCCTGTCCTTGTGACAGAATAAATACCACTCGTTCTGAGGCGCTGACCCAATTTTACATCTCTCTGCACACACATCCATGCATCACTATATATAGTAAAATCATCAAATTCATCATAGATAGTATAAATCTTTAACTTTTACGCACATGTGCTTGATGTAAAATACAATTTTAGAATATATATATATATATATATATATAGGAACAGATAACCAAATCTACAAGGCATAGCGCATCACATATATAATATTGCAGCCGCAACATCCCCGTGCAGATGACGGACTCATAAGCAGATGAGTGGCATATAGAATCACATTGGATCAGTGTATTCTCTTACATGATATATGTATTATTCTGTGTGTCATTAAATTTAATAATTAATAATTCATTCAATTTTTTTTTTTTTGCCTTGGACGTTTTTCTGATTCTCCAACTTCTACCTAGCGGAGAATTTTATGGTGTGGAAAATATTTATTTCTACCATATAGAAAACACTTGTTTCCTTTTTGAGGTGACAAAACATGCATCCTCTATTATTTATAAAAATCTCTACTCTATCCTACATGTAATTTATACAAGAGCTCCAT
>Ga0325404_1000495_pt1 | contig 39463 bp, 21 predicted proteins | sample PopdelMetagenome_18_FD_205664 | JGI IMG/M metagenome (GOLD analysis project Ga0325404, IMG submission 205664) | Populus deltoides microbial communities from Bellville, Georgia, United States - Xylem-Control-R1 | ecosystem: Host-associated > Plants > Phyllosphere > Stem > Wood/Secondary xylem...
AATACTTAATACTTGTCGAGATTAATTAAGGAATTTTCCGGTAGTCAAAGAAATCCTTGAAAGAGGTAAAAACGTGCATGAAATGTATGTACTGTGTAGATGGATATTCAGGTAAAGAGAACAACGTGTCCCTAATTATAATATTAGAGAAAACAGTATAAAAGGAAATAGCACACAAATAGTGGCATTAACTTTGAAATCAAAGGAAATAAATTAACACCCTCGAGAGTCTTAATCAATGTTATTTCTTGCAGTACTTTCTTCCTCAAAATATTCCCTTGTACTTGTCAAGCCGACAATAGGGCTGATAATTGAATAAGTTGTCGTCCATATGCCTTAAAAAAATTTAAATATTAAGATGATAACTTATTTGAAGGGTTCAACAGAATTCCCGATTGAAAGCTCATAGATGGTCAAGGGTTTTTGTATGCTTTCATAATCTGTCAAATCGAACACACGGTTATTTGCTGATGTTCAAACTTTTCAAATTCATCGGAAGAAGTAAAACAGTCAACCAAGAATTATAAGGTCCTATTGAACCACCATGGGAGTTTTTTTTATATTATTTTAAAAAGAAAACCCTATGAATTATAAGGTCCCACAAATTGTTATATACTTCTCTATATAAGGGAGATCATACCCACCCTCCAACAACCACGATTCAAACTACGACGAGAAACAAAGCAAAATTAAGAAACAATATTATCTCATCACAGAAGGGATACTCTCCAACTATTTTTTTCGTTGCAGTAATCATGCATCGCTCTTCAATTGTAAACTTCCCACGCCAATTTCTCCGTCAATACCCCTCAATACAGCCGGCGGTTACCAGTCGTATTGCCAAACCTTGTGATGTGTTCATTAACCATCGAGGGATCGACACAAAGCGCACGGTTGTTACTTTGCTTTATGATCACCTTTTCCGGTTAAACCTACACCCCTTCCTGGACAACAAGAATATGAAGCCAGGAGACAAGTTGTTCGATAATATCAACAGTGCAATAAGGAAATGTAAGGTTGGGGTGACTGTGTTTTCTCCTCGGTATTGCGAGTCATATTTTTGCCTTCATGAACTAGCTCTTATTATGGAGTCAAAGAAGAAGGTTATTCCTATCTTTTGTGACATCAAGCCCTCACAACTTCGAGTTGTGAACGATGGAAAATGTCCCGTGGAGGATATCCGGAGGTTTCGCTGGGCACTTGAAGAGGCTAAGTATACTGTAGGGCTCACGTTCGACTCCTTGAAAGGGTAAGGAGCACCATAACTTTCTTAGTTTCTGTGTTTTGGATTTCGATTTCAGAAATTAAAATTATCTTGTCTTTCTTTTCACATTCTTCCCTGTGTTTTCCAGGAACTGGTCGGAGGTTGTAACAAGTGCGTCGGATATTGTCATTGAAACCTTGGTTGAGCTCGAGAGTGAGAAGCAAATGCAGCGCCATAAAAGCACTCCAATATTGCGTTCCTAGTACATGTCTCATTCGTTGAAGAATAAAGTTTCAATGCCACCAAGAGATCGTCCTTCATCAAATTTTCCCTGCCTATTTATCATTCAATTTGTGTTAATAAATTGTAAAATCAATTTTTTCATTTATAAAAAATAAATGTTAAAACAAATTTCTTTATTTTTTTAGTCAATTGTACTCACTTGATTAAGAGCATGGCTCAATGTTGCAAGCTCAAAAAATAATTGTAGCACTTAATATTGTATGATGTATTGATCAAATATATATAACAAAAGGTTTAACTCTTATCTTTGTTCATCGAAATTTTATTACTTATATAGCACTATTCTGGATTGGACTTCTCTCAATTTATTGCTAACATGATATATCATGATAGTTAAATTATAGCCATTAGATTTTAATTGACAGTGAGGATCATAAAAATAAATAAATTATCTAATTTGATCACATAATATTTAGAGCAAATAAAAAATTTCCCTTTAAATAAAAAATTAATTAATGGTTGTTAAAAAAAATCCCAAATCTATCTAATTTCTCACAAAAACTATATTTTTTTAAAACAAAACTAGACCTATTCTTTTAACTTATTTTCTATGAATGAGAGAATCTTTTTTTGTTTTTCATACGAATCAGGATCCATTAAATAAAAACATAAACTTGAAAAAAAAAAAAACTTAGTTCAAATATGCGTCAAGCAATTAGTGTTTATATTTGATTAATAGAGACAAAATTAACAACATATAATTAATTCACAATAATATTCTCTAAATTTTATCAAAAATAGATTTGTTTAAGTAAAAAAAATCATCTAATAAAAGCTTGGTCTTTCATTTAATTTAAAGGGTTAAAATTTAACTAATATGATGTATATTATGTTAACACTAATTGAAGGAGTGCAATCCGTTGTTCCATATTGTATTATCAGCCATATTGTATATTTGTAGTATTTGTCAATCGTAGATGACTTTACATTTTATGATTGATAATTTAATATAAGCTCTAACTTTCACGGCAGGCTAGGGAAAAATGCTATATTTCTATCACTATAAAAAATCACTTATAACTTTACTAATAAAAAAATATTGTTGGCAAGTGTCTTGTTATGATGTCATATCTGGTTATTCCATTAGTTATTTTTATACCAACAGATACATCGATAGATTATTGTCATCGATGATTAAAATAGGCATTGATCATTTTTTGTCAGCACACTCGTTGGTAAACAAAATTTGTGCACCCCCTTTATCAATTTCAGGTGGTCTTCGAAGATGTTTGCATTGGAATTGCTCAGTCAGTCTTGACTATGATATCACTTGTGCGAAATCCACTTTTTTTTTCACGACCCGATTTCCAGATCCATGACCGGCATATAAGTAAGGTTCCCTTCTAAGGTTCCATACCTATACAAACCTAAACTTACATACAAACTTATCCTTCAAATAAGTCAATCAGAGTTCAACGCAATAGTAACAACAAAACTAACTTCATAATAATTTAATTGTCTTAATATAAGAGTTAATACAAATTCATAGTTGTGGGGCACTATCTAGACATAAAGAAAAATGTACAAATTACAACAAAAAAAGCAGGTTCTGATCAAGGTCCAACAAAAATGACCTGCTATCAAGCTATAAGCCTGAAAATGATAAATAATGAGAGGGTGAGTTCAACAACTCAATGAGTAGATAACGTTCAATACACACACACAAGGTAATATAACAATGATGAATATATACACAATTATGGCTCTAGGTTCTTATAGGAAGGTTTCTCAAATAGGCCATAACAAGAATATCATAAGGTAAAACTCGTCAGAAAATCAAAATGCAATAAGCATGAGGCTCTGTACTGTGGGATGATCAGTCCACACAGGTTAGTGACTCCGCCGACCAACTAGGGTTCAGATACGATGTGCATAAAGACTAACACTACCTTGTTAACATGGGTATTCTGACTGGCATACCATAGGTTCATAATCATAATCAAACAAACATATTCATATCTCAAAGCTCAACTCATGACATCAATCAAATGAGGAGCTATCAATTCAGAAGTCAATTCAAAATATATACTGGTTCATATCAAGAATTCAGATTCAACAATTGATCATACTTTATCGTAACAAGGATAATAATAAACATATATATTATCAAGAAGAATAATCCAATTCATATTAAAAAATTAAATATTTATAATATTTATCATGCATATGGAAAATTATCCACTTACTTGACTCGAAAGCAAACAAAACTCGAAAGCAGATACCAAAGGAAATCCTACTGATGTCCCGATGGTAGAATATCAAGTTATCTGAATTCAAAGGAGATATATTAAAAAACAACTTGAAAAGAACGTACAACCTATTTAATACACTTAACTAAGGTCTATTCCATAATCCTATATGTTTTTGAACCAACTAGTCATTTTTTTCAAAAACCCAAAATTAAACAGTTTTCGCGAAATCTAATCCATAATAAAAAAATAATAAAATTGATAATAATTCACTAAATAACCGTCATTTATTCATCAAACCAATCTACAAAAGCTAATATTACAGCTAGAGACCAATCTGGAATTTATCATATTTTTTTAAGGGTCAAATTGTAACTTTGTCAAATTAGAGGACCAAACTAAAAATATCATAAATTCATGACTATAGTGGAATTATGTCCATAATTCATCCTCATTTCTGTTCAGAATCTCTAATTATGATCTAGGGACCAAATTTTAGGGTCAAATTGTATTTTTTATCAAATGGGAAGACCAAATTGAAAGTGTTAAAATTGCATAACTATACTGGAATTCTGCCCATAATTCATCTCTTATTCAATCCAGAATCTCAGAATATGCTCCAGGGACCAATCTGTAATTTTTCCAAAGTTTGGGGACTAAACTGTAATTTTCATAAATTAAGGAACCAAACTGAATTTTTATCATCTTCAACCTCAAACCTAGAATTTACACAGATTACCTATTGTTGTCTCCTAATTTCTAACACAAATTCACCATTCAATCAAAATCATAACTCAAAATCATCATCTTTACCTACAACCTTTCATAATCAACAAAATAACTAATTACCCATAACAATAAATCCATAACATTGACTTCCATAAGATCAAAGGGCCAAAAACAACTCATTGGCTTCCAAGTTAGCGAAACCACCAAAAACTTCAAAATCAAGTTTGTTGCAAAACCACCATTGTAAAACCAACAAAGTACAAAGCTTTCAGCTATTAATCCCTTCCCAAAACTCTTTCATTTTGATTAGAGGGTCAAGTATTGATAAATCATGATCAATCATTGAGCAAATCAATCAAAGAATCCTAGCAAAAGATTATAAATGCCTACTGAAAATCCAGAAAGAAAAAATAAAAAGAAGGAAAAAAGGGATGAAAACCTTGAAAAAAAAAAACCCTAAGTGTGAAGGTTCAAAAGCCTAACATAAGAATTTCTTCAACTTCAAGAGAAAGTAGCAAGCTTGGAAAATAAAGAACATAAAGGCAACAACCATCATTTGAGCTTGTAAGGTATAAAACCTTTATTTAGTCTTGTAGATGATGTCCACGAGTCACATTTCTAGCTTGTTCATGTATGTTTGATGATGTTTCTAAGCATTTTTTATGTTGTATTGATTTTGGTTTTTGTAATATCTCACATTGGCGGGTGAGGGTTTGGTAGCTGACCTTATTAGTAGTGCTAGTTGCTAACATGTTGTACACGTTTTGGGGCGTCAGACTCAGAAGTGGGCTCGCGTCACTAGGAACAAAATCGTGAGGGCAGTAAGGCCCAAAGCGGACAATATATAGCATGTTGGGCCGAGCTGTTACATTTGGTATTAGAGCCGACCTCACTGGCTGTCCGGTTGTGTCGACGGGGTTGTTAGGCTCCTTAAGGGGGAGAATTATAATATATCACATCGATGGATGAGGGTTTGGTAGCTGGCCTTATTAGTAGTGTTGGTTGCTAACATGTTGTACGTGTTTTGGGGTGTCAGGCTCAGAAGTGGACTTGCGTCACCAGGAACAAAACCGTGAGAGCGGTCAGGCCCAAAGCGGACAATATACAACATGTTGGGCCGGGCTGTTACAGTTTTGGTTTTAATTAACATGTAAAAATGTTGTTTTATTGTTTAAATCTTGCTTTGAGTTAGTTGTTAATGTTTCTGAATACTCAGATGATGTTTGTTAGATTGATTTTGAAGAAATAAAATGGTTTTGAAATCTGCCAAATATGAAAGTAAGATTTGTAATGCTTTTATGTGTTGGCTAATACATGTTCTTGCTTCTGGTTTTGGTTGAGGCCTATTGGATGTTAAAATATATCAGTTTTGAGCTCTAAATTCTCGAGTTTGTTTGCTATTTTAGTTTGTCAGTTTTTGAGATTAAAACTCCATGCAAGATTTTTAGAATGTGGTGTTTTTTTTTACCTGTTTTGATTTGAGTATGTGTAACTATGGTAGTGTGATGTGTGTGAACCAAGAAAGCATGATTTTAGGGCTTGAAATGTCTTTTCTAGGTATGGTTAGTAAATGGGTTTTTTGGAAAATTTCTGGGAAATGTTCTTCGCATTAACATTGCCTTAAATACATGTTCTTGCTTCTGGTTTTGGTTGAGGCCTATTGGATGTTAAAATATATCAGTTTTGAGCTCTAAATTCTCGAGTTTGTTTGCTATTTTAGTTTGTCAGTTTTTGAGATTAAAACTCCATGCAAGATTTTTAGAATGTGGTGTTTTTTTTTACCTGTTTTGATTTGAGTATGTGTAACTATGGTAGTGTGATGTGTGTGAACCAAGAAAGCATGATTTTAGGGCTTGAAATGTCTTTTCTAGGTATGGTTAGTAAATGGGTTTTTTGGAAAATTTCTGGGAAATGTTCTTCGCAAGAACATTGCCTTAAATACATCTTTCAGACCAATTTTGATTTTAATTTTTGCATTAACATCTCGATATGAGATGATTAATTAATAATCGAGGATTTAATTCTAGGGTATTTGTTTTCAAACTGAACTCATTTTGATTAATTTGTTGATTCATGGATAATCAATATGAATGAAGCTGAATTATTGGTTAATGATTGATTTCCAACATGTCTATGTTGTTGGATTGTTAGTAATTGGTTTGGATTTTGATTCATGTTGCTAGCATGTTCTTGATGTTCTTCATTTGTTCTTTGTGTTCTTATTTTTTTCTTGATTTTGATTTGTTTTGATAATTTTTTTTTGGATTTTTGTGTTTTTGGCAAGCTTGATTCATTTTAAGTTTTGATTTGTTTTTTGGGTCAAATTAGTGGGTTTTGTTTTGGTTTATAGTGAAACCAAAGATTTCGAGTCAACCCGATTATATCCAATTTGGGTTAGATGAGTAAGGCCTTGTTTGGCTCTCAATCTTTTTGATAAAAGAATTTTTGACTTAAGGATTTGTTTGACAAACATGCTCTTAGACCTATTTTAGTTGTTTTATCCAAAAGAAAATGGTTTTTTTTTGGGCCAAATAAAGCCTTAAAGAAATATTAATAATTAAAAATATAAAATATAAAATATAAAATATAAAAAAGTTTTTTTAAATAACAAATAAATTTTACAATAAATTTGCAAAATTCCAAAGAATTTTGGTCTATGATTCAGAAAATATAAAAAAATTGATTTTTGGTAAAATCTAGTACTCACTTTTAATATAAGGATTAAAACCTGTATAAGGTTAATATCTAATATATTATTAGGAGTAATATGACTCATTCATTTTTGATATAAAGATAAAACACCTGCAAGTGGCTTTTTTTTATTTATCTGAAATGTTATTAAAGATGACGTAAAAGTACCTAAAATTAAAGTTTGTTTGAAATAAGATTCAATGATAATTAGGGATATTTCAATCTATGTCTCATGGTACAAGACTTATGGATGTTTGAAATACCAAAGGGAAAAATAAAATTTCAATAATTATAAAATATCTTTGGATTTCTAACTTTAGCTCTTTCATGACATATAAGTTGTGAATGAGTTTGCTTCCTTCTAATGTCTTTTTAAGTCGGGATCTTTTAGACAAACTAAAAAACTAGAATTTCTTCATTGTAATAAATCCGCCATAATAGACTGATATAACTTAGAAACGAGTTTACCTCAGGGGTGCTAATACATTTATTTTACGTAACTAATCCCTTACCTAGAATTTTTAAAGACTAGTTTGGATTCTTAGTAACCATAATACTAGGTGGTGACTCCTTATCTAACCAAATACCTCTCAACCCGCCTGAAAAGGATCGTCATGATGTTGCGCTCTTGCGAAAGGTACGATAACTTGTTAATGGCATCTCAATGCCATCTCTTCAATCTTCCTTTCTTTAGTAATTTTATTTACTTAAACATGGCTCATCGAAGCCTTTTTTCTTGTCGAGTGGCGGCTGCCACATTCTTCATTATAGTTCTTTGGTTATTGTCCACCTTTTCTTTAGGTTCATCTCTCTTTTCTCTTTTCTTATATGATCTTCTTTGTACCACACCTTCTTTTGTGCAATGAGTTGCTAGATTGCAGTAAGCCTTCATTGGATTTTTCCCTCTCTCTTGATGCAAAGCCTTAATTTTTTTGTTGAGCTCTATCATCTTGCACCTCTATTTTTTTTTCTTGGATGTCACTTGTCCATAAACTCTCTCTTCAGATTTCTATCTTTCATATACACACATGCTTTAATTTCTCAAAAGCCCCCTTAAATCCTAAATAAGTAGGGGAGAAAGTAGAAATGAGAAGTCTCTAAGGACTTAGACTTGAATACAATACTTGAACATTTATATTTATACTAGTGTAGGGGATAAATCAAGAGACTTAAAATGATTAATATTCTCTAACATTTATACATACACCTAAAAAAACTAAAAAACACTTTGAATTCAAAATTAATTCAATCAATTCAATAGAAACTCTGTAGAAATTAGAGTTCTGAAGCAAATAGGTTAATGCTCCTTAAAGACCATAAAAAACCACCAACCAGACACTCCCTAAAGAATTGGCCATACTGGTTTGCCAAGCATTCCAAGAAACATGAACACTGATAGAGAAACTCATTGCCTTATAGATGTTGTAAGTATAATTTCTTCCAAGCAAAAACGTTCACAAGCAGACAAAATCCCTTAAACAAAAAAAAATACTACTATATCCCTTGTTCATCAAAACTGACCCTATCTGATTGAGATAGTGAAGAACGATTCCAAGAGCACATAATGTTTCCATGGAACCCATTCAATTAAATTATCTTTCTCAGATTTTCCTTACTAAATTAATTAAATTAACAATTTGACTTGTTATTAAGAACATCTAATTACTTTTTGTAGAAATAAATTACATTGTGGCAACCATAAAATGAAGCAAAAATTGGTAACATGTATAAGACAAAATTAGTGGTGGTACTGTAACAAGGTTTAAAAACCTATATAAAGTGTGGCTGAAATCCTCAATAATATTGAGGTTATTGATTCTCATTATATATAATGTATATACAATTGGAAGATTCTATATAATAGGAAACAAACGGAAGTAACAAATATTTATCCTATAAATTAGGAAAGATAATAACAAATCATCTAGGATCAAGGAAAGAATCGGATTCCTTATCACCCCCTTCAAGCTGATCATGACAGAAGGAACCACGTGAAGCTTGTTATGGAAACGTATGAATTGAGGCTTGGTGACTCCCTTGGTAAAAGAATCAGCAAGTTGGAAATGTGAGGGAACAAATGCGACTTTTAAGGAACCATTGGCAATGAGGTCATGAACAAAATGATAGTCAATTGCAATATGCTTAGATCGAGGCTGAGTGATAGGATTGGCTGCCATAAATATAGCACTTTTGTTGTTGCATAGTATCTTCGAAGGGGAAGGTAATTGTAGACGTAAATCACGAAATAGCTGAACAATCCAAGCAACTTCAACAGTAGTAACGGCTAAGGATCGATACTCAGCTTTGACACTAGAGCGAGAAATAATGGATTGTCTTTTGAAGCACCAAGAGACAAGATTGGGGCCCAAGAATATAAGATAGCCGGTGGTAGACCGACGTGTATCAAGATAGCCAACCTAATCAGCATTAGAATAAGCAAGTAACTCACGAGAAGAGGTGTGGTGGAGTTGAAGGCCATGATGGACAGTGTCTTTAACATAACACAATATATGTTTGAGTGTTTGAAAATGATCTTCAGTCGGAGCATGCATATATTGGCAAATGGAATTGATACTAAACAAGAGATTAGGTCGACTAATGGTTAAATATTGTAGGGCTCCGGCAAGAGACTGAAATAGGGTGGGATCCGAAAATAGCTTCTTTTCAGTGGAGAGAAATTCACCAACTATAAAAAGAGTGGCAATGGGTTTGGCCTTAACCATATCAGCATGTTGTAGGAGATCAAAACTATACTTGGTTTGGCTAAGAAATAAGCTGTGAGAGTCATGTTAGACTTTAACACCAAGAAAACAGTGTAGATAACCCAAATCTTTCATAGCAAATTTTTTAGGCAGCCGTGTAATAAGAGTCTTGATCAAATTGGGATTGTTTCTAGTAGCACTATATCATCTACATACTATAAGAGATAAATTGTGTCTGCCATGGTATGATGGATAAATAGAAAGGAATTAGCCTGACTGAGAAGAAAACCAAGGTTCATTAAAACGAACTAAAACGTTGGAACCAAGCACGAGGGGCTTGTTTGAGTCCATAAAGAGCACGCTTCAATCAATATACACGGTAAGGAAATTGCGGATCAGTGTAGCTAGGTGGTTGATCCATATAATACTTCTTCAGAAATATGACCATGAAGAAAGACATTCTTAACATTTAATTGATGTAAGAGCCATCCAGAAGTGACTACAATAGATATGATAATCCAAACAGTAGCAGGACGCACCACAGGACTGAACGTGTCTTCAAAATCAAGGCCATGAATCTGAGAGAAGCCCTTGGCCATTAGATGAGCCTTATGATGCTCTATGGATCCATCAACATAGAGTTTGGTTAAAGATCTAACAACAACCAACCGTATTATGATTTACAAGACGTGGTACAAGATCCCAAGTATCATTCTTCTTCAAAGCTTGTATTTCATCATCCATAGTCAAGAGCCATTTAGGGTGTTTGGCAACATACTTGAACCCCAAAGCTCTTGTAGAGCAAGAAAGACCTGAAAAAACTGAGAAGATGGTGAAATTGTTAATGCATAATAGGCCTTAGGTTTAAATATACAAGCTTTTCTTCTAGTAACCATTGGGTGAAGGTTGGTAGAAGTCGTTAGTAGAGGAACATATAAGGAGGGCGGACTAAGAGACAGGACGGTAGACACAGCAGGAGATGTCCGGGGAAAGGAATCACTAAGATCATCACTACATGGCAAACAAATAGGATTCAAAATAGGATAAGATGTCAACGAATTCGTAGAGGCTGGATATATTATTATTAGATTCCAAGAAATCAGAAAAAGTAATATAAGGTGTTGAACTATGAAGTTGTTGGATATCATCACTCATATAAGGAAATATAGTTTCATAAAATTAGACATGTTGAGAATATAAAGACGTTGTGTCTTGCGATCAAAACAACGAAAACCCTTGTGAATGAGGTATAATCTAAAAGACACAAAAAGAGGATTTGAGAGATAATTTGTTAGGAGCATAATCTCGTAAATAAGGAAAGCATAAACATCAAAAAATGAAAAGCATAGTGTAATTGGGGTATTTACCAAACAGGAGCTTGTAAGGAGTTTTGCCATCAAGAGTATGTGAGGGGAACCGGTTGATGAGATAAACAGCTGTTGAGAAGGCCTCAACCTAAAGAGGCAATAGAACACATGCATGAAATATAATAGCGAGTCCTATTTCAATGACATGTCGGCGTTTATGTTCAACAATCCTATTTTGACTCGGTGTATAAGTGTAAGCAATGCGCTACACAATACTACAAGATGTGAGATGAGAGCGAAATTTATTATTTGTAAGTTCAGTTCCACCATCATATTGGAAGGACTTAATTTTGGAAGAAAATTGAGTCTTAATATAATGTTGAAAGTTGATAAAGGTATTAAAAAAAATCAGATTTGTGTTTTAATGGAAAAAAACCAATTGAATCTGATACAATCATCAATTAACACTGCATAATATTGAAAACCAGTGGAACAGATAGGTGAAGGACCCCATACATCACAATGTAAGCGATCAAAAGGCAAATCACAATGAGTATTATTAAGTGAAAAGGGTAAATGATGGCTTTTTACAAAGTTACATCCAACACATAAACCATAATCCAAACCCATTAATTTATCACTACAGGAAATAAAACCTGACTTGGAGAGAGAGTCAACAGTACAAAAAACTAGGATGACCTAGGCGAGCATGCCACAAATAAGCAGAGGCATGTGGTTTATTGGAAGAAACTATGGAAACAAGGGCATGATGATGTTGCTCAAGCACATATAGGCCATTCTCACATCTGTCGACCCCCAACACTACTCTTATGACTCAGTTCTGTATGGTAAAACCATAATAAAAAAACATGACACAACAATTATTATCCTTTATAAGTTGACTGATGGAAATAAGTTTTTTTTGTAATACCAGGAACAACTAAAACATTAGATAAAAGTAGTGAGCTGTTGGGAACAAGAGTGGAAACAGAGCTAAAGTGAGAAATAGAAAGATACTGACCATTACCATTCATCACCCTTTCATTACCAGAGTAGACAACAGGAACATCTACACCCTCGGGATCATTTGTCATGTGAGAGGTGGCACCATAGTCCGGATACCAGGGAGAGTCGTTGGAGTCAGGGGTTGAACAAGTAGTGAAAGCCTCAGCAAGGTTGGCAGACTGCGTTTTCTTGAGATTAAGAAATGTCTAACAACGTTTAGCTAAGTGTCCCTCATTGTCGTAGAGTTGACAATAAACTAGAGAAAAATTGGACAATTTTGAGGCAGAGGAAGGTTTTGACTTTCCTTTGATAGTGCTTTTCGGTCTAGTGGAAGAATGTCGCTGAGCATAGATCGCCGAGTTGGTAGATTGTTGATACACCGATCTTTCAAAAATCTCATGGCTCAAAGCTTTCGGTATGATATCTGTAAAAGAATGTAACGAAAACTGGGAAAGCATGGTAATTGAGAAGATCTTATAATCGGGACCTAAGGCTCTTAAGAACCAGCATGACCAATTGTTGCTGATCACAGAGGCCTTTGAAGAGTCGAGAAAATTCAGCCATAGATTTGGAGCCTCGCTGCATCAGATGAAGCTCGTCCTTAAGTTGAAGTTTTTGAGTCTTAGATCTATGAGAGAAAAAGGCTTCAAGAGTAGTCTATACCTCGTGTGTATGTTTCAGACCAAATACCTCACTCATAGACTCCTCCGTAAAAGAAGAATAGAGGAGACTTAAGAGAGTCTAATCTGTATTCAGCCAAGAAATAGAGGTTGGATTCACTTAGGTGGTGGTCAGAACCAATAATCTGAGGAGAAGGGACTGAGACACTACCATCCAGAAATCTAAGAAGATCATGGCTTGTAAACAACAAGATAAATTGATTTCTTCATAACAAATAATTTGAGGAGGTCAGTTTGATTGTGAGCATATACAATATCGTGTTCAGCGGAAGTGAAGGTGATGAAGACGATACAGTCATGAAAGGAATTTGGTAAAAAGAGAAAAAACCTAAATATACTATGATATCATAACAAGGTTTAAAAACCTGTGTAAAGTGTGGCTGAAATCCTCAATAATATTGAGGTTATTGATTCTCATTATATATAATAATGTATATATGGTAGGAAGATCTTATATAATAAAAAACAAATATACATAACAAATATTTATCTAATAACAAATCATCTCTAAATCAAGGAAAGAATAGGATTCCTTGTCATACTGATTTACTCGTCAACGAGGAATCTGACTGCTGCCCCTTACTCTTCCTTTTGCAAGCATTCCACTGGCATCATCACTGAATTGTTGGAACTAAATTAAACGTTGAAGGCAAAACCTACACTAATGGTAGGACAGGTTTCGAAGATAGTGATGTTGGTAAAAATTAATGTAGTAGTTTAGTTTAATTCTATATAATCAAGGTATTTTATATAAAAATAAATTAAATAATTAACGAGCAGAATAATAAAGCTGCAAAATTATCATAAGCATAAAATAATAATTGCATACAATTATTTGTGGAAATATTGTAAATGATTTTTGAATGAATAAAAGAAAGTAAAAACCATTGTTGTGAAGAATTATATAATTTGTTCTTAAAGCTAAATCACTCATCACTTGATGCAAATGATTTCTATATATACAACTATATTCTCAAAATTCCAACAAGTTATCTTAAAATATTACATTACCAATCAACCTAATAATATAGGAAGTTTTGAAGGATATGAACAATCAAATAAGAATTTATTATAATTTGACCATATAGAATGTTTAATAAATATATTTATAGACTATATAGACAAATTCAAGTCTAAAACGAGGTTGGAACGTTGCAAATCAATTTTTCTAACAAAAACAAATATAACTTTTAATTTGATTATTAGAAAATTCTCAAAAAATTTTAGGGAGTTTTACTAGCCTTGTTTTGTAATGGGTTAACTTGATATATTCATCTAAAATTAGAAAAGACCTCAAATTAGAAAAGATGTTTCTGAATTTTAATTTTTTTTAATTAATTTTAGATCTTTGCCTTTATTTTTTCTATCTAAATAGAGTTTTCTTTTTCTTTTTTGGATTAGGTGAATGAGGGTCCTCTTTAAACTATTTTAAGCTTTTTTTTTTTTTTCTAGAATAGAGATGCCTAAAATATTTTTATTAAGAATAAATAGTACGTTTAGGGTTCTTTAAGCCCTTTTTGTAAATTTCATCTTCTTATTTTCCTTTGATTCCTTGTCAGTCAGCATCAAAGCCTAAAGTTTTTAATGGCCTTTTCTATTGTGATATTGAGTAATCATGAGTGGAGGTCACAGATTCAGACGTGATCATGGTAAACGGGAACAATTTTTTTTATTATTTTTTTAAAGATTAGAGCATAGTAATAAATTAAGAAAAAGTTTCAATCAGTGTAATTTAAAATTAATTAGTTAATCGTTAAAGCTATAAAGATTATTTAATTCGTCTAATAAATAGAAGAAATTTTTTATATATATAAATTACTCAGGAAAGAAATAGACACCTACCTTTCCTAGATAGATCAACGAAGTTTCTCTATCAACCAGCCATGAAATAAGCCAATAGCCGCCTGTTGGAACCAAAGAAAAACACGTGGAGTGTTCATCATTCCGTGAACAAGTAAAATTCATCGATATCAGTAATTAATGCTCATTCTTTTTTTCCTCTTGTCCATTCAAGAAATCAATGCTTAATCTTACCAAATTTATTTCACTTCATTAATGTCAGATTCAGCTACAAATTGCAAAAACAAGGAATAAAACAGCAAGCAGAGACTAATCTATAGAATATCTCTGCCCTGAAAACCATGCTACCTAACAAGAAAATCTTGCAAAACTGCTTATTTGTGCTCTGAATTTCAGCTCGACAGCTTCTTTCTTCGACTTCTTTGGATTTGGTGATCCACCATCAGTGAAGAAAAGAATCTGAATAAGGAAGATAAGTAGAGAGACTATAAGAAGGCCTTCCTCTGAGTATCCCGTGCAACGCATAACCCATCACTTCCATCATCTCTCCTGCGTACCTTATTATCAATGGCCGCAAAAACACAGCCCATAGACCCACCACTGCCACTGCAATTTCAACTCCTAAGCTCATGTTCCTTCTTCTTGCATTTCCTTTATGGTGACTTGGTCTCTTGTTCTTTCCCTCTCTGATCTCTTCCTAGCTAGCACTCTTTTATCTTCTTGGATTATCTTTTCATCATCAGCTAGGTGCTTATAAACTTACGAGGAAGATCATGTTATTCTATGAAGTTTACTGGTCGATTACGTGACCATTCAAACGTGTGCGCAACTTTCACCTACCAAACCACCATTCTCAACTGATGGTCTCATGGTCTTCAGCTGGAATTACAAATGCAACCTTTTTTTCCTTTTATCTTTTTGTGGCTCTCTTCATTTATTCATTTACTCTTGTAAACTAGCGAGACCACACAAGTACTCTCAAATCATATGAATATGCAAGGATCTTCTTCTTCTTTTTCTTCTTTTTTTTTTTTTCCTGAAGAAGTCCATGATAATCCCACATAAAGCAAATCAATACAAATTATAAAGTTTAATTTTTAATAAACTCAATATTAAAAGATAGAATTGAAAAAAGAGCAAAAAAATAACTCCAGTCAACTTAGATTAACCCGCTAAACTCACAATTCGAGTCATGAGACCGAAATGACCTAATAGAAAGCAAATTAAAATAAATTATGAAGTTAAATTCTCAATCAATACAATGTTGAAAGATAAGATTGAAAAAAAAATAAATTAAAAAGAAGACATAAAAAACAACTCGAGTCAATTAGAGTTAACCTGCCAAACTTATTATCCGAGTCATGAGACAGGGATAAACTCATAGAAAAAAAATCAAAACTAGTCATGAAGCTTAATTCATATTCAACTTTGTTATAATTCATTTTTGGGTCTCCGCACAAAAGAAGAAGAAGAAGAAGAAAATATATATATATATATATATATATATATATATATATATAGTAAGAAGAAATTCAAAATAATAATAATAATAATAATAATAGCAGTGAGAATAGGATGCCGGAGCCCCCGGAAAATGATTAGAAATTGATTGAGGAGGTTAAAAAAATATAAAGATTAAAATTTAACAGTATATACTTGACTGATGAGAGTTTTGTAGAAAAAGAAAATTCAATTTTGAGGAGAAAAGTCCAAAATCAGATATTGATAGACTTAATTGGATTTTATCGAAGGGTTAATTGAATTTATAGAAGGTTTGATTGCAAATGAAATTGATTTTTAAGTCAATTTAGACTTTAATTGGAAGGAATTAAAGTTCAGGGGTCAAATTAAATTTTTAAGAGTTGCTTTTGTCAAATTAGGAGCTTAAATGCATGAATATTGAAGTTTAATAGCCAATTGAGGACTTCATTAAATAAACCCAAAATCAAGGACCAAACTAGAAAACACGTGTAAATAGAGGGATTGAAATTGACCGAATCAGGGACCAAATTGAAAAAAATTAAAGTTTATTGATCAATTGAGGGTCAAAATGCACAAATTCAAAACCAAGGGCTGACGATTGAAGTTGGCATGGATGCAATTGAATTGATTGTTAAAATCAAAATTGCATTTTGAGGACTCAAATGAACAAAGGATGAATTGAGGACTAATTTGAAAGTTGACGTGTTTTGGTGCCATTTTTATTTAAATGAAACGACATGTTTTGTCCAAAAAAAACACCGTTTCATGTTAAAAAAAGAAGAAAAGAGATGAAAGATAGAGAGCAAGGAAAGAAGACGGGGAAGTTTGAAACATGGGGGGATTTGAGAGGAAAAGAAACAGGGAACGATGGGAGAAAGAAAACTGGGGGAGTAATGAGAGTTAAACAGAGAGAACCAGGGTAGAAAGAAATAAAAAAAGACAGAAAAAAAAGAGAAAAAGAGAGAAAGAAACAGGGCAGAACAGGGAGTACAAAAGGGGGAAGCCGATTGACAATGAAAGAAGAGAAAACACTGGAAAAAGGGGAGTGGACGGTTGCGTCTCGCCGCTGCTTGGAGCTTCTGTTTGTGAGCCACGACACCGCCGCCCATATTCTTCCCGACCGCCACTACAACCCACCGCCAATTTCGCTACTAGAGCCCCTTTGTTCCAGGTAACACTCTTCTTCTCTTTGTTGATTTCTTGTTGTTTATTTGCATGCAGAAACGTGCACTGTTCATGTTTTTACAACAAGAAATATAATTAGCCAGTTAATGTGCATGAGCACAATAACTGGCTAATTTTAATTAACTGGTTACTGTGCTCATACACAGTAACCACTTCATAGTTATTCCGGGTTGGACAATCAGCCCAATCCACGCGCCTGGGCTGAGTCTGGCCTTATAGAAATAAGTTTTTTTTGGCCGATCTCGTCCTAGTTTTTCCAATGGGCTTGCTGTGGCCCGGTGCCTTTTCTTTCCTTTTGGCTAGTCGTAGCCTATATCCTGTTGGGCTAAGACCTAGCCCATATATCTTGGGCCAACCCAAACACACAATAAATACAATAATATTATATCAATATTATATATTATACACTGTATATATATAAAGAAAAAAAACAACCCAAAAATTTTCAAAAATCTTTCTAAAATTTTGTGATTTTCTCGTGTATGTTTTTTTTATCTATTTTGCGTAATATTGATTTGTATTTTTATATCGTAAAGATACAAATTCGGTATTAAAATACCCAGTTTTCGTCAAAACATCGCAAAAAAAATTCTAAAACAAAACAAAAAAAAAATTTGTTTTCATACATACGACCAAGTCTCTCAAAGATAAGAAAAATCATCATATTGTATTTTCATACAACAAAAAAAAATAAAAATATATGTTTTAGCATGCATTTTGGATTTATTAACCAGTTTATTAAAGTCATGAGAACTAGGCCAATATTTCAAAAAATACCCATAAAAATATTTTGTTTTTTTCTTTTAGTATCTAGATTATAAATTTTTTATGTAAAATATATTCTTGATATTAAAAAGGAAGCTCCTTTTTCTTGATGTTAGAATGGTTAGGTTTTTTACCCGATAAGACAAGGACATCCTTACTGATGAAGACTTTTTCTTAAACCATAGACGGACCAATAATTAGAAAACACGACAAGATCTTAGTTTTTTTATCAAATAATTGAACAATGTAGCTTACCTTAGGTAGGACGTATTTGAGGTGATAATACCTTTCCTTTACGCAATCAGTTCTCGTACCCGATCTTTGAGACCAGTTAGGGTTTCTGGTGACCAAAATATTTGGTGGCGACTCCCTTTCCCGCTTTCCACTAATAAAAGACAAGGAATCCTTGTCAGCCCATATGTCTCGATTTTCAGAAACTTATATGAGAATGAAATATTCGCTGTGACGCCGTACACATGCGATAAATTTAATATTAAATGATGAAATTAAAAAAAAAATCAATTAGAAAAAGGGAAAAAAACAATCAAGTTAACTTGTCAAACTCATGACTTAGGTTTTGGGACTCAGATAACCCAATAAAAATTAAATTAAACAACTTAATCATCAATATATATAGTATTAAATGATGAAATTGAAATTTATTTTTAATAAATAATATTTTGTGGCGAGAGGTATAGTAAAATTCTCTTCTCTTCTATTTCTTTTTTTTGAATTTTTATTTGTTAATGTGTGTATGTATTTATACTTGATTGGGATTTTTAGTTTAATTCTAGTTGTAGTTATTGAATTTGAATGGAGTAAAGAGCTGCGAAGAGAACTGGATCTACCAGATTAGGCCAATCGGCATATGAGACACTTGGGGCATCTTCTTACCAGTAATTTCCTTTTACACCGAAAAAACAATAAAAATACAAAGACCTAGACCAGAGAATAGATAAAAGGCCTAAATAACTGGCTTTAAGTAAATCCAGCCCAACTGCTAGAAGCGGCCAGAAGCCTCTACCGATTTATGCTGGTCCATAGGCCTAAGCATTATGTAAAGTTGGACACTATTTGCTGCAAGATTCAGCTTTAAAATTGACTCGGTTTATGCTCCCAAATCAGTATGGCTCAGGAAAGCAGGCCTAATCCAGGCCCACTTTCTTCGGGCCCATGGCGTACACTTGCTTGCCCTTTCCTCTTTTGAGGCTAGCTTATGGGATTAGACCTTTGTTTAGGTTTGCAATCACTTTCTTTACAATTTTATAGGAGCATAGTATGTTATAAATTATAAAAAAATTCATACTAATATTCAATAAGAATTAAATAGTCTTTTAATAGTAAATTTTTATATGGTTTTCATGAATTGGTTTTTTTTTTTTTCATATAAAAATAATGAAGACATTATTTATTTTTTTGTTTGAAACTTGCTTTTTACATTATCATAAGTTTTTGCTTAAAAAAAATGCTACTGTTAAAAACAATATGTTAATTTTCATAAAAAAAAATTAATAAGAAAAAGAGTTTTTTTAACTAGAAATAAAAATTTCTCCTTTATTTTAATTATCTTGATTAAAAAACAATATGTTTTCATAATAAAAACAATTGATAAGAAAATGGAGTAAAGTTATGTTGTGGAATGAAGTATTTTTTTTTCATTAAATCAAAACATTTACGGGCATTGTTAACATTTTTCTATCATTAAATTTTTTGGTAAACTATAAAATAAAAGGTTTATACATGTATTTAATAAAATAAATCAAAAATTATATATGCTAATAAATGATAATAAGTTTATTGATTCCAACCAAAAATTGAACTAGAAAGCTAATATATAAATGTTATTTTTTATATATAAAAAAATAGGATGAATAGTTGTTTCAGTTTGAAATTGGATTCTAAATTTTTTAATTGGTTTTAATAAATAGAATAAAATTTTATTTTTTCAAATATACACTATGTTTCATTTTAACAACCCATAATAGATTGTCTTTATTCTATGTTGTATTTTCATTGTTTTTTTTAATATTTTTTTCATCTTATATTGACTGATTTTAATGATCTCAAACATTCTTTCATGATTTATTAAGAGTTAATTTTATAAAACCAAACTATAATTATTAAATAAGAAGCAAAATAATTTAATAAAAAATTCTTATGAAAAAAAAAATTAAAGGTGTAAAAATAGTTTGACGGATCCAATAAAAAAATGCAAAAAAAAAAAGATTCATTTTTCATATAAATGTTTCCTCCCCATGTTTTTTAATATAATATAATAATAAAAAATAAAAATGGTACGATATCCTTGCTAATTTTTTCTATTAATTATTCCTCCGTTGAATTATGAAATCAATCTCAAAATTTTCAGCAATCTCATTTTCAATAAATATAAATAGTTGACTTTTTTGAACGATGTCAACTATTGGCATAATCATCAACAAACTTACAAATATCAACAACATTTCTTCTGGTAGACACTCGTAGACAAATATAATAATACATTTTTAGGCTTTTTTCTTGGCCTCTTCACCCCATTCCATGCCATTGTACTGCTGCTTTTGAAGCTTCTGGTCCTCATATTATGGCATTTGTATTTCTGAATGATCTTATGGTCAAATCTTCTTCATTGTTGTGATTAGAAGAGCCATTTGCAAGGAAATTTTTATACCACTTTGCCGAAAGCTTTGGCACTCGTTCAAGTGTTTGGCGATCAACATAGTAGAGTCCATATCGCTGGGAGTAGCCATCTATCCACTCGAAGTTATCTACCAAGCTCCACACGAAATATCCTCGAACATCTGCTCCATTCCTGTGTCAATGTGTCAGGAAAACTATTTTACTTCACACAACTTTTCATTCAATTTATACATGTAATCAAGATGCTCAAGACAAGAAAGAAAACTGCCTGAAAAAAGAAAAAAAAAAGTGACCCTTTCACCTTATTGCTCTAGCCAAAGCAGCAAGATAGGATTTATGGAAGTTGACTCTGTCGGTGTCCTGCAATAACGCCTGAACTTGATCATTTTGTTGCGGGGAAGAAAACCCTGTAATGCCAAAATATATTTTGAGTTATATTTTCATTCACATAATAAAACCTATATATGAAAGGGCCTGGCTAGGACTATATTGAGTTTCAAATTTAATACTAGAGAACGAAAAAAAAAAAAACATGCAGGAGCAAGATTTAAAGCATTTCACTAACAGAACAGAGTGTTTTTGTACAAAGAAAAATCTAGAACTGTGATATTTCACCATTTTCAGTCACAAACATAGGCATGTTATTGTATCTCTCTTTAATGTAGTTGACAATCTTCTCCATTCCCTCTGGGACCACAAAAAACCTTGGATTCCCACACTGCAATGATCACAAAAATTAAAATAGAAGCGGAATGGGACTGCTAGGAAGATAAATGTTATGAGTAATACTATCATACTCGTCCTCCGATCGGCTCCCCATCCCGTTCTCCAGTTGTGTAAACAAATCCTCGAATAGGGCGATCCCCGCCTGAGATGCAAGCAGAATGGATGCAATCTTTGGCATATAATGATGTGTAAAAGTTCATACCAATGAAATCTAAGCTTCCTTTTACGTAGCTAGTTTCTTCTGGTGAGAATGTTGGCAGTGCACTTCCAAGATAAAGGCGCATTTCAGCAGGGTAATCCCCAAATACTACAGCGTCGAACAGCCTGCATAAGCAAGAAAAAATCAGCTTCTTACGATCCATCTTAATTAGAGGAATGCTATACAGTTGGTTTAGGTTCCGGAACGATCACCATTAGTCAAACCAATGGGACCCGCAGAGGTCCCTTGCGGGGATCAATCTGAAGTCCGCTAATCTGACTAATTGGATTGATTTCAGAACTTTCTAAATCAAAACGATATAAAAATTCTCTACAAACTATTATGGATCAATTCGTAACTCAAACGACAAACTTGATACAAAAAACAAGAAAAAGGAGAAACCATCGAAGATACAAAAGTATCATTGTGAATATTAAATTTCAAAGCAAGTTATTAAACCCAGTTTAGCTCATGACCCGGATCACATAGGTTGGATAAATTAACTCAAGTATCCGAGTAAACCCGGGTTAATTTAAAATGATGCGTTTCAAGTTTTTTTTTTTAAAAAATAAATTCAAACAAAGTTGTTAACCGAGTCACTTAATTTGACCACTTGTACCCAATTTTTTTAGCGGAGATTCAGGTTTAATAACACTAAAATCATCATGCAAAATAAAAGACAGCAATCTTGTGCACATTACACTGGATGGAAATTATTTAGGGATCGCGTGCTAAAAATAAGGTGTTGTTCACAGAAATCCCTAAAATATCTAGGTTGATGGATAAAAGAAATGATCACTGTGCTGTCAATGGTGTATTCTTTTGTAGTTTCAGAGTTATAATAATCAAATACACACCATACGTATATATATCAGTGTTTTATCATATATCATAGATAAAAGATGGTTTTGGACCACCACGCATGTGCTTGTCTATATCGTTTCCCATTATGATTGTCAGTTGGGTGGTTTGAAGACATTTGATCACATATGATGTAGTGACAAAGCATAGGCCACGTCTTAAACCTTGCTACCAGTTAGAATAGGAAGAAGGACAGAACATAAAGTTTGACACCCACCAACGTTATCTGAACATGTCATAGAATTTAATACTTTTCTGCATCTACTTCTCACTTCATTAATAATCAAGAACATTTACCAGGCATTAGTGAAGGCCAGGGCCCTACTCACAGCTTGCCGATCTAATTCATTGTCTCTTAACGGTTCAAAATATTCTGTAGATCCAACAATCCCTATAGAACCACCTTGTTTCAGCTGCAACAAGAGAAATAATTTTACTAAAAAAATCAAAGCAATGCAGCAGTGCATATTATCCTACAACAGTCATTCTATCACCTGAAAATGTTCACGGTATAGCTTTACTGCCTTGGCATGTCCCAATATCATGTTATGCATAGCAATGGGAGGCTCTATATCAGAATTTCCAGCAGAACAGTTGCCGAAAGGGGGTGAACAGTGAGCTGGAGGGTACCATCCCCTTATATAAGACATGTCCACGAGTAGGTTTGGCTCATTCATGGTTATCCAATTTTTTATTCTATCCCCAAAGCTCTTGAAACAAATTTCGGCAAAATATACAAAGTCTTCCCTACAAGAATATCCAGATTTAGGTATTACAATAACTTAATTGCTTAATGTCCAAGTGAACTTGATATAGCATATGTATAACACAAGAACTGTCTCATCCTAAGTATCCAAAATGCATGTATTCAAAAAACAGTCCTCAAAATGAAAAAAAATAAAAATAAAAAAATAAAGGAAAGTAAGAATTTCAAGTACCAAATCAGAATTTGGATAATAATGGCAAAAAATGAGGAAACCCAGCAAAAAGAAGCAAAAGAATACAACAACAAAATTAACAGAACCACTAGCTAAAGCTCAGAATTTTTCACAATGTGAGCATTAATTACTGCATTAGAGGACTGAGCCATCCTCCGTATCTATCCACGAGCTCTTGTGGGATGTCGTGATGGTGTATCGTCACAAATGGTTCCATTCCTGCATTTTATTATAAAAAATTGCAATGACTTAGTATCAATTTTCTTTAAATATCCAAAAATCTAAACAATAAAAGAACAAAATTACCCCTGTCCAATAGATTGTCTATAAGTTTGTTATAGAACATGATTCCTCTTGGATTAACTTGACCGAACTTTCCTCCTATTACAGCCCCATAAACATCACTAATCATCATATATTTCCAAATTAAAATCAAATCATACTCGAATTCATTGAAATATGATTGCAGATACACATACTTGGCAGAATTCTAGTCCATGATATAGAGAACCTATATGCATTAGTTCCAAGAGAACACATTAACTCAATATCTTCCTGTCCACAAAATTAGAAAGAAAAAAAGAAAGTATCCACTTTGAGATTCAAGATGTTTGATTTGAAAAACAGGCGAGGCAAACGAAAGTCAAACTAATACCAAGAAACGATAATAATGGTTGTCTGCTATATCTCCATTGTCATTGTTCTTTATGTTTCCTGCAAATTTTTGATAATCAAATTGACATAGTTAACAACCCAATTTGTGTCCTTATATACAAACTGGCATATGTTGAATTAAAGTTTTAATATTTGATTACCTGGGATATGACTAAAAACATCCCAGTTGTTGAGACCCTTACCATCATCAATATAAGCTCCTTCAACCTGTAACATAAAATGAATTTGAAAGTTGAAGCTTTTAAGGTGATTTTGCAGAGAAAGATCAGTGAACGCTTACCTGATATGAAGAAGTGCTTGTTCCGAAGAAGAACCCATCCGGGAAATGAGATCTTTTAACATCTTGTCCATCATCATTTAAACTTTGAGCAAGAGATGGATTTTTTAGAAGGAGAAGAAAGGACAGGAACAGAAACATAGCGTTTCGGTTTTTGAAAGTACTATAGATAAAACGAGTCCTCATAAATACCTCGTCTTTCGAGGTTGTTTTTTGTTTTTTAAAAGTAGGAAAATAATTTATTTTTTTTAAGAAATAGGGTGCATAAAAATTATTTGAAAAAATAGTACATTTTAAAAAGTTACAGTATATTTATTTTTGTATTTTAAAAATTTTTTTAAAAAAAATTAAAACTTTTTTTCAATTTAATTTTTTTTTCAGATCGTTTTGATATGTTAATATTAAAATAAATTTTAAAAAAATAAAAAAAATTATTTCACTGTATTTCCAATCGAAAAACACTTTAAAAATCAATAATTATCACAATATCAAATGGGCTCTTAATTGGATAACAAACTTAAATATTTGTTATTTTACTATAGATTATACCTGAACTGACCTAGAGAAATGACCAGGACTCAATTGACCCGAGACTTGGTTGGTCCGAGTTAAAGGAAAAATGAGTCAAGCAGTTAACCCGGTCAAAACCCATCATTGCAAACCAATCCAATTCCATTCAATCACCTTGTTATCTTTCCTTCATTCCTCGTCAATCCATAATTTCCTTTCTCTTTAACCACCTTCTTCATACATTTTTATATTATCTATCTCTCTAGTGTATGGTTGACAGAGCAAAAAAAAAAAAGAAAGATGAAAGATTAAAACAAAGAAAAAGATGATGATGATGAGAGATTGGAATACTAACAAGAAAGGAAAGCTTTTCAGCATAATAATAAATTATGACTATGAAATTGCTTCTTCTTTGGTGAAGGTTTGCGGTGTTTAGTTTAGGAGTGATGATCGTAGAAAAGAAAGTGGTGGCTAGGAATTTTAGTTTGTCTAGGGTTTTTTCTTTGTTTTTTTTTTTATATAGAAAATTATGGGCCTAGGAAATTACAGGCTTTAAAAGAGGAGGGGTTTTAGTTTGTTTGAGAAAGACTTAGAAAATTATAGGCTTTGATGTTTTTTTTTTTTCATTAGGTTAATCTAGGTTGACTCTTTCAATCCATGACCTGATTCTTGTCCTAAATCAAGTTTTTATAATTATGCATTTTACTAGATAATGGTGACTTGAATATTAATATTACCTAATTGACAGTATATTTGCTTTATGGAATTTTACTTGTTTATTAAGGATTGAACAAAATTATGACAAAACGTTGTCTACTATTTTTAGAATACTAGTTGACATTATCTAGAGCATTTATTAGTTTTTATTTAGTGAGAAAATTTTATAGTGTTTAGGAAGTAACTAGTAACATTCTATTAGTTATTCAATAGAATTTACTTTACATCATATTTAGAACCCTTTGAATTGAATTCAATTAAGAGGTTTTTATGAAATTTCATGTTTAAGACCGTTTTTAAGTGTTAAGAATTGAATTCTAAATGGAATTCAATCTCTAAAAATGCTACAAAAATAAATAAAAGGTCAACCCCTCTCATTTACAATTTTAAAAAGAAAAAATTTAATATTAAAACTAACTTTTTTGTAAAGATTTTTGAAGAAATAAAATGAAGGTAACGAGGGTAATATAGAAAATAAAATAAATTGAATTTTATTCATTCCAAACATGTGAATTCAACTTATTTATCTATTGAATTCAAACCAAACACTATAACTACAGTAGATAATTGGTTCCAAACAACCTATTAAAGAAAAAGACAAACACAAAAAAATAATAATATAAAATTCATGCCCTATAAAAAAGTGATAAGAATATCTTTATCTATAATTTATTTTTTTTAGTTATATCTTTCTATTTCCTTAAAGTGAACTCAGGAAGTAACTAATAAGATTTAATTAGTTACTTTCCAAGCATAAAAAATTACTCCATTTACTGTGGGATTGAGCTAAAACAAATAAATTAAATTTAATTATATTTATTTATTTATTGAATCTTAAATTAAAAGTATCTTTTAATGTAAATAAATATTATTTTTATCACAAATTAAAATTGGGACTAATATTTAAAAATCTTCTTATCCAAATCTATGTTTACTCCAAAAAACAAAAAAACAGAGAAAAAGAGATTAATGCCCATTAGTTCTCAAAGTGGACAAATCATAACCATGCAATGAATCTTAGATTAATATATTTTTTAAATTTAAATAAATATTATCTTTATAGCAACTTAAGATTGTGAGTAATATTTATTTATTTTTAAAATATTTTCTTTTAAAAATAAATAAATATTATCTTTATCCTTTCGTGAGATCCTGATGACTCTCGAAGATCCATTTCAAACCCAAATACCAATATATATAATTTGCACACACATAAAAAAAAAAAAGGATTTGCGTGCGAATGGTGGATTTTCACGTGAGATGTGTTCTATATGTGTTTAATTTTCATGCTTGATGTGTTTTTACATATGCATCATGAATATATTTTTAAAAAATGTTTTAACCTCCAAACATTTTAGTCGAGCCTCTTACACTTCAAATAGTTTTTCATCTCATTAGTGTTTATATATCTTTTTAAGTTCTATTAGTTATCTTTGTCATTATAATATATTTATATGTATAATCATTTAAGGTTTGCTTTTCTCTATTTCTCAAAACAAAATAAAAAAGAGACTTGTTGCAATGCATGCATGTGCATCCTATGGTGTATATTGCAACTTCGGTTATAGGGTACACCATAAGTGAGGTTTGGCCTAGAATAAAATACATTACTTGGAAAAGGCAAATATTCTAAGTCTTTAGAAAATGAAATGCATAATTTTTTGGTTAGATATATCGCCTAAAAGTAAATGAATCATCATAGGTCGTTGCTTATAAGTATTAATTAGGGGTAATAAGGTTGTCTATTCATATGTGATGAAAGTTTCCTTTCTTTCAAATAATTATAACTATAATAACAAATATTTCAGTCCTAAAAGATTGTCCACCAACAATGTATGTGCATAAATGAATCTTCATAGGTCATTATGTGTAAGGATTTATTGGAGTAAACTATTCTATGAACATGAAGCAATAAATGTTATTATCAATAAAACAATATGTTTTAGGATATATGAAACTTTATAGGTTGTTTTTTTAAAAGTGTAGGCAATTTGGTTAAATAAGTGACATTCTTTTTAGGGACCATACCGCTAAGTAGACAAATTGTTAGTGGTCATTATTTGGACAATTAGGACTAAGGTACATAAAATCATTTAGCAAAATATTATTTTAAAATCCTTAGTTATATAAACAAGTGTTTAACATCATCCCTTTTAAGTTTAGGGCTATGACAACTTGACCCTATATAGGATTCTCTTGTTATTCGTTAACGTTACTTGAAAGATCATCACTTATCATAAGCCTCAATCAAGAATAAATGATCTCTTTGTTGATAGCATAGTGGTCACATTAATTCGCTGATTGTTTCTACTATAAATAAATCGTCATGGGTCGTTATTAAAGTAACAATCAAGAATAACCTTAACCTTAAAAAGGATAGACTTTAACCCAACCAGACACTTTTAGCCCTTTAGGTCTAATCCCATACATTATAATCATTTTTAACCATAGATATTTGTACATTAGTTTGGATAAACCTTTATCATATAAGTGCTTAAGCATATTAGGAATAAAAGATAAGTAGAAATGTAGTTTACCTCAAGTAAAATGTTTTTAGGTGATAATATTTTTTATTTAGCATAACTAATCTCATACCTAGAACTTTGAAAGACTAGTTAATTATCATAATATTAGATGATGACTCATTTATATCTCACAAATGTCTCAGGCCTTTTTCTCTCTCAATAAACACTTGGAAAAAAAAGATCATTGCTGCGATATCAGGTGTGATAGAATAACAACTAGTTGTTAGGGCTAGGCTTTTCTTATTTGTCTTTTATTACTAATCTATATTTTTATGCCTATTTGTTAATTTATATCTTACTTTGATTTTCATGTTTATTTTATGTTCAACATATTATTCATATTTGATTTCGCATTTTTTATTGAATATGAATGTATGCTCTCACATAACACAACATTATCTATAAGCACGCACATTTGCTTTAGTCTAAGTAGGGAAATAGTGGCACTCCTATGGTCTTCAACCTAAGCAAGACTCGTGAAAAAAAAAATTTATTGAAACAAAATGACAAAAGCAATCAAATCTCATTCATTTCTTTTATGAAAGCATAAATGGTTTTGCCTTGACCTAATATATAAGCTTGGATGAGAGAGATTTGGATAAAGCATTCATGCGTTATATAAGTTCAACATGAAAATGTCTCTCAGTATGACTAACTTTCAAAGTACAGAGAAAAGAAGCAATGAGTTAATCAAGTAATATGCCTAGATGTGGCATGGAATGATGACATAAATGCACCCTCATTTTTTTGGACAAAAAGCTTATCTATATTGAATACTTAATTGGTAATTCTTCAAACTATTTTATGAATGTGGTGACTATAACAAAAAGGATTGAACAAAGCCTAAAATCAGGAAAGATCAGAAATTCAACAATAAAGTTTGGCATCATGCTAAATGACATACCAAAAGATGGCTAATAAACTAGGAATCTTGATCATCATCACTCTAATTTGTCCACTTAATATCATATTCATTCATTTTAAGTATTGACAGGTTTCAGGGAATCTCTAGTTTTTCAAGTGTCATTATCCAAGATTGACATATCTTTATCGCTCAACATTGTTTACCAACACCTCATGAGTTTCAGACACAATACTCTTACCTTACCAAATCGCATACAACCACCATACTCAAGATGATATAATCCAAATATCAAGTGTGAGTATCTTAATGAGATGATGGTTCATTCCATTAAAGACTACAAGAATTTGGTAAGCCAAGGTGATGTTGCATTTGTGAATAATAATGATGTATACCATATCATTAGTACTAACCTGTTATTAGCATAGCAACTTATTGGCAAAAAAGATGGAATAAGCACCTGATGAATGTTCTCAAACCATAAATATTATTGAGGGGGAGCTAACATGAAAAAAGAATTAATGTTGCATTGTCAACTCTTGTTAGTTTAAACTTCGTAAATAAAGTCATTTTATATTTTCATTGAAAAATATCAGAACCTTATATTTCTTATATATATATATATATATATATTTCATATGTTTTGGGACAACATCATATATTTTAATGAAGCATATATCTTTTTATGTCTTATAGTTGTTTTGAAATCAATAGATATTTATGTAAAAGTAATATTTGACATTTTATTTCCATACCGGGAGGGGGGGGATCCTTTATTTTTAATGTAAAAATGTCTTCTCCATTGTTAATAAATCTTAAAAGGATGAAATCTTGCTTCAAACCCTCTTTGGATCTAGAAATACCCATCCCCCATTAACATGAAGAATGACTTATTTAATCAATGGAATTTAGCAATCATCATCTTTTTTTCTTTTTCATTGTTTTTTAGTAACACTTTCTCTTCTCTTTCAAACCATGGACTAAAAAAAAGAAGTTTGGGGCTAAAATAAAAATTTTAAAAATTAAAGTGACCAAAATGGGAAATGAAACAATTTTGAAGGAAAAAATAAAAAAGATATCTTAACAATGCTTGAAAAAAACCCCATGGTTTTAGATATAATGTCAAATTGAGTCCCTATATTCTCAATGTTTTTAAATAATAAAATCAAATTTTATTTTGCAAAATGGAGCATTAATCAAATGTCAGGAAACTTTTAACACCTTGAGCACCTTATAACAAGCTAATCAAAATAACTTCTCAAGACTAAATTTGAAATAACATATTGTGAGAGGATAAAATTAAAAAAACATCATATTAACAGAAATAAAAAAAATGCTAGAAGGACCAGAAAAATACATCATTGTTGGGGTGAACAATGCACTACGAGGGAGTCCAGAGTAATTTTCCTAGGGCTATTTGTTTTTTGTAACTAGCCAGCTTACCCATGCGCTGCTATGGGGATTTATTTTTTATAATTAAAATAAATATTAATAGGAAAGAAAAAAATATAAATTTTAGAGAAAAAATATTTTCCTATCATAATTTTTTTTTTATTTCTTATTCATGCATATTTTGTTTTCTTTTGACAAAAAATTTGTTTTACCAGCAACTTAGTTTTTTTGAATAAAAACTTAATGCAATAAAAATCAATATTTGAAATAATTTATATTATTTAAATTAAGGAGAAAAAAGTATTCATTTAATCAAAACATCAATCCTTATTCATGTATTTCTTTTTTGTTTTGCCAAAAGCATGTATTTTGTTTGATCATACGCATGGTTTTTTAAATAAAAATATCATGAAATAAAAAGAAAATTTCAATAAAAAAATTATGCTTTTACAATTTTAACGTGAATATAAGAAAAAAAAGAATAATTAAAAAGAATAAGATCAATAAAATAGATACTTTATAAAAATTTATAATAAAAAATAACAAAATAGAAACTTTAGTGACCCAAATGGGAAATATAATGAAACAATTCTATAGGAAATTTTGTTTTGTTTTTAAAATGTGATCCCAACAATGCTGGAAAATAACCCTTGGTTTTAGACATAATGTTAAATTGAGTCTCTACATTTCCAATGTTTTTAAGCAATAAAATCAATTTTTATTTTGTAAAATTGAACATTAATTAAATGTTAGAAAATTTCTTAACACCTTCATATCCTCGTAGCAAGCTAGCCAAAATAACTTCTTAAGCTTGAATATAAAATAACACATTATAAAAAAGGATAAAATTAAAAAAATATTTTGGTGACTAGAAAAAAAAAAAACAGCATTGTTGGGGTGATCAATGTCATGTGAGGGTTACCTAGTCATCTTACCCGTGTGCTATTGTGGGGATTTTTTTAATTAAAATAAATATTCATTGGAAAGAAAAATATTTAAAGTTTGGAGAAAAAATATATTCCTATCATAAAAAAAAAATTTTATTTCTTATTCATGCATTTCATTTGAAAAAATATGTAATTCTTTTACTCGCAACTTAGGTTTTTTTTAATAAAAACTTAAGGTGATTAAAATAAATATTTTAAAGAATTTAAATGATTTAAATTAAGGAGAAAATAGTATTCATTTAATCAAAATGTCAATCCTTATTCATGTATTTTTTTTTGTGCCAAAAACATGTATTTTTTTTTATCAGAAGCATGATTTTTTAAAATAAAAAGAAAATCATGAACTAAAAAAAATCTCAATAAAAAAAACATGCTTTTACAATTTTAACGTGAATATATGAAAAAAATAAAAGAATAACTAATATGAGAAAACTATATTAAAAAATTTATAATAGAAAATAACAAAATAGATACTTTATTTTTGTGTTTATTGATTATTCATGAGTAATTGTTTAAATAAACATTATGCATATAAAGTTCTTATATAATTATTTTTTAAATAATTATTAATATTATCATAAAAAGCATCCAATCTTATTTGAATATTATGACCTGATATTTTTAAAATATCATTTTAATAATTTTATTGAGAGAGAATTTCATTATAAATTATAAAATAAATAAAGGGTAAATGGCCGAAAGAATAAGGCAATTTGGCGTGCCTAGCCTTTTAAAATAAAACTTAAGCACTCTTGGATACAGAAGAAAAGCCCAAACATGTCTGACCTATCAGAAAAAACCCAAGTATGCATGTGTTTTTTTTTTAAAGAAAACAAAACTTACATGGATAACATATTATCTACTTTATTTTTTTTTCAATGAATGGATGACACGTCGTCTTATTAATAGACAATATGTCATGCACTATAACACATTTTTTAGAGAATAAAGGTTTGAGTATTTTGAGCTAAACACACCCAAAAAACACATTATATAAACCTTAATAACTATGTTTTCAACCTTAAAATCATCCTTCAATCAATTCAAAAATTAAAAATTAATATTGAATCAAAACAAACTTTAAAGATTTTGATATACTTTTTCTGGTATAATTAAAGGTTTATATAACCTCCATCAAACTTTTTTTTTAAAATGAACTCATTAACAACAAGATCAACTTCTTTTATAGTCAGAATATGATCCATCAAAACCTGTCTCTATTGTCTTTCTTTTAAGTTGCTTTCTCTCCCTTTTTTTCTTTTTTCTTTTTTCTTTTTAACTTTCTCTCCCAAAGTCTTAAGACTTAAATGTCAACACAAAAAACTATAGGGATCACAAGGTAAAAATAAAAAAGTATATAGACCAAAGTTTACTTTACCATGCCTTAAGAACAATAAAATTTGCACTGCGGAGGAAGAATAATGCTTTTTACATTGATAGTAAGATAAGCTAAAATAATATAACCAAAAACAATATCAGTTTTGTTTCATGTAATTAACCAATAAAAAAACTAAAAAAAAAAGAGTTTTTACTATACCTCTACTTACAAATCACTACTTACAATGTTTTTTTTAAAAGAAAATTGAATCATTTAATATTAGATTTATTTATTTTTATTAGATTATCTCACTCTCATAATATAGATCTCGAGTTTAGCAAGTTAACACGGTTGACTTAAGATTTTTTTAATTAAATGTTTTTTAATTTCATTCTTTAATATTGAGTTGATTAGAAATTAAGCTTCATAATTTGTTTATTTACTTTCTATTAGGTTATTCTAGCCTCATGACATGATAATAGTGCTTAGCGGATTAATCCGAGTTTACTCGGGTTTTTTTTTTGTTTTTTTTCTAATTGATTTTTTTTATTTTCATCATTTAACGTTAGTTCAGTTGAAATTTGAGCTTCATAATATATTTTGAATTTTTTATATAGGTATATCTTGGTCTCATGATCGGGTACTCGATTTTTGGCATTTTAAACCCGGTTAAATTTGATTGTGTTTTCAATTTTCTTTCTAAAATATTATTTTAATCTCATAACCCGAGTCATAAATTTTTCAACATTGAATTTGATTTTCTTGTCTCATGGCTCAGGTCTCGGGTTTGGGGGTTAATTCAATTGACTCAATTATTTTTCTTTTTTAATTGACTCCCTCCCTAATTTTATCAATTAATATTGTATTTGATTGAAAATTAAGTTTAATTTTATTAATTGTTTTTCTTTGTACATCCACGATCGATCATCCATGTTAATCTAATTAACATGATAACACCAATAAGCATTTTTGAAAATAAGCATACTTCTTTAACTACGAGTACTTAAACAATCATTTAAAATAAAATATGTACTGCATAAACAAACTTTAATTATTTGTCCAGCTCACACATATATATAGACAAGAAGTTCTAGACAAGGATTAAATGAGTTCAAAAATAAGGTGATACTAATTAACGAGCTTCAGCACATAAATCTTGTAAAGCTTTCTAATTGAATTTATTTTCACATATATATTAAGCATTAAAATTGAATTCAATTACATTATTTAATAATTTATTTGAAATATAAGAATTTTAATAGGTTATTAATTAAATCCAAATTTAAACAATATTGTTATTTATCCATTTTCTTTTTAATTATTAGAGTAAATTATTATTTTATCCTTATGTTCTTAGAGAAATAATGATGGGTCTATTAGATTTGAAAAAAACTCAATTTCAAGTTGAACTATTAATTTTTAATATTTTTTTAGCACTTGTCTTCTCATAACAATTTTTTTTATTCTAATATCTAACCTGAAAAATTTCAATCCTGAACAAGATTACAAATGAATTTTGAAATAATTATGAGTAATATTGGAACTTTCAGAAAATTAGAAGGACAACATTAAAAAGTTTTAAACTACAAAGTTGGGTTAAAATTAAAGTTTATATATGTGATAGGTCTAATATAATTTTCTCGTTTCTATCTAAGTATTATTATTATTATATAATCACTTTTTTTTTTGGTATAATATGTAAGTCAGTTCATTACTGTAATTGTTGAAACTTTATTGAATATAACTATGATCTATATTATTTTTTAAAGTATTTTTTTCTCATAAATATATTAAAATAATTTTTTATTTTTAATATCAATACATCAAAATAATTTTAAATATAAAAAATAATTTTAAATTTTTATGACACATTTTGAGGCGTGTGGCCAAAATGGCTTAAATACACAGAGTTCGGTCCCAATGTTTTATGATTCCTTCTTTTAATTGACATAAGAAAAGAAAAAAAGGAAAAAAAATTAACCATTAATATTATCATCTTGTCGGAAGTCCGTTGAAACGCTAATTGTAAGGGTGAGAGACAGCTGGTGAGCATGTATCATTAAAACTAATTATAATTAGTATTTATAGATTTTTATCTACTAAATATTCTCAAACCATCAAACATGAAATCATTGAAGCATCAGTACTGTTGCCCTGTTTACATCCCGAAAATGTTTTTTTTTTTTTTTAATCTTGGATTACTGGCACAAATGGAAGATTAGTTGGAGGTGGAGGTGGACAGATCACCTGTTGGCTGTCTCGATGAGCACATTCATGGGATAAGGGTTTGAAATTAACAGTAGATGGAAAGGAGGAAGCAGTGAAGTACTCTAATCTAGATCTGCCGGCCACCCATTCAATTATATATATATATATATATATATATATATATATATATATATATATATATATATATATATTGGATTTAAATTCTTGAGAAGAAAGTCTTAAGATACATTAATGGCAGCCCTCTAGTCAAATAAAAAACAGTTCTTCTCTAGTGGAAAGCTCTTTGAAATATTGCTAGCTACGTGATGGTACTCTCATGAAGTTTTCAGCATTAATTATTACAGACTTGTAAGTGAGGTTACCTTTAAAGTTAATTAGGGCGACGCCGTTCTTAATTAATGTTATGATTTAATTATGAACAACGCCCTTGTTTTTTTTTTTTTTTTTTATGGAGCTTGTGCTTTTACATGTAGTTATGGTCCTTATGCGTTAAATTTGGTGATAGAATATATATATATATCCTCTTCTCTTTGTGTCACACAGGATTGTTCTTCTTGTTAATTATAATAAAGAAAAAAAATGCTAAAAGAAGTAAAGAGTAATTACTCATAATTTAGTGGGCAACTTTTCATGTTCTTCTAGGTTAACATACAGAGCTTTTGAAATATAGCATACTGAAATTTGTTTAATTAAATTTTAAATCAACTTTTCTTTTCCACCTTGATATCAAGTGTTGTGGGCAAAAATGTTATCCTCCTTTTAGTTTCATTTTCTTTTTCTTTGGCTGTCCCAGGCTCTTACAAGAGGTGCACGTCCTGACTCGAACTCGAGACCTGCTGTGCAGATCTCAAATCCTTTGCCATTACGTTATGCCTCTTGAGGACTTTTTTTAGTTTCATCCCTACCTTAATAATTTGTGTCAGAATCTTCCCACATGCATAACTTTTCAATCCACGGATTTCAAATTATCAGACATTTTTATATACATAAAATTCAAGGTAAACGGAGTTTTAGATATTTCATCCTCCCTATAGTTCAACTTTGCATATAGAAGTTTTTTTTTTGCACATACGTTTTAGACCCAGGTTTGCCTGGCCAAGTAGCATGATGGGCTTGCATGTCGAGATGCAGTTATTTTGGTCGCTGGTTCAACTTTATATATTATTGAAAATTATAAAATTCAAAAAATAAGAAAATTATAGATAAAATGAAATATTTTTAATAATAAACATCAGGAAAATGAATATAGCATCAAGAAGTTTACTGGTGCAAATGAATTGTCATTTAGAAGCTAGAAAAAACTAACAATAAAGATTTAATTATTAATTAGTTTTCTTATGTTAATTTTGAAATGCTTATATCTTTATTTTTGGAGTTGACCAAATTACTTGACATGTTTTAAGAGTTTGATTTCCTTTTCTTTTGTATCAAAATAAGCACAGTAAATAATTTATTGTCTGAAATTATTTACGTACAGGAGTTTATTATTAAATTTCAAATATAATGAAACTTAACATTTAAAATTTTCATCATTGCCCTCATAAAAATAAAGAAAGTTTGAACGATTAATTTGATTTCTACCACCTTCTACATCACTTAACCATTTATTATAGAATCTTTTAATTTTTTTTATTAAATATATTTTTATTGATCAAAATGGAATATTTTTGCTAGGTAAATTTAGCTTTATACGCATATGTTATTAAATAAAAAAAAACTTATTGAATTAAAAAAAATAAAAACTAGTTTAAAAGGTGTGGAGAAAATATTGTTATCTACACTACAATTCACTAGGAAACAAACCACTATAGATTGCCATAATGATTTATCTTTTTTTTTGTTTTTTTTTATTGCAACCTTGTAGACCTAAATTAATAGTCATTTAAAACATATTTATTAAGGAATGAAATGATTAAAAAATAGGGGATTGTGATGAAAAAAACAGTAAAAAAAATGGTTTTTCTAAACTTAGAGCTAAACGTACACTTTGATCAAATTGTAATGATAAAAAAAAAAGATCTTGGTTGAGACCATCTTTGATAATAAACCTATGTTGTGAATAAATAGAATGCAAAACTAGGTCCTAGTAATATCTACCACCCTATGCCACATTGCTTGATATTGCTTTTTAAAGCATTCAAAGTTTTCTCCAATGACTTTTAGGACATCATAAATGATCGTAGTAGTTTAGCAGGAAACAAATTACTATAGATTACCATGATTTTTTTGTCTCTTTTTTTTTTATTGCAACCTTGTAGGCCCAAATTAATAGTCACTTAAAATACATTTATTAAGGAATGTTAGAATTCAAAGATAAGGGATTGCAATGAAAGAAAATCATTTAATTAATTTTTTTATACAAACTGTCATTGAATAAGGAAAGAAAAAAACAGTCCTATAACCAGCATCATGTTCACATGAACCTCCAAAACTAGGATCTACAAGGAAAATAAATTTAAATATGCATTATCTTGTCCCAATGAAAGGCAGAGTTTCAATTAATTGAAAAGATTAGGATAAGCATGATAAACAGACAAATTAAGTATGATATAAATTAGCAACCATCTAAAAATGGAGCAAAATATAATTACATAAGACCCAAGAATCAATGGCCTAAGGCGGAGGTTTTCTTATTGCAACCCTATCAGACTTAGCCAACTCTATTGGATTATATTGTGATCCAATAAGCCATTCATATTGCTGGAAAAATTAAAAACATAAACAGTATGTTAAATCCATTCAATTTATATAACCATTACTAATCTTTAAAACAAATCCAAGTTAAACTATGAAAAACAGAAAGCATATCCAAGTTAAACTATAGATTTTTAATATTTTTTTGGCACTTGTCTTCTCATAACAATTTTTTTTCTTCTAAGATCTAACCTGAAAAATTTCAATCTTGAACAAGATTACAAATGCATTTTGAAATTTTAAAATAACTAACATTTAATTTATAACAAGGAACTAACTCATGATTTTTAAAAATATAATGACTAACTTATAAAATCATAAAAAATGCAAAGAATAAATTATGATTTACTGTAATTATTATTTCTTAAAACCTATAACTTAATAGGAATCTGTATGGTTAGGACATTATTTTTCTACAAAATTGAGCCTTTGCATAAAAGGAAATTCCAATGAGATGCTTTTAGTTCAAAGAGCAAAACAACAAGGTACAAAAAACATAACAGAAATAACTTAGCTATAAATAAACCTAGCTAACCAAAAGTCAGATCAATAGAAGGGCAGTACAGGACCAAGAATTCACAGCAAGGAACTACTGACTTCCCAGCAACAATCAGAAGAAATTTATAGTTAATTTATATATTATTCAGTCACCTCCAGGTTTCATTTTGGTCTCATAACTTCCATCCAAAAATAAACTCAATATCAGATTTAATGAAAGAAAATCATTCAATTAATTTTTTTATACAAACTGTCATTGAATAAGGAAAGAAAAAAGGCAGTCCTATGCCCAGAAAATTTAATTGAATATAACCAGCATCATGTTCACATGAACCTCCAAAACTAGGATCTACAAAGAAAATAAATTTAAATATGCATTAACTTGTCTCAATGAAAGGCAGAGTTCCAATTAATTGAAAAGATTAGGATAGGCATGCCCAACAGATAAATTAAGCATGATATAATTAAGCAACCATCTAAAAATGGAGCAAAATAAACTTACCTAAGCCCCAAGAATCAATGGCCCTAGGTGGAGGTTTTCTTCATGCAACCCAATCAGACTTAGCCAACTCTATGGTTTATATTGTGATCCAATAAGTCATTCATAGTGCTGGAAAAATAAAAAACATAAACAATATGTTAAACCCATCCAGTTATAATCATTGCTAATCTTTAAAACAAATCGAAGTTAAACTATGAAAAACAGAAATAATATCAGCACTGGTAGCTCTTAAATCGACCATCCATCACCATAAAGAATTCTATACTTGATTAATGGAAGAATATACTGAAAATTTATAACATATTTGAAACATTTCATCCGTGAGAAACATGAGGACAAAAAAGACAGGTTGTGTAAGCCTTATTCTAAATTCCAAATTTACATTATTTTTATTTATGCATACACATTTTTTATTTTTTTTATTTTTCTTTTATTTTTATTATTTTTTATTTTTTTGGGCTGGGCCCAGCTCAGCCCACATAGCCCAGCCAACTCGGCTGGGCAAAAAAAAAAAGAAGCACGCGTGAAGTAAATTCACGCGTGCATGAATAGTGTGAAGGTAATTAAATTACCTTCACACTGCATTTGAAAGTTTTATTGAATGCAAAGAATGGAAACTTACCTGTGCAGTGGAGGACAGCGACGAAGACGATGACGCAGTGTCTGTTTTCTTTTATTTCCCGGTGTGGCTCCACTGTCTTTGGGTTCTTCTTTTTCTCTGCGTATGATGCTCTGTTGTTCCCCTGTTTGGGTTTTTCTATGGGTTCTGCTCCAGTTCTCTCCTCTGGTTTTCGGTCCCAAAAATCCCTGTCTTCGTCTTTGTCCTGGCCTCCTCCTTTGCCGGTTCACTCCCCAGCTTTTCCTTCCTCAGTTTTTCCTTCCTCTCCCAGTTTCTTTCTCTATTCTTGCGTTTC
>Ga0325404_1000498_pt1 | contig 39325 bp, 23 predicted proteins | sample PopdelMetagenome_18_FD_205664 | JGI IMG/M metagenome (GOLD analysis project Ga0325404, IMG submission 205664) | Populus deltoides microbial communities from Bellville, Georgia, United States - Xylem-Control-R1 | ecosystem: Host-associated > Plants > Phyllosphere > Stem > Wood/Secondary xylem...
CTTGGGTTTTATTCAATGAATTTGATCGTTGAGATTTGATTTAGAATTGCATTAGAAACTTCTTGTTGGCAATTTGTCCGGATTTTATGGATGTAAAAATTGCAGTATATCCATGTTTACGATTATATATATATATATATATATATATTATCTATTGAAAATTAAAAAAATAATTTTCTTTTTCTTTGTGTTTTATTTACTTTAAATGGACAGATATCATACTATTAACATGATTAACACAGTAACAAATCTTATTTACATTGTTTGTGATAGATTGGAGGTCCTAATTGTAAAGAAAAAAAAGAAGAGAGATTCTATTAATTTAATTAGTAATAGGAGGATCTAATTAATCATTTTTTTCTCAATAATGATGAGCCAAGTTGCTGGAAATTTTAACACCACTACATTTTTTATAACTTTTCTCTAAAAGTTGTAAATAATATTTTTGTTTGTATATATACACGGGCATCTAACTAGCTGGGCCCGGCCTGGCCCGGGATGTAAAACTACATGTTTGTTATTGCTATGTTTAGGAAAAATAAATGTTATTTTTTAAAATATTTTTATTTTAAAATATATAAAAAATATATTTTTTATTTTTTAAATTTATTTTTTATATTAATACATAAAAAATTTAAAATATTCAAAAAATATTAATTTAAAATAAAAAAATAAATTTTTTAAAAAAACTTAATGACGCTCCCAAACACCAATTAGGATTCTTTTTGGGCGGGTCTTCTCCGGCTTAGACCGGACTGGCATCCCTGCTTTCGACCCAACACACAAGCTCTGCTTTCTTGTGGCTACTGGGGTCAGTGGCAGAGAGCCAGAGCACTCTGCTCCATGCCCACTTCAAGTCCACAACTAGAACATCATCTTTTTTCGCTAAAACACTTTCTGTTTACCTAACCCGCGAAACTCCCTATTTCAACAGCAAGATTTACCACCATTGCATTTAGGACATGGGATATTTGATTATGGTGTGGAGATGAGAAAACGCACACCTGCAAAAATGCAGGTTGTTGTTGATGAACGTTTCACTCCAATAAAGCAGGATACCAAGAAGGGAAGACTTCGTTATTACCCGTAAGTTCTGTTCTTTTTGCTTCTGCTTTTTTTTTTTTTTTTTTTTTCAAATTATTCCACATCTCTTTGTGCCAATGCACTTAGCTCTTGTTGCTGCCTTGTTTTTATTGTTTTTGGTCTTTATTCAGCTACAATATAAATTGGAATTACGGGTCGCTTCCACAAAGTTGGGAAGACCCATCATTTGCATTCAATGAAAGTTGAAGGGGCATTTGGAGATTTATGATCCTGGTACAACCTTGTCTTACATATATATGCGATTCTGATATAAATATTGCTTTGATAACTAAGAGGAATACGTGTTTAATGACTCATTTCGATTTTAGTTGATGTTGCTGTGATTGACGAGGGGGAGCTCAATTGGAAAATAGTTGCAATTTCTTATGATGACCCAGAAGCTTCCCTTGTCAATGATGTTGAAAAACATTTTCCAGCAATACTTGTCTTTTCTCCTCCTCAACTATGTATCTTTTGACTAAAATAACACATACGCGTTGTTGTTTGCCTGTGATGTCAGAGTTTGAAGCTAAGACAATTTGAGACTATATTTCTGTACTAAACACTACAAAATTATTCTGCAAATATACTATTATAAGCATTTGCATTGTGGTAGTGCTGATTATTGTATGGAATAGAAAAGTGTCTTATTTGCTCCCATGAGCCATATGATCGTGAACAACGTTGGATTTGGCTGTTTTAGATTGTAATACTTGTATGTAGAAGGAAGATTGAATGATAGTTGAATTTTGTTCAAGAGGTATGTATGTTTAAACTACAGGTTGAGAATCAGACCCTTCAAGACCTTGTTTGAGCTGCAGGTTGAGCGTGAATGTTTTTTTTTTTGACCTTTAAGTACTAAGGGTCATGACCATTCATGGATACATTAAATTTTTTGGATACAAAACTCTATTGTAGTGGTTATGATTGTTCATAAACTATAAATTGAAGTGTTGGGAATACTTGTAAATATATCTTCTTGTAGAAAAAACATCTTTCTTTTTAAGTTCTAAAAGAAATCTTGAATGGTACCATCCTAGATTTTCTGGTGGCTTTGATGAGTGCTGGAGTGTGTTTGCTTTGAAACCTATAACAAACTACCTTTATAATGATAGCAAATACCACTTTAAAGAGAGAGAATATTTGTTTATTGATTCAAAGTCATTTATTCATCCTTAAATCCCCAAGTATCAACAAACTTCTACAGTTTATGAGTGCCTTAGAGGCATATAGAATCGTTTTATTTTGGTGAACAATATGAAATGGTTAATAGCACAGTTTGTTTACTGAAAAATAGTATTTTTTTGGAAAGTGAATTCCGGAAAAGTGAGTTCCAGAAAAATAAATTATTTTATGATGTTTGATAGTATAATAAAAAATAAGGTGGAAAATATTTTCTAGTGTTTGGTTATATCATGAAAAATGAGCTGGAAAATAACTTATTAATGTTTTATTTTCTCAAGTTTATTAAAATAATGAGGAATAAATCTTACAAATTAAAAAGTTGAATGAGAATGAAATTGAAAAAAATATAATTTCATAAATTATCTCAAATAAAATAAATATTAATCAAAATAATAGAAATCAAATCTAAAAAATAAAAAAAAATGAAAGATGAAGAAATTAAAATAATAATAATTAACATTTCATAAATTATTTCAAATAAAATAAGTAACAATCAAAAGAATGAGGACCAAATTTGATTGATAAAAAAATTCAATAAAAAAATGATAAGAGAAAAGCAAATAACAATTATAAAAATGAGGACCAAAGTTAATATAAAAATTAAATTTTAAGAAATGAAATTGAAAAATAAATATTCAAAACAAAATATATATAGCAATCAAAAGTTTAAGGACCAAATTTGATATAATCAGCAAATAATATGACATTTCTAAATTTTTCACAACTTCCGGAAAGTGTTTTCTGCCTAAATTTTCCAGGAAAACACTTTCCTGGAAACCAAGCTAAATTTTTCTGACTGAAAAGTGTTTTCTATTGACCAACTTTTTTAATGGCAAACAAATAAAAAAAATTTAAAAATCACTTTCCAAAAACCAACATAGCCTAAATGTAATCCAGAACCAAATAATTCCATTCCTTGTGATGTTCCCGCAGAATCCTTTCAACATTTATATTCAGGCACGGTAGTCGCCTGGTCTCCAAATTTCATTTTGAATGAATACATATCGATGATTTTATTGCAATGGTGTTGCTTAATTTTTCCTTGACTTGTAAGTTTCACTGGTGCAAACTCACTTCAAACTGCTGATCTGAAGCCTGCTGCAGTTTCTAGTTGATAAAGCATCACCTGCTCTTGTTTTGTTTCTCTGCGAGAAGAGGGTTCAGCAAAAACATGATGATTTCGACCACAATACCATTATTTCCTTGTAATACACTCTCCCTGTCCCTTTTCTGATATTTGTTTTTTTCAGGAGAGCGTTTTACCATTACGAACTTTAACTTTACTTGTAACTGTGCTCTTATATTCATTTTTAGGTGATGCCTCTTAACCAATTCTTGCTATACGTTTTCCGCGCATTGGAGATTCTTTTTCTATGGCCGCCTGGCGTACTGCATGCAGACTCAGTTTATGTAAATGAAAGCTGTCAAATTATCTTGCTTCTTGCCTTGATTAATTGACCAATTTGATTGATCTTAGTGTGCTACAAGGATTGAGTCTTCTATGAGAGGCTGAGGCGGCTTCAATGACAGAAGCTTTTAAAGAGGCTGAGCCTCTTAGAGTCATCTGTAGACGGTCATGAGGGGTAAATCATGGTCTTCCCTTAAACTATACGTGTAGAGAGCCTCCATTGTTGACATGGAGACCAGACCCAGTAGATCTGCGGCGGTTACCATGCACACTGTTTAGCCCACTGGATTACGTATTATCTCTCTTAATCATATATATTAATCTAGTGACCCGACCCAATGTTACAAATGGAATCTCGGTGCTCCGAGGTTGGCGCACGGCGCACGCTGTGTTTTACAAATTAAAACCACGGTTTTGAAACCCCAACCAGCAGTTGACCGGTGATTTAGGTCAAAAACTACATTGACTTTTGATTTTTGTTAATTTGAGAAAAATTCAGTTAAAAATCATTGATTTTTTTTATTTTTTTAAATATTATTATTTTTATTTTTTATAAAATAAAAAAAAATTAAATTAAACTGGATTAACTCACCTAGTCAATAACTCGAAACTTACATCGAGTTGAATCCAAATCATTGTTAAAAACTATAATTAAATCATCACTAGCCCTGCAAAATCATCTATTTGCCAAAGAATTTATTTATTATATTATATTATACCATGGCAAATGGTTAAATCAAATTCCAAAAAATTATGTGTTGCTATCTCATTATATCAAATCAGTTTCAAAGAAAGAAACACAAAAAAAAAAATAAAAAAAAAATAGCAGTAGATTCTAATTAATAAGCATGACAACATATCCTAAACAATGGAAACTTATAGTTATAACTAGTTTTTGTCACCCGTGTTGGTAAAATTTCAAATTAATTTTGAATAAAATAAAAATATATATCTATGTTACAGATGTATTTTACATGAACACAAAGATTTTATTTACACTTAATGAAATAAATTTAAAAAATATATATGAATTGATAAATAAATAGTAAAAGAATTTTTAATACTTAATACTAATTAAATATTTAAATGGAAAGTTAATCTTTCTTCTAAAAGTAAAAAAAAAAACAAAATATGCAGATATTTAACCCTAATTTTTCTTTTTAATTTATACAAAATTTTTTTTTATCTAAAAGGTTGTTTTTTCTTACCAAAGAAAAATGATTTTCATTTTTATAAATGAATTATGCAAACAAATTTTATTTATATCAAATATAAAAAAAATTAAAGATAAATTATAATAATATTTTTGAAACATCATAAAAATACAGAATATTTTTAAAAAAAATAATCACAATTTTTTTTAAAAATGAACTAAGAAGTTTTAAAAATTACAGAGAGGGGTATTAATTGATATTTATATAAAAAAATAATGTAAAGTAAAAGGTATATAAAAATAGAGAGGGTATTAATTAAATTATTTAAGAAATAATTAAAATAAAAAAAAAGTATCAGGCATTAATGGGCTAAGCCTACATGTATGGTTTAAAAAAAACACTCGGCCCTTGTTTAAGTTTTTTTTCTCAATTCACTTATTTAAAAAAAAAAAAAAGTAAAGTGACATGTTGTTGAGAATTTGACCATCATTGTAATGGTAAAAAAACAGAGAAGATTTTTGCCTTACTAATCCATTTTTCATCATATTTTCACCATAAAAATCTATATAAAACACCAAAAGACCTAAAATTCACTAAAAATAAAAATTAATTAAATACAAAAATATAAAAATCAATCTTATTTGCCTTTCCCACCATGATTAGAACCATCTCCAATGAACTCGTTCTGAGAATAGAAACTCATTGACACAAATATCTTTCTTTTCAATGGTTAGATTGTGGTCAATCAAAAACCTTATTGTTTTTCAGCGAACGTGTCTCTCATTTCTTAAACCCAAGGACTTGAAAATGAACAAAAAAAAAAAACTTCTGGACCAAAACATAAATTCTAAAAACTTTAATATTAACCATGTATTTTCTCTGTGTTTTACATTATGGTCATCTTACTTTAATTTCATCTTCATACTATAATTTAAAACTTTATCTCATGAAATTGCATCGCAAAAGGAATATATAAAAAAAAATAAAAAGATGGAATTAAAAAATCTAACGATGCATCTATGTTAAAAATGTTGAATTTGAACGAAGACAAGTAGGAGATCCATATCTATGTTGATGGCGATCATGATGTTGCTCATCCAACAATGAAAATTCTAAGGTGTTTCATATGCAAGCATCATGGCAATAAGAAAACTAGAATAAAATACTTCATGGATGCTAATGTCAGTAATAAAGTCATACTCGAATTTGATATAGATGATTTGGGTCTTGATGGTGATGATGGCAACAATATAGATGTTGATAATGTATGAAGAATGTAAATCTTGGTAATTTAGGTAGGAAAAGAATTGATGATGACATTTTAGATACAGAAAGAGCTAGAAGAGTTAACGAGGTTGGTGATGAATATATAAAATATAAGGAAGATGATGATGATGAGGAAGATGATTATTACATTTCTTCTGATGAAAAGGGATTTAAATTTGTTAACAAAGTAGAACACGAATGGATTGATGTTTACAAGATGATTTATGTTCTAATAAAAGTTTGGATAATGGTTTAGAATCAAAGAATAATTGGAAGATAAGTTCTGACGAGGATGATTTTGATGTTAAGGTAGTGCAAAATTAAATAGTAGTTGTGAGGAAGTTGAAGATGGAAGTGAACGAGTTTAAATGTAAAATATTAAAGTGAAAGTTGATAGATCAATAAAGTTCAAGGAACGTCAATCATTTCAGGAATTTGTTGAGAATATAAAGTATAACATGAACATCACGTTAAGAGATACATTAATAACAAAAAATAAGTTAGAGCTACATGCATTGGTATTGGTTATGAGTGGAAGATTTATGCTTCTTTTGTTCCTGATAGCAAGATTTTCATGGTAAAGACTTTGAATCACAATTGTTATTTTTCCACATTTCATACACTTTTTATACTTGAATTTTAGGACATCCAAGATATTGCAAGTTTATAGGCTATTATTAGGTTTTGATGAATAGGAAAACATATACTCAACTTTGTGTGCTATAAATTTTAGGTTATTATTGATGGTAAAGGAGCTTGGGCTATTGTTAGCTATATAATGGTGAGTTTTGTGCAATAAAATAGTGAAAATTTGTTGAAAACATTTGTTTATTTAATTTGATGTTTGTGTTTATTAGAGATTTTAAAGGATGAGGGAGATCATTAGCGAATAATTGTGTTCACCGGAAATGTCGAGAGAAGAGGGATTGAATTTGTTATAAACATGAAGTTGGTGACATTTTGTAAATCCAAATCCATGTCTAACAACTATTTCTTCACAAAAATTGACAACGATCATGTAGTTATGACAAAGGTCATGCAGCGGCAATTTTTTTTTTTTTTAAGAAACAATAACTCTTTAATCATTAATTGAAAATAAAAACAAACTTGTAGATGTTGCAATATTTTTTTACACCAAAGTTAGAGGATGTGAAGTTTTATAAAATTATTAAAGTTAAGGAAATAAAATGCGATTTGTCAAAAAATTGAGATAAAGCAAAAAAATTGATCAAACTATAAAATTCCCTATGTAATTATACCAAAATAAAAAGAGGTTATTTTTGTTTTTAGTGTCAAATATGATTCTCTTGGTCTTAATTTGTTTTAAGTAATAAAATCTTATTTTATTTTTTTCAAATCAAGTATTAATTCCCATGGCGAGTTATCAAAATAAATTATCAGGTTTAAAAAGACAGGATTGACAAAACAATTAGGTGATTATAATAGAAAATGATTCAAAGATTAAAAGAAAAGGAAAATGAAAGAAATACAGTGCAAATCCATAATTAACACTGAAGTAATTTTATAATAATTAAAAAGTAATTATTTGCATCTTATTAATTAATTCATTAAAGAAAAAAGATGGATACAAAGAGAAGAAAAAAAAAACTACATGTAAATATGCTCATTATTTTTAGTGAGTGTTAAATTTAAGTTTTTCTTTCCTAGTAGAAATTAATTTATCTTTTTATTTAAGATAAATTTAATAGAAAAACTAATAAAATATTATTAATTAATTACAGATACACCATAAAATCTTCCATGAAATGTGATTTGATCCACAGTATTTTCATGAACGGAATTAGCTTTTGTTTTTTTTCAAGTAATTGTAAAGAGTCCATGTGTGCGACTGAGATATACGGGAAGAGACGCGTAGACTTTCCAAGTACAAGCAACCACTTGTCGTTCGTTAAATGGAACACCACCGCGTAATTTAGCGCTCAATCAACCCCTCTCTCCAGCTGGGCCGTACTCCGCCCCCAACTATCCCTGCAACGATCTCCTCTTCCCCTCTCCGCGCTAGAAATATTAAAAAAAGGGGGCACCAGATCTTAGCCTTCCATCTCTGAAATCCACTACCATCGCCTCTAAAAGCATCCGAACAAAATCTTGAAATCTAAAATCCATTTTCACTCTATAATTTTTTTAAAAAAACTGGAAATCATAAGTTCCATTTAACTTCATTTTAGGGTTTTTTCATGTAGATTAGTCTCCATCGTCCATCAAATCTTGATTTGATAATGTAAGCTGCTCGAAACCAATCAAATGGCATCAATCCGTCGAACACTCTCACAGGTTTACCAAGACCGCAGCTACCAAAACGGCGTCGCTTCAGCACAAGCTCACAAGCTCTTCAGCACTAACAACAACAGCGGCAAGTATTCTTCCTTGACCTCCACCTCCGCCGTCGCAGCAGCTTCCGTCTATCTCCGCCGCAAAGGATTTCGCAGATCCTTTTATAGGTGCACGATATTCTTCATCCTAGGGCTTTTACTTGGTATCTTCCCGTTTGGTCAAGTGGATAACGATATCAACAAGCATGATTTCTCTTTCGAAATGAAGCCGCCACATGTCAATGTCCAATTGGACACCAAAGATAATTTCGCTCTCGCTGCCGTGTCCCTCGGCGTCGAGAAAACGACACCGCAATTGGATCGATTTTCAAGGTTTGATTATGTAGAGCGAAAGGAACTGATAGTGATAACACCGACATATAATCGAGCATTACAAGCCTACTTCTTGAATAGATTAGGTCAGGTGTTGAGGTTAGTGCAGCCGCCGTTGTTGTGGATTGTGGTGGAGATGACGTCAGCATCGGCGGAGACAGCGGAGATATTGAGGAAAACCGGGGTGATGTATAGGCATTTGGTTTGTGTTAATAAGAATAACACGAATGTGAAGGACAGAGGAGTGCATCAGAGGAATGCGGGATTGGAGCATATAGAAAGGCATAGACTTGATGGGATTGTGTATTTTGCTGATGATGATAATGTATATTCGCTTCAATTGTTTGAGAGCTTGAGAAATATCAGGTGAATTTTCTTTGTTTTTTTTTTCATTAATTAATTTTGCCAAGTGTCTTTTATGCCTTTCTGTGTGTTGTTGGAATGCTAACTTGTGGTATTCTGATTTTTTGTATGTAGTGATGTGTGTGTTAGTTAGGGGATTAAGTTTGTGTGTCTCTGGTTGCTCTAAGAAATTAGGTTTAATTTTGTTTGGTTGCTAATGGGGAAATGCTCTTTAGTTGCCACCTTTTCTGTTGGTTATTTGATGGTATCTTAAATAAGGAGGCATTTGGCTGGTTACATTTTTTGGTTGTTGGTGCTGTCTGCTTACCAGATTAGGTCCATATGTTTCTGTTTGATTTACATTTGTTGTTTATCTATTCATTTGATTCAGCAGATTGATCGACTTCCTGTTTACAGCAAATCTTTTGTGTTGATGGGTTTTCTGTATTATAAGTTTTTAAGCTGTGAAGAGGTTGTTAGTAAGATAACTCAAGACACGAGGGGGTTATTATTATTTGTTTTCTTGTGCTTTATTCGCCACCTAGTCCTGCCATCTTTCTTTTTCTGATTTGTTTGTTTACTCGGGTTATATACTTTCAGCTGCTTAAGAAATGTTATGTCATCACTTGTCATGAGACTTTCTTGATGGGAAACTTGATAAACTCCCTGATTTTTTGTATCATCTCCAATGGGAAAAAAGAAACAAGAAGGAATTGATGAGAACTTGCAAATCTAGCCACTTAATTTTCAAGCCATTTTTTTTGCAAAGGAAACTGAGGATAACTTTACCTGTCTCTAGTAAAGATACTGGTTTTGTTCAGCTGATATAGCTAGATATTCTTGTTGTTGCAATGGTGTGGATTTCGGATACATGTTGTTCACAGACCTTTTAACTTTGAAGCTCAATTGTTAAGGAGTTTGGTGCTCTTTGCCTATGCTTTCATTCACAAATTTCTCGTATTGCATGCTTGTTTTGTAGTCATTTTGGCACTTGGCCTGTTGCAATGCTTGCACAAAGCAAAAACAAAGCAATTGTGGAAGGTCCGGTATGCAATGCCAGTCAAGTAATTGGATGGCATACAAATGAGAAAAGTAAAAGACTCCGCAGGTTTCATGTTGATATGTCTGGATTTGCTTTCAACAGCACCATCTTGTGGGACCCAAAGAGATGGAACCGCCCCTTTTCAAATCCAATTCGACAGTTAGATACAGTGAAGGAGGGTTTTCAAGTATGCATCATGCCAATCGCATTTTCTGGATGTTCCTGATATTGCTTAAAATATGTCATATACTATATTTGATATTCAATCCCCTCTATTCCCTGATTTTTTAGCTTTTTCACAGGAGACCACATTCATTGAGCAAGTGGTAGAAGATGAAAGTCAAATGGAAAGTGTACCACCCAGCTGTTCAAGGATACTGAACTGGCATCTTCATTTAGATGCTCATGGTCTTGTCTATCCCAGAGGCTGGCTGCTCCAGAAAAACCTAGAAGTTGTTCAGCCCATCAAGTGATTGAGCTTCAAGGTGCAATTTTGATGGTAAAGATCAAGAGAGGTATGCTGTCAAACTTTTCACGAGCAGTGCTGTTATGCCTTTTGGATTATAGACATTCATTTCAACCTTTGTTGTTGTGATCCAAACAACAAGAACAAAACAAAGTGTTAGGAAAGATTGACCTCCCTCAAAAGAAAAACAAGAGAGAAATATCCCGACCAAAAAGAAATTCCCCTCCACTCAAATGGTGGTTCTATTTTATTTTCCACTTGTAATACTCCTCTCTATGGATTATCAATTTTATGCTTTTTCAAAGAAAAAAAACAAAAGGAAAGGAAAAGAAAAAAGAAAGGTCATCTAGCATTTTTTTTTAACATTTATGTTCACACTCGCAGTTCTTGTTTCATGCAGTGGCTCGTCATCCCCAACCATTTTTTTGCTTCATTTGTGTGACATCTTCATCAAGCAGCCTCCATAGATACTCAGCAGCCTATGACAAAGAAACAGGAGTTTTTGTTTTCGCATAATTTCTTAGAATGATATTCTTTGCCAGAAACAAGAATGCCCTTTTTGTTGTAGAGTTCTGGTGCTTGATTCTTGTGGGGATTTATTGCTTAATTTCTTAAGATTTGCCCCCCGGCATCTAAAAACAGATGTATGTGCGTTTGAGGACAGCCAGGACGGCTGTCGTGGATCCATTCTTTTGTATTTGAGTGGTAGGCCTTTCAAAAGAATCAAGAAAATTGCAAGTTGTAAAATTCAGTTGTTATAAAAGTTGTCTCAATGTTTCTGGCGTTGCCCTTGCCTTTTTTATCTTTGTCCATCCAAGTTTTAATTCCACGTTGATTGCATAAAAAATTAAAAACAGCTCTCTGCCTGAGCGGCCGTTGCACGAAATAAACTCATGCTCGGTATTATTTTTTGTTTAGATTCCTTGCATCTTGGCTCACCAACGCGTGGTAATATAATTTTCACAATTGAGAGGTACAAGCTCTTTCCTTTTCTTGGCATGAATATATTACCATCCAGCATCCGCTTATGAAAAGAATCGAAATTGGACATCGAATCATTTTTTCTTGACACAGCATGGAAGCATGGCCAACAGTCTTTCATCGCCCGAGCAGCTGGCTAAACTACTATGAAACCATTCACATTGAACGAGTCAAACTGTTCAATATACACTAGGGCTGCATATGGTTAGTATTCAAAAACAGATGCATGTTTGGTTAAGTAAAAAGACAGACACTTGTCTCTGGGATTCTTTTAAAATGATTTTTTATACTTGCAGGGTAGAAATTACAGGAAAACATGTTTTTTTTTTTTATCCTCACTGTCTTCATCTTACCTATACAGTGAGTGATTCGATGACCCCTTTACCATGGCTAAATGCAAGTGTCTGAACAACGGCGAGGATAAGATATGCTTTAAGGCATTCTAGCCTATGCAAGTATTAAACAAATGCGGATTTACCCTGGCCCAGAACAAGTTCAAAACAATAAAAATCTAGAAAAAATAATTTAGACTGCTTTCACTTTTAAAAAACAGTACTTTTTTTGTATCTTTAATTTTTTTTTTTATTTAAAAAAGGCTTTTCATGAAAAACTAAGAAAATGTTACTACGCACAAATTATCTAAAATGGAAAACAAAAACCTTATTTGAATTAAATTGACAAAAATAGAAAAGAGATGATCAGAAAAAATTATACGCCCCAAACAAAAAACAGTAGAATTTGAAAGACAGCTATTTGATTTTTTAAATTTTATAAAAAGATTGAAGAAAAATCCTAATTACTTAAAAAAAAAATCTGGAAAACTGAAATTTCCCACCAGTGAATTAGCATCATCATTTTAAAAGGAAGGAAATACTTTTAAGTGCTAGTTAGGTTATGTAAAACGAATATGGGTTAAAAGTCATACTCAAAGGCCCCACTCCTAGCAGTTGATGAGATTCTCGTTGATGGAATTTTGGCAACAGCTTGAATAAACCGAAAGATACTGTCATCCTGTCATGACTCAAGTCCCTGAATTATAAGACGGGTTTGGCCACGCAGTTCGATGCTCTATGCTAAAAAATACCATGTTATACAGCCTTCATACCCATTCTTTCTTTCAAGTTACTGTGTTCCTGTGGCCGAAGCACGAGCACCATCTGAAATCATAGCCCCCCACCTTTTTAGCATGGATACCGACCAACATTACACATGTTCCCTAAACATTATCTGGATTACAGAGGGATTGAAGAACAAAATTTTCAAAGAATAAATTGCAGAAATGTTTTTTCTTAAAAACGGGGTTACAATTATGGCACAATGGGGAGGGAGGGGATGGCAGGGAAAGGAGCGGGAGGTGTTTCTTTGAAGGCAATTCCTAGCCAACAACACCATTCCACATCACCAGGCTGACTTCTCTTAAATCTTCATATTCAAGTTTGCCAGAAGCATCTGAACTTAGCAGTCACTTTATTAGCCAGCCAATTTGTATCTCCCTTCCTAGCAAGTTGACCTACTGGATGGGACACCATCATCCAGATTGGTCCCATGATGCTCTGCCGTGCACTTGGTCAATCTTGACTCCCAACAAGCTAATTATCATGCGGTGTTCGCTCCATGAGCTGAAGAACTTGTGCTTGAAGGGTGCAAAGATGAAATTGGTAGCTGCTGCATGTGCCGTTCATTTACAAGACCAAGAATTGCAAGCGTTGATCTGCAAAATGCAGTGCAATGAAGTAAATGAAACCCTTAACTGCAACATATAGGGCAACAAAATTGACTCACAAAAAAATTCATGGGTCGGTCATCAAAACATGTAAGCAAGCAACCTCGTCGTCGATCATCCAAAAACAAACCTTTTGAGGTGCTTTTTCATTGATTTTACAAGCACCTCAGCATAAAGAAACTTTAAAGGTAAGAACAGCTCTTAACACCTCTCACCCTTGATGTGTATAACCAGTGAAACAAATGTTACGATTTCATAAAGGTGATTCTAACAATATAGCGTGTATTCAATTTATGGTAGCAGAGAAGTGTTCCTGGCAACTCAATATAATTAACTCATAAATTGTCACTTCAAATTATCATTTATTTTCCAACCATCAATACACGAGGCATTGCTAGGAATCAGAAAGGATAATTTCCAAAAACTGAAAATTCACAAAAGCCTTGGGCAATGAAAGGGCAGTGATGAGAATACGCCAAGAAGTGTTTGAAACTGATAGGGATTATCCAAGACTTTAAGATGCTCATTTCACTTGGGAGATCATAAATTTCTTAATTCAGTAAAACAGCAGCATTACAGAAGGCATACTGAAAAAAATAACAGCACTATGAAAAAGGAGCCTACTAGATTCTCTGATCAAACTGGGTGATAGATTGGGTCCTTTAGAATTGTACCTAGGTAGAGAAGTTTTTGTACTTGGTTGGCTGGCATAAGTAGCCAAGGGGCCTCTGAGGTTAGCATGCTTGTTCAGAGCACTTTCAAGCTGCGGGGGAGGTAGCTGCAAGCAAGTATAAAAAGAAAAGCTGCAGTTTGAGAATGAACAGAAAAGTAAAGAAAAACAAGGAGAAATTCTCCATTTTCAAGAAATATAATAATACCTGCAACAAAACCTGAAAAGAATGTGGCCTTGTTTGAGAGACACATTTCAAGAAGCCAACCCACAACTTTGGCATTTTCCACACCTAAACACATAGTATGCACAAGAGGCAAGTTGTCTCATAATCAGGAACAGATCAAGTATAATCGTTATTTCCATTCAAGTACAGTCAACATACCTGTCTGCTCACGAGTTTGGAGAGTATTTCCATAACAAAATCAACCTGGAGAGCAAGCATTCTTGTTATTTATTAAAAGTAAATTATTGAAATGAAATCATAAGAATATCCAGACCACAAAAAGTGTCCGTGCATTAAATAACACAACAATGTAGAAAGTCTCTAGGAGCTGCAAATTTAGGATTTAAGTTGAAGTCTATTAGCATAAGTGTTTCTCCATCTTTTTCTTTCCCTGGTATGTGCTTGTACCATTATCTGGGATTCAACTGCAGTACAAAGTCAACATGTTCCCTCCCTCCATCTTTTTCTTTCCATGAAATGTAATTGTGTCATTATCCGAATTCAACTCCAATAAAAAGTCACAGTACCCTTCCCCCTTCGCTCCCTACCGTCCCACACACACACACACACACACACACACACACAGAGTATTGGTAGTGTTGCAGCAGGCATTCTGGGTCCAAACTTCTGCATACATAAAGTATTCCTTGAAGCCGGTGTATGAGATGATTTGTATACAAGCTGTTTGGAACCCTGTGAATTGAATTCAATTCACAGGGTTAAATCAATCATTATGTTTGGAATCCTTGTGAGAGTATTAATTTGAATTCCAAATCATAAAAAATGTGCAAAAGTTAATCAGATGGAAGACCCTCTGATTTGCCACAGTAATTCCAGATGAAAAATAATATTTCAAAAATATCCCTTTCTTTTCTCCCAAAAATTGAAATCTTCTTTATGAAGAAAAAATTGTGAACTGAGAAAGTAATTGACAAAAATTGCTATGTATTCTTTTAAGTTACTATGTATCAAACATGAAAACAGGTCTCCACTGTCAGGTTCAGATTTCCCAAGGAAGGCAAAGCTAAACGATGCACCTGTAGCATCAGAGAAGAAAGAATATCTTGTTGATCCATCTCTCCCAGATATCAAAAACAGCATCTATTCAACTGATGAATTCCAAATGTAATCATTCAAGGTAAGACCTAGTTCACGTGTCTATTCCCATGATTGGACTGAGCGTGAAGGGATAACAAAGATGGTGTTTTTCCCTTCAGCTCTTGGAAGGGATTTAATGCTGCTGTTAAATTCTTTTAAATTACTATGCATCAGTAAATTAGAGAAATTTGTGCCGAGAATGTTAGGGAGAGGGACTGTGAGATAGAGGTGAACTTTTTTTTTTTTTTTTGGGGGGGGGGGTTAATCATTCATTGTTCTAAATATGGGAGACACAGTTAGAGAGAACTGAATTTCCTGGGATTTGAAAGGAGTGTTTGTCACTTTGTCTGATATTCAGTGCGGTTGGATATTCTTAAGTCTTAATTTTATTCTCCAATGCACTGTATAGAAGCATGTCATATTCTCCTAGTTGTTTCATGAATATTATAATCTTCAGAGGAAAAAAGAAACAAAGAATAACTTATAAATAAGGTGCTTTTCATATCATCTTTTAGAAGGGGGTTAATGTTGCAGCTAAACTCTCTAAATTACAATGAAATAGTAAATTTTGGAAATGTGTCTATGAATGATGGCAGACAACCTATGGTTTTGAATTTTTGTGTTTTGACCAGGTAATCCCCATGAGAGTTGACAATTGTAACTGGGGTTCCCAATTCAGGCAAGAGTGAGTGGATTGATGATCTTTTATGCTATCTTAATGAAAGTGTTGGAACAATGTAAGCTAGTTCCTTTCTGGTTATGTTTTGATATTTCTAGAATAAGTTTTTTTAACAAATATATATTTTTGAATTTTTTTCAATAAATGTTTGATAACCAATTAATATGAGATGAGTCTATTTATATCTTTTTAAAAATACTTATATTTTGTGTCATTTTAAATAAATATAATGGTCCTTGTAACAAAAAAAATGATTTTTATAACAAAAATGATTTCTAAATTAAGGACAAGATAGTCAAGATTGTCAATTCAACTCATTTCCACATGTATTCCAAACAGCATAATTGAATTCAATTCTATGGTTTAGTATTTTATTTCAAACATACGAATTGTAATAGGTTATGAATTGAATTCAAATTTACTTATGAATTCAATTCAATTCAATTCAATTCAGCATACGATTTGGTTACAAACAGGATGATAAAGCTTAAATGGCAATGCGGCAAATAAATTAGATAAAACATGAAGGTTTACCAATGAAGGAAAAGCATCAATTGCCTGAATAACTGTTCTCATGAAGAGTAGAGGAAGAGGAGTTTGATCGACCTGTCACATAAATACAGTTACTACAAGTATCGAAGTAAATATAACATTCATCATCCAGAGAGCGAAGGATGTTCTTTATATACCATCTGATTAAGTGCCTTGGCCAGGACCTGCTGTGTGAAAACTGTCCGTTGCTCAAAACAAGCTGAACAGGCATCTGTTATCTGTGTACATAGAACAGAAGAATTAAGAGCATGGAGAACAATATACTGAAAGGAACATCTACTTTAAAACCCGGAAACCTTCAGCAAATAGCAAAGTAAGTTCAGCATAGCAATTAAGTAATTAAGTTAGCATAATTTGAGCCATGGTTTAATGAATCATCGATGAGGGATACAATTAGCTAAGTTGTAAGAGTTTAAACATGGTTTTGTTGAGTTGAAGCAGTCTAGGACAAGTAATGGTTGCACAAGTATATCTTGGACCACAGAAAAATCTTAGATGCATTGAAAAGTGTTGATGTCAAATCCCAATTAAAGGGTAAGTCTAGGTTGATACATGGATAAAAACTATGACTAGATTGATGCTTCACCAATTCAACATGCTCAAGAAACTGAATAAAAAGGTTTTGGTATAAAAGATGCATGAGTAGAATCCATATCAGTTGACATTACAGCAAACATAAGAATTCACAGTTCATCATAGCTTACCAGGTGAAAAAAATTGAATGCTTTCTTATGATGAAAACTATTAATTCAGAAACTTAGGAATTACCTTTTTGAGTGGAAGCCCATCTTTATTAGGATTAATATCATGGATGGCAACCAACACTTCTGCTGGCGTTAAAGCTGGACCTGTATGAGCTGAACCCTGTATGAACACTTATTTAAAGTAAGCAATTTTCTTGCCTTCATAAAGGAAAAGGTGAGAAAAGGTATAATCAGATCATTGTAAGCGCAAGCAGTTGGTGTGAAGAACAAAAGCTCAGCAAGTCATCCATACTATTTGTGTGCTTATTAGCCAAGCCTTCCAAGATCAACAGAGTTTAAAATTCTTCAAAATGAAATTGTTAAAACTTAAATGGGTTCTGCAGCTGAATCATTTACAGTTCTGGATCATTTATATCTATCGTTTTTAGAAAAAAACTGACATTATCCAACATTGGTTAAGTATAAAAATTCAATGGCCATATGTTGTGAATGTGCCTCTCCCACAATCCACTTAGGTTTTATAGCAAATGATTTTCGAGAAATTACATAAAAATCATTTTCCCACAAAGAATGATAGGACAATTGAAGCCCAGTGACATATACCATTTCAGTCTCCAAACATCCAAAGAAGCCTATAAATAAAGGAGATTAGTGTGACCAACAAGGGTGAAAATTAGTTTCTCCATGATAAGCTGTTTTTAAGGAAAAACATGCAACAGTAAAGCATGATATATAGTTCATGAAAAATAAAATCACATAGAAAGTTTCACAAGAACCTGTAAAATATGAGCAAGTGCCATCTGGAATTTTTCTATAGGAAGTCCAACAAGCCGAGGGAAAATAGGCAAAACCTGCCATCATAAAATGAGTAACATCCAAACATTTAATAAAAACTTACAAGAATTTGACAGTAGCATTCAAGCCAGACTTTGCGAAACAAGAAGGATGTAAGTATTACTAAAAGTGACCATCTAGAATGTCATGCAAAAAGAGAACAACACTAACTGAACTGAGGTTTGCACACATTTGCCTTCTTGTAGTCGAGAAATTAATCCTATATATGAGGGTCAATGCATTTAACCCTTTTAACTGATCTGACATTTCGGTATGATTGGAAGCTATTTTTCCTTCTTAATTTCATTTGTCTTCAGTTTACTATGGATCCAGTCAGAAATTCTGGTGTCAATAATCAATAAATGACATGCCAACAAAGGTCCACACAATGATCAATACAAATGAAAGAACAAGTCACCAAGTGACTGTTTTACAAACAGTGTGTGTTAATCCATACAGATTTGGTAGAGAAGCCTGTGCATACCAACTCTAAAACCATTTAGATAATTGCATCAATCCACATGCCCCAGAAACTAATTCTAACAGTGAAAAAAATGAGGATAACTGGAGGGAAATGAATATGTATAAAATTCAAAATATAAAAATTAAAAGTTAAACTCAGTTACACAAGAAGCCAATTCGATAAAACACTTAATCCTCCATTTTTCCTAAAAAAGATAAAGAATCTTTTTAACTCATTTATAGGGCACAAAAAGATGGCTATTATATAGGTGTCACAGCAGCATAAAAGTTACAGTGGATGATTTCTATGTTTCTAAGTCCACACTTCTGTCCACAACTTCATCTTTCTGAATTTAATTGACACATACAAACATGCAGGTGCTTGATAAAATAATCTAGATATAAGCAAGATAAAAACAATGGAGCTAACCTCATTCTTCGAAAGTGAAGATAAAATTGGAATAAGAATCGTGGCATCCTGCAGTAGGAAGTTTAGCAGAGTTAAGGACCAACATGACAGTTATTTAAAGCTGGAAATTGTAAGAGCTTGGTTCTCAAAGTAACCTCTAACTTAGTTTCATATAAATGTTTGACCGTGGTTATCAGATTAGCAGAAGGTGTTGTTTCTTGAGTCAATATTTGCAGCACCTAGCCAGAAAAAAAAAAAAAAAAAAAAAAAAAAAACACCACAATCAGCACCAATCATGAATAGAAAATCTGAAAATAGAAGCAAAAGAGTAAAAAATGGAACAGGATTTCATAAAAAATCTCCAAAAGAAAGTTACCAGCATCAAAAGATTTTCACATCCTTCTGGTGGATCAGATATTATTCGAAGCAGCTCAGAATAAGATGAGCCTAGGGCCCTTATTAGAACAGGAATATGGCGATGAACAGCCTGCGTTCCAAAAGGCAAGTTCAAATTGTACAGAACAAATAATGGCTTGAGCAGTAACATTTACTCTGTCAGCCAGGAAAGAAAGAAGAAAGAAGAGGTAACTTGATCATATATATTCAAAAAGGAGAGAAGAAATCACTTGGGAAGTCTATCCTCTACATGACAATAGCCATGTGTCACCACATCATTACAAGCTATTAAAATTACAAAAATTAATTAAATGAAGAGAGACCTGTTTTACAGTTTTTGGTGCTTGTCCATAGATATCAAATACAATTTGAAGGAGACCAGGGTTCTGAAAGATAAGAGAGCTTGGTCAGCATCGTGAAAAACCTCAAATTAAAAGACTATTTTAAATTAACTGTGGAAGGTCACAGAAATGGTGCAAGATAGACAAACCTTTGTACATAAAGCAAAAAATAAAGAAATGTGTCTTTGCACTTCAGGAAATGACATGGTCGAAACACTTTGGACTAATGGTTGTGCACCCTTCATGGAGTCATTTTCACAATTTCCAGTCTCTGAGACTTGAGAACCACTTACAGACACTTCCTGGCTTACCACCTACAAAGAATTTTCATCAGAAAAAATGTTTTGGTTTTAGAATCACTTTTGATGAAAGATCCCTTTCTTCCCCAAGTTCTCAACAGTCCTAAACAGGGGTATATTATCTTCAAGTACCAAAAGAACTATTTCACGGCCGTGTTAAACAGATTAGAAACTGTTTAAGGAGAGAAATATTGTTGAGGTATATACAACTCTCCTGGTCTGTCATAGGTGCAACTAGCACACAACTGTTGAATTGTTCAAGGGCATAGAAGGAGCATAACTATATACCTCTGATCATGGTACATGCCTTCAATCTGGAGGAATAATCCATCCATCCAGTCAGGGTGTATAGCTCACATTTGAAGGCCCAATAGAAGCAAAATACAACATTCATATCCCTCCAGACGCCCCATAGGATTAATGAAGTCTCCACATTTAAGATAGCATTGACCTCAATAAATAAAATATGAATATGTCAAAAAAAGTATATGTTCCATACCTCTCCTTCCCTTTGATCAGTGGATACTGACTGTGAAGGCTTGATATCTGAAGCATGCTGTTCCACAACAGAGAGCAGCATATTTGTTGCAAATTGCTCAATATTTTGTGATATGTAGTTTAGCTGATAGAGTTTGTTTGCCACCTGCCCAGAACAAAATAGATGTAGAACAAATGATCCAGTTTCAGTCACTGTAGGTAGAAGTGAAATTCAGTTTGACATGAAAATTCAAGCCAACAGCTTCTGAAGTCCATTAGCAGAATGTTAACAGTTTTGAAGGCCAAAAAGGAAAGCATACCAGCCGGATAGCTTTCGATCGAATGTCATCTTGTGAATGAACAGCACACTGCCATCAAGATATAAATGCATTAGTAATAAATGTTATTTATAGTTACATAGGAGTACTTTCTACATATGGCTGCTAAAATGCCTTCTAGTGGGGCTTCACCAATTCTTTTTTCATATTAGATTGAAAAAAGCATTGGTAAGGGACTTTGTGTAAAATGACAGGTAAATTTAGTATAAAAGTTGGACTAATTTAACCAAACCAACTTGCAAAAATAAAATACTTATACAAGATTGATCTGCCATAATTCATAAATGCATCAGACAGGGTGAAAGAAACAGTGATGACGCTATGCCAAAAAAACAGCTTTCACTGAAAAACAGTGAATAACATAACCAGATTCATGTCACTATTGTTGGCATCAGTCACCAGCTTTATTATCTCATATTTGCAATAGGTTTCACTTTTCTTGTTCATAATAATGGACAACCAACAGAAAAAGAGTAATGAAATCCATATCAGGTAAGGAAACCCATAAAAGTTTCCAATATGCATTAACACCTCCCTCGCACTGGGAAGGTCTCCTTCTTTCAGAATTAGTTTGCCTTTAGATAATCCAAAATTAGGCTATCTGGATTTTAAATACAAAGAACACCTGAGGGTTTTAGGAACCAAACTGAGAACGTTTTGGAATTCCTATAAAATGTCCACATCAAATCACTCTCCTCCAATATCACACACAGAATAACTGACTCAAAGTGAAGCATTTCATAAACATGAATTTAAACATACAAATCAAACTCAATGCCAACAGATTAGCATAGCCAAGTTACCTTCAAAGCTATATCTAAGAATGCCTGCCGGTTGTTTGGACGCCCCAAAATTAAACCCCATACAGCACCTAACCCCTGAGTTACTCGCTCACCATCACGAACTTCTTTTCCATGTGAATCAAAAATATCACAGTGGCAGAGATCGTCTAACAATTTGAAGGCAGACTCGGGCAAGAAAGGAACTTCACCGAGAAGTTTACTAAAAGACTTGTCTGAAGCTGGAAAAGCATCCAACAAAGATCTGGCCTGTATTGAGAGATTAAATTATTATTTGTAAACATGTCATTTAAGACAAACTGCTGAAGAAAAATCCATACCACTACCAAAAGGAATTTCTCATATAGAACAGCAGCATATGAAGCACTTCCAACAGAATCTAGAATCGTTAGAGAGTGTAGATGGTACAAAAAATGCAACACAAGTTCTTGCCCCTGACAAAAAAAAAATGAAAAGTTAGATCACAGAAAATTAAGGTACAAAATAATAAACAGAAGACAATAAGCTTATTGACTCCAATAATGAAAAATGTACTCGTAGCAACAAATTTGTATGAAAGTATATTTCATTGATCATAAACTTACTCACAAAACACTACTAAATGTCGTATTATTTCTCTTGAAAATAGTGTAGGCGCAATTTCTAGATTTTATAAGATTTAACATCACAAACATTTTGCAGCACCAACTTTGATGATTATCAGCTCACACTCACAGAGAGATTGTTAGATAGAGAGAGTTACAAATTTTCATGCATGTCATAAAAGATATCACAGTGGATGAATTCTACTCTGAGGCAAATTTCAAAGCATCCAGACACGAAGCGATAGAAGATACATCAAAACAAGTTGAAACAGCTAGTTCAAGAGAGGAAATACCTTGTGTTGTCGATAATCCACTAAAACATGTTTTTGCAGCATCACAACAACATCATCATCTGCATCAATCTGGAAGAAAACAACACTACGATTTTGAAAAACCAACTATATATAGGATAGCAGGTTTGCATCGAACAGTGCTTATAATCTTTAACTCCTGATCTGGCTTATACTAATCTATTATTCTGCACACTATATGCAGGCCAACATTGGCCATACCTGAGCAACTAATCGGGCAAGTAATGCCATGCGTGTCTGGCTGCATTCAGTCCCAGAGAGATGCTTGTAAGATTCAATAATCCGTTCAACTGCTAACAGTCTCACAGTTTTCTGCTGTTCTTCAGTGAGTTCAACGTATGGGGGAAGCTGAGGTAAATCGACTTGACAGATCTCTTCAGGCACAGATATGTTTGAGACATCTGGGGAAAGCTGCTCAGGTTCCATTGCAGATAATGTGTCAGCACCAGATGCCACTTCAAAATCTGACAACTTCAATACAACATCACCCTCCTCAGAAGTGTGAGGAGGAGAAAATGCTTGATCTGAAGAAGCTTTGGCCTCTGACATGGGGACAATTTCCTCAGGTCTACAGATAACCTCCTCGCTCATGCTTACTTGATCAGTTTTAGAAACCAGTAGACCTTCTAAACTCTTGTCCTCAATTTTGCTGTTTGAAATATAAGGTTCCGGAGGATTCTCAACTGATGTCACCACAGGAAGAGGAGAACCCTTGCTTAAAGAAACAGAGCTGTCCATTTCAGGTTGCATTCCACCATGGTCATCCACAATGGCAACGGATGGTAATCCAACTGATGTAGCAGTACGACGTGGATCCAGGCGGCGTGGATCCTGAGAAAGCAACTAGCAAGTTATTTGAAAATAAAGGATAATTCAATATAACTAGCAACAAGTGACCCGGATAGACTGAGCATACCGGAACATGCAAAAAAATAATTATAGGCTAGTGAGCATACCCTTCTTGGATCACGTTTCGAATCTACAGGGAAATTATTGACAATGGGTGCATCAGACAATGATAAATTGCCTGCAGTAACCACTGGAATGGGTCCTTGTGCAGAGGAAACTGGAGCCGATGGTGCCACTGCCTGTGCTGGACTACTTGAAGAGCAATTTTGCAGAGTTACTGGCAAGCTGGCAAGCCTTGTTAAAGGAGGGGAGGACTTAGGCAAATGCTTCATATTAGTAATGACAATATCAGCAAGCAGATCAGGATGAATATTTGAAATAAGAAGTTCAAGTGATTCAGCACCCCTCTCTCCTTCAGCAAGCAATGCACCAATCATAGCAATCATTTGTTCTGCAGGAGTCAAATCACTATCTGATAGATGAACATTAGCAGAGACGCCATTATCAAATACAGAATCCGGTCCAGATTCATTGATTTGGATTGGTGTAGTTGACAGAATGTTAGGACCATATCGACTCCGCTTTTGAGCCATTTCATGACCATTAGCTTGCTCTTCATTATCCATAGGCACAGATCTTTTCCGGAGCTGATCTCCTGAAACAGGCAGTTGGCTTGTCGGCTGATCATCCTAAGAATCACAAAGAAGGCAATCAAAATTCAGTGAAAGATTATAATTCCAACAATAACAAGAGCGACTACAGCTGTGGTGGACAGTGTTTTGAAAGGGTAATTACCCTGCTAAACCTGACTTCACGAGAAGTGCGCTCATTATTTTTAATCATTTTATCAACTTGCCGGATGGCTTGCTCAGCAGCATCCCCAGCATTCATTGCACGTAAAGCCCTTAACAATTTATCCCTTGACTGAAAATGAAATAAAAACCGAATTGTCAGTGTGAAGATAAATAAAAGAATTCTGATACCACTTCCCGTAATTAGTGGTTTCTTCATTCTAGTTTCAAAGCAGGGTAACATTTTATTTGTGTTGCTGTTTCATCCTTAAAGACCACATATGGACAGTACTATGTTTGTAATCTAGAACCTCTCATCAAATAATCTTTCATGTGCAGTGTACACATGCTTGTGATATAGAATACCTGTGGCCCAGGATGATAGGAGCTAAAAGTATTTGCATGTGGCAAGTGGTACCAATATTAGCAGCAGATTCTGGTTAAAACATAGAATTGATAGGCAGAGCTATAACTGCCATAAAACCAACAGCAGTAGGGAAGGGAGAGACTGAAATAGTTATTTATAAACTCCACAACAAAGAATTTAATGATTTGGTAGTTTTCTTAACTTTTAAATTCCTTTAATTTTATTGGGATACAATTGGTGATTTCAAAATTCAATGAACTTATTTTTTTCAAATAAAGCATATGTATGTTCTTCAAATAAAGCATGTATATTCAAAATTAAGGAACAAAAAATATGAAGATAAAGGGTTTTTACCTGTAAATTAGTATACAATTACCTATTGAATAATGGCATGCAATGCAAAGTGAGAAGGATTTTTTTTTATCAAAAAGAGGTTAAAATGTCAAGCAACTTCACCTCCAAGATGGTTGGATAAGTACACCGCAGGAATCCCAAAAAAGCAGTTCTTAAAGAGTACTGGATACTAGCAGCATGACATCCCTTCTCAACTTTTGGATCAAAATCAAGCAAGGCAGATAGAATAGTCTCATAATGAAGCGGCCTCTTCCGCGCTACAGCTGCAAGACTGTCAAACAGATAAGTAGGTCATCAGATACAGAAGAATCTAATATAATACCATGTACAAAATAATTTGAGATAAATCCAAGAAAGAAACAAAATAAGGACCTAAATGATGTCAAGAATAATAATGAACGAAGCATAAAAACTCATTGAGACTTGAGATGAAAGTACTTAAGAAAAATGGAAACCAAAATATAGAAACCAAGGATGATTAAAAGAAACATAATCTGAAAACATTGCTAGGAAGGGAAGCAATTGCTTAGACAAATGAAAGGGGTGCATCACAACTCTACCCCACAAATATATTAGAGTTTAAAGAAAAATTTGATACTAAAGACCACAAGGAAATGCTTGAACAACACATGTAGAGCATATAAAGCAGGTAAAAGATAGAAGATGACAATCATTTGAAGGCCAGGTGCACAGAAAACCCACACCTTTCCCAGTTCTCAATCATTAAGCTCACTATAATCCTCAAATGCACAGAGTTATACAACCATTGCAGACAAAAGGAAATTTTATTCAAATAGGAAAGGAACAAGATTCCAGAAAGCAGAATAAGACATCCTCCATATGAAAAGGTAGATAGATTCACATTAGCTGGATTTAATAAGGTCAACACTCTTAAGAGTTTATAGGGCAATCAGGAAATTGAAAATTGACTGGGCAGTAAATGGACATCCTAGAACAATAACATAGACCAACAATAATGTTGTATACCCAGTATGAATTTTTCAAAAAACAAAATCCCTGTATGAAATTAAACAGAAACTCAAACTGGCTTGTAATACCATATTAACAATTAACATTGACAATCAATTACTAACTCCATGTGAGAATCGAGTCCAAATAAACATTAATCTGTTTTATGCTGTCATAAACAGTGAAAAGGGTCAATGCATGCTAGTCCTTAAGCTCTCCCCTTTTGGGTTCATTCAACTTTTCTCAAGACTTGTCATAAAGGCTTATGAAGGTAATCCATATTCCATATTCCATATTCTATGACATTTGGAGAATCAAATGATGAAATATTTATCACCCATTGCAATGCATAAGTATGCTACAGTATCTCTAAATCTCCAGTCACCAACAAAATCTAACAAATTTTCTTTTCCTTTATAGTCAAAAAAGATAGGTTCCCTTTAGAGCTACTCATGTTTAGCTTTTGAAATTGTGTGCTTGTCTCCAATAAGAACTAATGGACAACTATAAACACTATCTTTAAAGGTCATGAAGAATTTAGAATTGGGATGGTCCACATTAACCAATGAACATTCCACAGCATTACAACATGATGAACACTAAAGGAATGGATGCTATAAATGATGAAATCTCATAGACAAAGAAGTCTATTTTGAGAGCTCCTGCTTACTGCTGCACATAATCAACTGAGATATCTACTCATGGGAGAATCCAAGAAAATAACATAAAGTACTAAATTAGTCTGGTTAACTCTACCTGCTCTTCTGCAAATAAGAAAAGACACCAGTGTATAGCATGTGGAGTTGCAATCACGCATCCAAACATCCAATCCCATTGTATACAACAAACTATGACCACAATAACAACTAGAAGAAAGCAGCATAAGAGTAATGAATTCAATTCATCAAAACAAACCCTCAATCAAAGTTTTCATAACATCAATATTATTGCAAAACCATGTTCTATGACAAAATGTCATGCTATGGCCCTTGGGAGTTTTTCTACATCAAGTGAAAGCTTTTCAGTAATCCAGCATACGAAGTATCAATGCTACCACATAAAATCTTTAGATATAAGTTACATTTATTTTTATCATCTAATATACAGCCATGTATCTAAAGGGGGGGACACCATTGCTTTCGTTAGTATATTTCATCAAAAACATTACATTATTCCTCACATTTTGAGAACATATTTGAAAGAAGAGGCGGCTGTCCATTCGAACAGCTTATCTTTGTTCAACATTGAAGATAACCTCGTTTTAAAAGGAAACGAGTTTGTTTTGATAAATTCATGGAGTTCAACTGGGAATGTGTCTGCCATTCTTCAGTGCAGTTCCACGTATTTCTTTTCCCTTTTATCATTATATCCCTGCCACACAATACTTCTTTGGGCTTTAATATACCCTATAACAACAATTAAGGACCTCATTCTCATACCAACATAATAAAATAGCTTCTGCCTGTGCATTCATAATGTATGTAAACCTGGTCACCAAGTACAAATACTGCAATTTGAAGAAATAAACTCAGCAAAAGAGTCATCTATATAAACAATATTTAGCAGCTGCAGATCATCAAAGAAAATGACACCATAGAAACAGAGACTAAGCATTTGCAACCCTTAAACAACAACATCATCATCACCGAGATATTTGCATGTGACAGCAAGAAGCAAAACTCCAAGCATGCTTTTCAAGTACAGATACATTGCAAAAATCTTTTTGTGCTGTTTTTGATTTCCCATCTCTTTTGATGGTTAAATATAAAATTCCAAGCATATTTGCTTTATTTGCTTCAGTTACAATCCACAAGAACAGAAACAAAATAAAACTTCCATCCATGTGAATACTTCAAGGATAATGAAAAATCAGTAGTGTTCACCAAATAGTCGTATTGATGCATCCTTTCACCCACTCTTTCTAGAAGCTTTTAGAAACATAACAAATTAAGAATCATTCACTGACTTCGGAGAAAAGTATTCAAGCAAAAAAGTGATGTCTTCCTTTCTGCATATAGTCCTGCTGGATGGCAAAGGCCCATTTGCAAACTTCTAATATTTTATAAAGAATGATTGGTTCCAGAGTCAAGGCTAAGCTGATGCACGTATTGCACAATACAATTTCAAAGAAAAAATTCAACACCCAACTCAAAAGCCGTCAGTACATAGATAATACATTTGACATTATGGACAATGACCTAACAGACAGAACTCAATTATATAAGTTCAGTTACTATTACTGACAATAAAACCAGCAGATATACATAAACTTCATGCAAAAAATGCAGTGCAGCTAAAACAGTTCATAGAAATTTGGAACCATGATAATTGAATAGCAAGTTTGGCAGGGTAATCCCTAGTTAAAAAATAATTTCGATTAATTAAGGTGTTGAATTGTGCATTAACTGTAACAAAACAATAGGTACATTTTCAAATATCTAGAACATTGTCAAAAAAATTGTAAAGCATATTGTCTCTCTAACAGTTTACAAAGGATAAACTGCGTAGCTTGACTACCCAGTCTTTCTCAGCACCTGGGGAGATCATTTACCATCAGTTAACCATTCCTATCACTTGGCAAATGGTGCTTGAAAGTATCCAAAAAACATAGACATTGTCTAGCCCTGTAACTCCCATTGTCTGAACCACCAATGCAGCAGTATCCAGGCCCAATAATTCCTCATAAGAGAGTTGGTCAGCATGCTGCAATCATACCGCAAACAAGCAGTTGAACTTGTACTACAACCTGTTTCCAAATTTTGGTTATCCCTCCAAAATTTTGAAGATAATGTAACTCAAGGCAAAATGCAGTTTACTACCTACATCTATAAAAAATTCAAGGCTTTCGAATTGGAAGATACCCAACAGATCAGAACTGGTAAATTCATGGTTGAATTACTATAATTGAAATCAAATGTTCACGTTCATGTGGCATACTAATGGCTACTTAAACTGCCAGCTGGGATACGGAAAAAAATTCAATGACGCAGCAAAAAAGCCTGCAAAAGTTTTTGGAAGAGTAAAGGGCACAGTGAAACTGAAAATGAGCCCATGATGTAATTATTGGGGAAATGGCAAATTGCACGCCCACATGTGTCTGTGTGTCTGCAACTCTGCATATATGGGGAAAAAAGAAGTGGCATATTGTTTGTGAGTGCTTGTGTCTACAAATATGCATGCATGTTTTAACTTCTATATCAGAATGCATAAGGGCTAGGATAAAGTACGAAAAAATGGTGTTGCTCTATATGTCATGAACACACCAAGTGAGAATAAAAACTGGCCGGTATTGATGAATGCATCCGGATATCCAGACAAACAAAACAACTAATAGGGTATGAGCAGTATTTAGGTGCACAAAGATGCATGCACAAATATGGTATTAATGTGCCAAAAATAAATTATAAAAGTAGGCATTTTACAAATAGTTTTCCCCTTCTTAAGAAGGCAGCCTGTGATGCTCGGAAATCCTTTAGACCTTCCACGCATTTAAATGGATAGAATGAATGACCCACACCATCCAGAAGATAACAAAGAGCAACGGACCTATAAGATTTCTGATAGTAATCCCACAACACGGATGCTGACATATCTCATTATAGCTAAATAAAGGGATACACTTTAAGGTTTTGGCTCTTTAGACTCCAAAAGAAGATGTCAAGAAACTATTTACCCAAAAACAATCAAGAAAGAAAATAGCAAAGATGGAAAAAGGGAAGGGCACAGTTAATTTAAGAGTTACCACAAAAGAAGATAGGCACCATAAAACTATCAAATCTATGATTTTTTTAGCTACAAAAAAAAATTGCAATGAACCATTATCATCCTATCATATCCATGTCCATTTACTAATATAGAAAAATTTATTAAGAGCATGTGGCTCACCAATTGACAACAGCGATCATCAGTGCACCAGGAAGACTACCAGGCGACCATAAAAAATCCAAAAGAATGACAAGTGCCTTATTGGCATCTGACATGAGAGAAACTGGATCCAAAACAGGATGCCCACTGGCTACCCATGAAATGTTGAATAACCGTCTGCTTCCTATAGGAATTAGAGCCAAATCAGAAGGCAGAGCTATTACTTCTTTTATAAGAAAAGCACAGATCAAAGTCAAGAAAAGACTTCAGACAGAAAACACCATAATCAAATCATCTTACAGAAATAAACAATTAAAGGCCAGAATGCAATACCTTCTGCAACAAGTCTATCAGAATCAGTGGTCTCGGTAGTAAAAAGCAAGATGTATGTTTCCAAAAATTTCAATGCCAGCAACTTTATCCCAACAGGTCCAGGCTACAGTCAAATTAAAGCAACATTCAGTTTATTAAATATGTTTCAAATGCCTCATGCAAAGGAATAGAAAGCTCCCTCAACTTAAAAAGATTTGACTTAATCAACAGCGGCAGCAGTTGATGTTATAACAGTTCAATGAATGAAGAATCCCTCTACCATTGACCAGAATAACATAATATCACATGTCTACTGCCAACTGTTTTGTCTAGTTACTTTAAGCACAAGAAACTTTCTTACAGCCTGTTAACATGTAGGACGGTTGCAAAAATCCAATTGCTCACAAGCTAGCTAGCTCTTCTAAACACAGCAAATGGCAGATGAATGAATTAATAATTTTTGTAACAAGCCCCATACACCCACACAACACCCCCCCCTCAAAAAAAAAGAACGAAGAAAGAAAACACATGACATGACTTATTTATAGGGAATAAGTTACCCAAGTACCATTCGATGAGAACATCATTAACCATGAATTAATTGGCACATGGTGAGATCTGCAAATAAACAACCATATTCACGCCATACCTCCAATGCAATTGCAAAGACAGCATCCTTGAACTTCAGCATCCATATCCATAGTCCTTCAAGCCATCGTTCAACCTTACCACGCCGGTGACACTGTAATTTTCCAAAATAAGCATGATAAAAAAAAAGTGCGAAGATAAAATAAAGCATTTTAAGATAAAACAATTAAGAATTTCAGTAATAGCAAGAGAAACGATGGATTACATTGAAATGTCTGTCAAAATAAAGGAAAATTTCTTTATAAGCTACATCCAAAATGAGAACAAACCAAGTTGAATCAAACTTCAGATTTTTCACCCAATAAAGGGATAGTTGGGTAGAGACAGAAAGATACCTGCAATGCCATTTCCTCTAGAACACCACAATATAAATGCGTGCCACTAACAATAGACTCCCTTGCAACAACAGAATCGTTATCTCTTAAAAGTCCCAATAAGACAGGTATTAGTATTGAGCAATTCTCCATTGCTTTCAAACCAATTTCTTCAATTACCCTGACAGCCACATAAAATAAAAATAATCACAGGAATAAATTTTATCTAGCCATTTTATTATAAACAATCGATCACAAAAACAAAATGATGAAGCTAGTATACATAAGCATATTGACTATTACAAAGAAACCCTAACCCTAAAACTACCTCTCATGATCACACAATTAGCAACCAAATTCGAGCAACCATAACAAAAATTAGGATGAATTGACCAAAAAATGTAGAAAGTAGGGTTTCGAAACTAACTCGACAAGCTTTTGTCGGACGATTCCCTCCGGCGAGTACTGCAGTTCGACTAAGGAAGGAAAAAGCTCAGCGGCCAACGACGGCTCGAGTGACAATAAAACATCTTTGGCTTGCTTAAGAGAAGATAGCTTAACGGTCAAATCGCCGTGAGAATTCGCTGCTGTGAGGAGAGAGAGCGCTTCGTCCATTGAAGCCATTGTTGAGCGTAGAATTTGGTTCTGTACACGGCGGGGATTTTGATTTTGGAGTGGATGGGTGGGTTAGGGTTTGAAGAGAGAGAGATGTGGTTTTGACGCTAGAAAACGCATGGAATTGAAAGTTTGATTTATTTTTTGAAATCAGCGGGATTTAGATGTTGGCGTTTGACACCTTTTGGGATCGGGCTTTTTGGCTGTATAAATAGGTAAAATGATGAGGACGACGACGACGATGTCGTTGCGGAGCTTGAAAGGGCCCGGCGTTACTGTGCGTGTGTGCGTTTTTATTTTTTTTATCTGGCAAGATTACCTTTTAACATAGGTTATTTGGTCCAAATTGTAGTTTGAAAGTCATTACAAATGGGGTAAAAATTGTTTTTAAAATTATTTTATATATTAAAATAATATTTTTTATGTTTTAGAATTTATTTTTAATACCAACATATTAAAACAATTCAAAAAAAATTAAAGCTAAAATAACTTTAGATTTTTTTTTTAAAAGAGCAATACAACCGCAATTATAAATACCCTCTTAGTTAAGCACTGACATTTGATGTTTATTTGAAAATATGGTAGGTATTTTTTTTTAAAGTATTTTTTACTTAAAAATGTATTAAAATAATATTTTTTTTATTTTTTTAAATTTATTCTTAACACCAACACATCAAAATGATACAAAAATATTAAAAAAATAAAGTTAAAAATATTCAATTTAAAAAAAAATGCAATTCAACCTCAATGCTAAACACCACCGTAATATATTTCTAAAAAAAATCAACAAAATATATCCCATTTCTTACAAATTTACCATTATAATTTATTTAATAACTAAAAAGTTTTTGTATCAAATATTACAACTTTATCATTAAATTAAAAAATAAAACCTAGCAACCATTTTCAACTTTTCTCTTTTCTTTTATAGATCCTAACCCTTACCCTAAATTCTCAAATTCAAGGGATGATTTGGGCATGCCGAAAGGCTTGTTTGTAGGGCTAAAGGAACAATCTTATTGAACATATTCCAGCAAAAATAGATCCCTTGTCTAATTTGAGATGCTTGAATTTGTCCTGGAACAGTATGGAATCAAGAATGTCACCCGAGATTGGCTACTTTTAGAACTTGACAGTTTTGGATCTTCGAAGCAGTGCTTTTTTTTTCCTTTTTTTTTATAATTATGGGTTTTTATAATTATGGGTATCTGGATTAGTTTGTGCACCTCAACTAATCCTTCGATGCCCTTAAATTAAAAACCAGGCAAGTCTCTAGTGACTCTAAAGTTTGTAGTATTTGAACTAGTAATTTTTTAGGAACAAATTCAGAACCTGACTAATTTAATTAAAGCTGAGCATTTTCGGTTCAGTCCGGTTCTTGATCAAAATAAATAACAAAATCAAAATTATTGTTTTTTTTAATTTTGAACCAAACCAAACCAGAAACCGATTCAAACCGACCATTTTTTGTTCGGTTCGGTTTTTTTCCAAACCAGTTGATTCGATTTGCTAGCTTGAAAATCCAGGAAATGATGTAGTTTCTACACAAGCACCTCCTAGGTTTCAAAAGGAGGTTTGCTTTTAGCAACTCAATCCTTATCAAGAAGACTTGTTTTAGTGCTTGTGAGCATGTTTTCATGGAAAGCAAACATAATGCCATAAATTAAGTTCCTTAACATATCGTTCATGGCACAAGCTTTTGTATGTAGAGAATTGCCTTGTTTTTTTTCATTATTGCAACATCTCTTCTTGTTGTGTTTGGAGTATTCTATTTAATAAAGGTGAGCAAAAAAGCTGAGAAACTGAGAAAAAAATAACTAAAAAAACCGATTAAATTTTTTAAAAAACTTTTCGGTTCAGTTTTAGCTTTAGAAACCTAAAACCGACAAAACCCTAACCGAACCGAACGGGTTCAGTTAGGGGTACTATAAATACAAAAAAAAAAACGCGTGCTTAATCTTAACCCTAGCATCCACTGGATTCCAACCGTCCTTCTCCTTGCTCCTAAGTCCCTCCCTCACAATTCACATTTCAAACTTTCACCTTCGCGCACAAATCTGTAACTATAACTAAAGGTATGGCCAGTGGGAGGTTCTCTGTTGCTTATAAGAAGGATAATGATAAGAATGAGATAAGATCAGAGTCCTACCTGCAAGATTTCTTTGACTCTATAAGCTCTTTCACTTCTCAATTCAGGCCTTCTCTTTAGGCACTAAATACTTATTATAAAGAGAAGGAGATGAGTGCCCATGGCCGGAGCAAATGCAAGTTTCTGCATATTGATGTGTTTTGCTAGATCTAACTATAGCCTGAATTTCCATGCTTTTGGTTGTGATTGTAACTTTTTTTATTGTTGATTTATTTTTTAAATATTTTACGTTCATAATTCGACTATATTAAAAATTAATATAGTGCTTTGAGATGCTTCTGTTTATTTTCGTTGATAAACTCTTGCTTGAATGATAGCTTACAGTGAAATTTGAAGGAAAAAATAGGTTTTCTGATTTTTATATTAAAAAACCGAATCGAACCGAAATTGGTCGGTTTAAACCAGTTCCGGTTTGAATTTTTTAGTTTTTCAAATTTTATCTTGGTTAGTTTTTTAGATAAAAACCGAACCGAACCGAAAATGTTCACCCCTACTATTTAATAACAAGTAGAATCAATTTTCGGGGTTACAGGCTTGTCTTCTTCCCTATGAAAGCTTCAATAGCAATTGAAAAAACTCCTTATAAATGAGTCATAGCTTATTTGAGTTGAAAATTTAGTGTGCTCGAGTTCGACGACGAAGAAGAAAAAGTCAAGGAGAAGTTTGCAAGGTTCATTGAGTAGGTGCTTGTGTGTGTTCCTGTGTGGGAGGGGGGCTTGTTGGTTAAGATTCAGAGAAGAAGAGATGCAGAGTGCAAAGGGATGGGCGGCGGCTAGTTTTGTTTTTAGGGAATGCTACTTTATGTTTAAGATTAGAAAAAACATCATATTTATACTTGTGTTTTTTTTGAAGTGCTAGCTTAGTTGAACAAGTTCGGTTCAATTAGTTTCAGACTTTGAAAATCAAACCAGAATTTTTTTATAATTTTTAATTAATTAATTCATTTTTTATTTTATTTTTTCAGTTTAATTGATTTATCAATGTTTTTACTCATTTCTAAATTAAACTACACCCCCTGAAGACTTTGAGGCAGTGCTTTAAGTCGGCTTAGTTCATGTAGATATATGTGAGCCTGGAAGTTTGAACATCCTTCGACTGGATGGAAGTTCATCGATGGGCCAAAATCCTGATCGAAAGCATTATCGGATGCTTGTTTACATACCAAAGGTGAAAGCCCTTTATTTTATACGCGGGAGCTTGTCCCAGGATAATTTGAGCGGTTGCATTCCCAAATCCATTTCAAGGATAAACAAGCTCGGGGTTCTAAGATTAGAATCCAATTAGTTAGCAGGAGAGATACCACAGGATCTTGGAAAATATTTTTACATGTAATATTAGGGCTGAGCATTTCCGGTTCGGTCCGGTTTTGAATCAAAATAAACAACCAAACCGAATTTTTTTTAAAAATTTTTTGAACCGAACCGAACCGAAAACCGGTTCAAACCGATTAATTTCGGTTCGGTTCGGTTTTTTTCCCTTCCAAACCGGTTCAAACCCAATGGTCCTCTCTACTTCTCCTGCAGCCTCGTATAGCAGATCCCAAGTTACTGGAGGTGAAGACCCATTCGGGCTTCCACAGCTAGACCCTTGTCTACAACCTCACCTGCGTCCAACTACACAGCGTTGATTGAGGCGATCCAAACAAAACTCAACCTTGCAAATCAGGCAAAAAACCCAAGAGCCGAACATTAGCCCCAAAAAACATAATCACAAAAACCAGCAGGTTGTCCTACTTTAAAAAGAAACATAAAGGAAGCAATACCTTAATCTTTTTGGTGCCAGTAATTTTCTTCATCGCTCTCTGTCTCAGTAGAGCCAACCACAGACTCGACAGGAGAACTAAGATCTGAAGAAAACCTAAAGGAACCAAATCCATAAGGAAGGGGGAGGAAAATCAAAGCAAAGCAGAGAGTAAAGGGAGGGGAGAAAGTGAGAGTAAAGCAAGATGCAGAGAAGAGAAGGGGGGGCAAGGGAGGGGAGAAAGTGAGAGTAAAGGGAGAGATGCAGAGAAGGGGAGAGGGGGGGTGACGGCTAAATGTTAGTCTAGGGTTAGAAATTAGAAAAGATTGTATTTATACTTGTTTTTTTTTTTAAGTGGTGGCTGGTTGAACCGGTTCGGTTCGGTTCAATCGGTTTCAGGCTTTAGAAACCGAAACCGAACCGAACCGGAATTTTTTTGTGATTTTTTAATCGGTTAATTTGGTTTTTTTTTTCGGTTCGGTTTTTTCGGTTATTTTTTTTTCGATTTTCTCGGTTTAATCGGTTTATCGGTTTTTTTGCTCACCCCTATGTAATATGATTTTTTTCAAATGAAAACCTTACACAATTAAAATAAGCATTAGCAAGAATTCAGGTAATTTGAATTAATGAGAGCAAAAAAAAAAAAATATCCAAAGCCCTCTTTCCTTAGTCATTTTGTTTTCTAGAAAAACATATCTTTTTTTGCCATAATAATATTTTTTAAAATTAAAACTTAGCACCATGTGAAAAGATTTTTTTTTTTTTTTAAAGCATGCTGTGGGCATTCTAATGCTGTGGTATAAGAAAATAAAAGAATAATTATTTAATATATATATATCTATATATATATATATAGATATAGATATATCATTGAATTGCCACGTCGTTCTCATGTTTTTTTAATTCCAAACATGTCACCGTCAGTTCAATTTCTCACATTTAGTGGCCAACAAATCAAGGTACAATGTATTTAGATGTCAAAAACTCTAATTCTAACTTATTTGCACTTAAAAACGTCTTATAAAGCTAAAATACCCCAAAAGACCCTTCAATGTGCCTAAAACACAAAATCAATAAAGGAAAAATAAATCTTTCCAGGCTGGATCTATTTTTTACCATGATTAGAAACCGAAGACCACCTCCACAAAACCATCATCGGAAAAATAAATATATGAACATTAAAATCATCAGTTTTTATTGTTGAAATGTGTTCCTCGGAAATCTTTATGTTTACTCTTTTATTTTTCATTAATTTTCTCTCTTTTTTTGGATATTCAAGAACTGAAAATGTAAAGAAAATAAATTTTCATAGCTAAACTACAAACTTTACAAACTGCTATGACCAAAATGTAAAGATTTTAGCAAAAATACACGGTGGTGAATGAATAGTATAATATAAGTGTGTGCTTAATAAATTTTAAATGGTAAAAACGCATGTTTTTTTTTTATACAATAATAATAGTTGTCCTGTTTGGTTACCTCTTTTTTTTCTTTTTACGATAAAAAATACTCATTTACTATATACCGGCAAAAAAAGAAATTCTCAACTCTGGTGTTATTCTAGCGTTGACTAAAAACACAGGAAAACTAATTTCAATAATCATGCTAATTTGGAGTTTTACATAATTTTACATGGATTACTTAGAAGAAGAGGAAGAAGAATTGTTGTATTATTTGTTAGTGGATATTACTAGTAAGTCACTGCTTGTTTATTTGTTGATAATTTATTTGATTTTAGTGAAATTTAGGTTTGAGGGGTTTTTTTTATTAACGCGGGTGTCCGGACCAACTTGTATGTGTTTCGACTAATCTCACGGACCCTGAAGTTAACGATCATATAAACTTTCAGTGACCCTGAGATTTGTGAGATTCAAACTGATAATCTCTAATAAGCAAATTCAAAACCTGATCAGTTAAATCATACCTGTCAGGGTTAGCTAGGTTAGAGGATTTTATTTAGGAATGTCATTGATTGTTCCATCACTCTCCTCGACCTTTTTTTCCTCTTATGGCAGGACCTGAATCTTTACACTTATGTACATTGTATTTTTTTTATTCAAGATATGTATAATATGCCTAAATATTAAGGGGGTTTGTGTGTTAATGCATGCATACACGTGGTCAAAGGTTGGTTTAAAACATAGAACCAAACCTAGTGGCAACTAATTGGACTAAAATTTATAAAAATATCATAAAAGACATGTTTGTTTATATATAATTGGATTGCTTTAGGTTTGTTTTAGGATTGCTTTGGGTTTGTTTTAGTGTTTGTAGTTTTTTTTGTGTTTTTTCATGTTTTAAGTTTTCTGTGTTTTTTTTTAAGCATTTCGTTGATTATTGTTTTTGTCTTTTTTTTTGGGGGAATAAAACATATGATTCTCACTTTCTAGGATTGCGTATTTGTTTTTCCTTTTATGTGATGTTGTTTTTTTTTTTTTATACAGGCATGACTTTTTATTATCTTTTTATTTCTTTTATACATGCTGCTTTCTTCTAACTGTGTTATCTATTCCTCGTACTCTCTTTATTTTTCCTTAATTGCTATCTATTTAGTAATTCAAATGTATGTTTTAAAATAAATGAGAAAGTTATATGCTATTTCTTTTAGTTTGTTTTTTTTTTAATTCTCCAGCTTGTTTTGCACTTTGATGTTACTCATGTGTTATTTATCTGTTTATATTTATTTTCTTGCCTTCTGTGCTCATTTGACTTTTCTCATTGTTGTTTGTTGGATTGATTGATCATCCTACCTTACTATTGGGTCAGCATCTCTTTTTAGGCAGTGTTAGTAAATACAATATACAGTTAAAATTGTATTTTTTAAATTTTTTATTATTTTTTTATATGTTCAAGTCAAAAATAATTTTTAAAAATAAAAAAAATTATATTAATATATGTTTTAAATAAAAAAAAAACACTTTAAACATAACATTCTCAAACATTTCTTTAATTACTTTATGAATTACAGTGTACCACACTTTAGAGGGCATATGAAACAAAAGCCAGCTACAGCAAGTAGAATTCAAAGCTACAGTAGAAAAACCACACCCATTACCGGCAGCTACGGTTTGATTACTCATCAAGCTCGAGTGCTCGATAACAAAGAACCCAGAACCCAATGCTAAACTAGAGCTTTGTTGAACAAATTAGGAAGCCATAATTAGACACGAAAAACACAGGATGGCAATTTGCCAAAGAAACATTTTTTATGCTCATTATATGCAATCTTCTGAAGAAAACCACGGAATGATAAATAATTAATTGAAGTAGTTTAATTATCGTGGCACCATCTCTTGAAAAGTCAATTCATGCATGCTCCCGCGACTCAATTGTTTTTATACCTTTCTCATTATTCTAACCCCCCATGCTAACCGGTTCTACCGTACATGCGTGGCGCAGAGAGAGAGAGAGAGAGAGAGAGAGAGAGTTCCATTTTCCACCATTACAAATTCAGCCACGGGAATTCCCATAAGGAGACAAGGATAGAGAGAATAATTTCCAAGGCAAGAAATATTGCTAAAATAGAAGCAAAAATGTGATGCGATCCCATCACGAGAACGCACCAATCAAGAGGACAAGCCCTCTAATGAAGAGGGGAGAAAGGAGATTCTTGCAAAAATTACATTATTGGTTTTGCATTCATGAAGAAAAGTGTGTGTAATCTGATGAATAGGATCTATCAATATTTTTTAAAACAATTTCTTGTTGGTCCAAACTCGTTTTAACAACGGCCCAGGCCTGGGGTCTTTGAAAACAAGTATTTTTACTGGCTTGGATTGGTGAGTGTTTATTTTTACATTATAACATATTTTAAAAATTGTTTTTTGTTTGAAAAAAATATTAAATTAATATTTTTT
>Ga0325404_1000499_pt1 | contig 39201 bp, 27 predicted proteins | sample PopdelMetagenome_18_FD_205664 | JGI IMG/M metagenome (GOLD analysis project Ga0325404, IMG submission 205664) | Populus deltoides microbial communities from Bellville, Georgia, United States - Xylem-Control-R1 | ecosystem: Host-associated > Plants > Phyllosphere > Stem > Wood/Secondary xylem...
CACACACACACACACACACACGATCCACCTCTGGTGTCAAATGCATACTGATGTTCCACAGCGAGCCACTATCTATTATGTAAAATCTCAACAAGTGAGAAATGTCATAGATCAATTGGTCTAATTTACGGGGACAGAGTTGTGGAGTTGGGGGCTGTAAATATTCCTCAAAAGATCGAGTCTTAAGGTCTCGGAGCAATTATACGACGGGGGGGAAATAAAATGCTACAAGGGTTAGCAGTGCTGAAGGTCTCTAATCAAGTTTTACACTAATCGGAGATTGTAAACCTTTATGCTAAAGGTCTCATGATATATCTATAACTCATGAGTTTTTTTTTTTGTAAAAATAAGGTTTGCAGTGTAATTATCCTAATAACATTGATAAGAAATAAATATCTCTTATCTAATGGGAATATGGTGGGTCCTCAAATAACTTTTATACATCTAAAAAGACATAGGGAGATTAAAGTTTAAGACGTCAAGTGTACCTAAACCTATAAAGATCAAGTTTTTTATTGAGATTAGATCCAAGTGAGGTTTGTCATTCCCCTGAACATGAGAAGGGAGAATGGTCATTATCTTGGACTTAGCTAGTTGTCAAATCTAAGCACCTTGGGTCTGACATGCGTGTCAGACCTACACTACCTTAAACTTGGCGCACTACCAAGTCCAAGCGTCTCGGGTCTAACATGCATGCCAACCCACGCTACGTTGGACTTGGTGTGCTATCAAGTCTAAGCGTCTTGGGTCTGATATGCGTGTTTGACCGATATTATCTTAGGCTTGACGCATTACTATGTTCAAGCACCTTGAACTTGAATGATTCTCAAGTCCATGCGTCTTAAATCTAACATGTACGCCAGATTCATACTACCACTACCAAGCTTAAATAACCTGAATTTAGTATTTATGCTAGATCTATGCGTTTTAAAGGACCAAACAAAAACTAAATAAAAAGTTGACTTATCACTAATCTATAAAAACTATCTGCATAATGGAGCGTAGTTGATATCTTCTACCACTCACTACATTTACTTGAATAATGAAAATGTTTTTTTTTTTAATGGAAAAGACATTTTAACTTTATCTTCAATTACTTTATATAAATGTTTCATTCTATCTTAGATATTGGGTTTTGAAAACACCATCAGGCTAAATTTATTATCGAATATAAAATGTATTTATTTTTATATTTTCAAAAAAAATTTTGAATTTTTTTATTTTAATTATATTTTTGCATTTTGTGTTAATATTAAAAGTAAATTTTTTAAAAAATTATTTTGATATATTTTTAAATTAAAATATTATAAAAAGCGACCCCTAAATCAATAACAACAAGATTTAATACAAAACAATTCTAATTGCATCAGCTGAGAGGTGATCAAGAATACTAAAATAGTGTAAATTTTGACTTAATTCAATTATTAGAATTGGGGGCGTAACAATTTGAAAGAAAAAGGAAGAAAAGAAGGGCAAACAGTACAAATAACTTGGATAATGGTGACCAAATATTTGTAATTTGAGACATCAAGTTCTCGCAAGGAAATAGTTAATAGTGCCAATAATTAATCTGCTCTCAACTTGCTACAAATCGCTGCCATAACCACATATTCAAAAAACAAATATTTCTTACTAGTTTAGAAATATTATTTTTAAGATATTTATTGTAAAAGATATTTTTTAAAAAAATTATATTTTTTAAATTAATTTTTTTAATGATTTTAAATTATTTTAATGTATTGAAATAAAAAATAATTTTTAAAATATAAAAAAAAATTTAAAATTATTTTAAAATTATTTTAAATATATTTTTTAAAAAAATCCTTTTAAAAACAGCGTTATAACCTTCCCAAACTTCACATCCCCAAATTATTGAATTGCCATTTAAAGCTTGTAAGAGAAACCACACGGTCACGCTAAAGATTTGCCATCGAATATAATATGAAATAAAACCCAATTGCATCAGCGGACATGTGATCAATAATATTAAAATATGGTAATAGTTGATGGGGCCGCAAATTAAACCAGCTCTCAACTCGCTACAAATAGCTGCAATGGCCTTTCATTCTACGTTATATTTTCATTTTTTACATTCATGGAATCCTCTTTGCCTTCCACCCAAATCTGGGATTCTGGTGACAGTGCTGAGAGGAAAAATGAAGCTAAAAATTACAATGAAGTGATGTCCACCTTTCCGAGAGTTAAAGGCTTGAATGGGTATGATTATTACCTGTACCAAGGCTTTTTTTACGCTCCCTTCTTCTTGGAAGGACTCATGGCTGTTCAAGAATGCTTCAATCCTCAATCCACTGATATATTTGTCGCCAGTTGTCCAAAAACTGGCACAACTTGGCTTAAGGCCCTCACTTTTGCTATTTTCACACGATCCCGTTTAAGTGGTTCAACAACTAGTTCTTTACTTGCCAAGATGCCACATGACTGTGTTCCTTTGTTGGAATATGACCTTGCTCAAAACCCCAGTAATCGGGACTTGGCAATTCCTCTGGTATCTACTCATGTTCCTTACAGTTGTTTACCTAAATCTATCATTTCTTCTAGTTGCAAGATTATTTACATTTGCAGGGACGCAAAGGATGCTTTTGTTTCTTTGTGGTACTTTCTTGCCAGGCTGCAAATGTCGAAAAATGTTGAACCTCTTCCTCTGGAAGAGGCCTTTGAGTTGTTCTGCAATGGAATTGCAAATTTTGGACCATATTGGGACCATGTTTTAGGGTATTGGAGAGCAAGCTTAGAGTTCCCTGAGAAGATACTGTTCTTGACATACGAGGAAATGAAGAAAGACACCGCTGCTCATGCTAAGAAACTAGCTGAGTTCATGGGTTGTTCTTTCACCTTAGAGGAAGAGGAGGGAGGGGAGGTGCAAAAGATAATAAGCATGTGTAGTTTTGAGAAGTTGAGCAACTTGGAGGTGAATAAAAATGGGAAGCACCGTCTAGACACACCAATTGCTATTCAAAATAGTTTTTACTTCAGGAAAGGTGAGATAGGCGACTGGGCAAATCACTTGACACCTGAAATGGGAGCGCGTCTAGATGACATAATGGAGCGGAAGCTCAAGGGTTCGGGCTTGAAGCTGCCCAGGTGACTGTGCCTGGGGTCTCATTTGCATATGATTATTGCCGATGTGGGTTCATCAAAAGATGTTATCAGCATGTTGTGAAACAGAAACTGTGTATCCCAATAAATACCCTCTCTGTTCATAGCAAGTATTCACATTTTGTGAATCTTCCATGTGAATAAGCAATATTATTTTGTGAATCTGTGTTTGTGACTTTCATTGATTTCCTTGCATGTTTGTAAGAATTCAAAATGGGATTCGTTTTTTTTTTTTTAACACATGTGCATGCATTCCATTCATCAGTTTGATAAAAAAATAAATTTACTCTAATATATAATATTAGAGTGTTTTCTTCACAGAAATTGCAGTGTGTTTTTCTTCACCGCTATACATGTTTGAAAAGAACCGAGACAGCCATACATGAGGGCGGAGCAAAGACCAACCGAGACAACCATCCATAGGCGGCTCATCTGCTGAAAGGATCTCGAAATGCCTTGTAATTGGTTAAAATAAAAAGATCAAGATCTGTAGGAGAACTCGTGTTTTCCACTCCTAAAATAAGCCCAGTTGCCGGCTTCATTTGCAACAGAGACACATAAAGAATCTGAAAGCAGTTTTTATGCACTATCATTAGAATAATTTGACCAGTCAGAATGATTTTTCACCCCTACTAGGCTCAGATCACAATTCTTCTTACTTCAAACAAATCTTTTGGAACCGATATGTGGAGGGATGGCTTGATTTATACCGGAGATTTTGATGGAAACTTAAAGAAGCGTGGCTTAATTATACCTTGGATGCGCAAATTGATTACAGGGAAAAAATGACAGAAAGTGAGTTGCAGGGAATGTAAAAGGCATTAGTAAACTCGACACCTTTCAGGGCATCGTTCCTTGGTTTGCTCCCTTTTATTTCTTATTTTGTTTTTCCAGCCATTGTCTAATGTTTTTCTTACTCGCAGACTGGTCTCTGCAGAGAATGAGAAAGCACAAACTCTTTAAGAGAAGATATTCTCCGGCAATGGCATCAAACAGAAAAGTCCGACGTTAACTAAATGAGTTGATGGATCTCTTGTCTGAATATAGAAGTGCAGAAACTAACCTTGACCAAAAACCCCCATGCTACCAACTACATCTCAACAAGCAACAAATCAAATGAATTGTGATCCGCCAGTAAAGTACAGCGAATGGACACTGCCCCAGCAATAGATCATACAAGTTCTGACCAACCGGTGAAAGATCATCAGGACCCTACCCCATTATAACCAATGAAGCAGACCATACTCCATTGACAATTCATCAAATAGATTTGTGCCGTTCACCACTGCATTTTTAAATAAGATCTATGAACTCAAAAAAAAATATCTCTCTAGAAAACTAACCTTGAACTCTTAACTAGGAGAAAAACGAAGGAAAATTAGAGCTTATAACATAGGAAACTAAGCTGAAAACTGAGATAAAAAAAAGCGTAAGAAATTTTGTAAAATTTTCCAGAAACACTCCTTTATCCCCTTCATAGAGGATTTTGAAACAAAAACCATTATATAACTAATTCTAGTAGTTATTAAAAATTAATTCTTGCCATTATCAATTTTAATTACCTGCTATAAATTGAAATTAAACCTGATATTTAGCTGAAAAAATTGTTTAAATTGGAGAAACTACTCAGACTTTATATTTATTAACGGTACAAACTAAAGGGTTAAAGAGAAAAAAAAAATTATTTAAGGGTCCAAAAAACTATAAACTCATACCCAAATTCAAAATATATTGGTAAAAAATAATTCTTTGTAGTTTAAGAAATTACAGTAAAATCATACTCGGGACTATCCAAGTCAATTTAACACATGTGACTTTAGCTGAAAGCTCATTTTACTGAAGTTTTTCCTTTTCTAAAAGCTTGTGTTTTTTAAGTTCAATTTCAACTTTTTTTTTATATTCTCAATATATAATTAACAAGAAAAAAAAATTTATGTGAGATTAAGATTTTGAATTTCATAAAAATATGTTTATTAATGATTTTTTAAGATCAATATCTTATTTTTTTTATAATTTATTTTAATCATTTTAATATACAATGTTAAAGAGATTTGGTTAAATAATAAATTCTAATAAAATTTTAATCCTAAAAATAAGTAGATCTTATTTTTTATTTAATCTCAAATGTATTTATTTTTCATGTTTTAAAAAAAAATTCCGATATATATATATATATTGTAAATATTCAAAATATGGCCGTCACCCTTGTTAGCTTGCTATTTATCGAAGTATTATCGCCAAATCCACACAAGCAAGGCAAGCTACACTGCATATTCGTTTTATTATACACTGTTTTTCGTGTAAAATATTTAAATATTACAAACATGTTTTTTTATATAAAAAAAATTAATAGCTCGCTAAATAAATTAGTTTTATTTGAATCATATAAAAAAATAATTAAATAAAAAAAATAAAAATAAAATAGCAATACCGATAAACTGAGAAAAAAACCTTCATCCAAGAATTAAAAAAAATAATGTTGTTTAATTTCTATCTAATTAAATATAAAATAATGAAATAAAATAAGAAAATGGATAAAAAAAATTAGCGTAAGCTAACCGAGCTAATATGATAAACATGTAATATGGGTATTAAAGAATGAGCCAGTCCAATTTAACCACCAAACCATGTTCTAGAACATGAAGTCGGGATAATCAGATAGAAAAAAAAATTAAAGAAAATCACAGAACCATTTATTTATATATATATATAAAAAAAAACAATATCAAACAACGATGTTGGAAAAAGAAATAAGCCAAAAAATATCAACTCTTATTAACTTTTTAAACTTATGACTTGAATCTATAAGAAATGAAGTGTTAAAGCATGAAATTGAAAGAAAAATTACACAAAAATATTCAAAATAAGACAAAATAGCAATAAAGAGAATGATGGTTGAAATCGAAATAAAAAATAAATTAAAGGGCGACAAAAAAATTTCAATTTGAAGGTTAAATTGAAAAGAATAAAAACATTAAGAAAATGATAAAAAAAAATGAGGACCAAGATAAGAAAAATAACATTAAAAACTTGGATTGAATTGTGAAATTAAAAACAATAAAAAATTATAAAAAGACTACAATGACAAACCGCTCGACCTCCACCTACATGTATCATATCATGAGGAAGAGGAAGTAGTGGTGCTTCCAACAACACGATAGAAGGTCTGATTTTACAACCAGAGTCATTGCACACTCTGCTTGAAAATGCACGGGCAGCTTTTTAATTTTAATATTGTTTATCTTTTGTTAAAAAATCATAATACCCTCTACAAAAAAAAAATAAATAAATAAAACAACATGAAAAAAACAAAACCCTTGACCTAAATCTTTTTTTTTTACTTCAAGGATATCTAAGTAAGTTTATTGTACGTTCAGAAGTCAAAAATATTTTTACTGTTAAAAAAAAAACCCTCAATTGTTATTTGATTAAACCATAATTACACTGTTATCATTCACATACCAATAAGGCTATAGCTACAGTAAATGGCACTGTAAACATCACCCTTCCGTTTTTCTGTGTAAAACCAGGCTAACATCGTCAATCTCTAGTCATATCAATCCATTACATGGCCCGGTAATGTTAGACCCATAATTAAACCTGCTTCTACTGTATTTCAATTTTGGCAAATTAAGCTTTCCTTTTAACATAAGCTGATGATTCATGATCAGGAACTTGTCTGCTGTGACAAGAGTCTTGGGGAAGCTGCCTTTTGTATCATTGTCGGAGGTGCAATCTAGCAAACCTAGGATTTGATAACAAAGATTTGGCAGGGAGTCTTGGTAACGTTTCTACAAAAGATTATGCAATCAAGCACTACATATGGAATCATGGCTAGCATCACTCTCTTTGTATAATAAACTCTCTGATAATGATCGTGTGATGAGATGTTCATGACACTCTTTTATCCCTCAACGGTGGTATAGTTTAGCTTTCACCCAAAACATTTTTCCCTGCCAGTGTCGCCTCGGGAAACATCCGATTGCAATACATAATATAAACTTTGAAGAGAGCGTACAGATAGATGTGTCATGCACAAAGAGATACAATTTGATTCTGCTTTCATTACTGTATACAAAGCGTATCGCGTCTCGGCCTAGGTCATACAAAAAGAATGATATGGAATATGGGTAAAAGGAAAGAAAAGAAAGTGGGGAAGTCTGGAAAAGGTAAATCAGTCCAATGCAGGCTTGCAGTCAGTTCCCTGGTGTCCTACGACAAGCTAAAACCATCTGTGTACAAAAAAGACTTGACCTGAAAGAAAAAAAGGCTGTACAAAGCTTTGCATTTCTGGTACTTTCCATCATGCTCTACATGATTCAATCACATTGCTCACATCTACATGAGTAACCAGAAAAGCAAGTATTTCATCGGATTCTACATGATTCGATCACTTCGCTCACAGCTTTATGAGTCTCTGGTGATATCATGTTCAATGTCAAGTGAAATGCCTGGAGAAAGCAAAATGTATAATTTATTAGAGAGAAATAATAGCCTACTTCTTTGTTTTCACTCTTGCATGTACATGTCACAGCGTGCTAGCTAGCTACAATGCAAGGAACGTAGTGATTATTTTACCAAAATGCTCCTTGATCCATTTTTTATATAATGCAATGCTTCTTTTCGGAAAAAAAAAAAAAACAAAGAATGTTGATGCAGGGAGGACATGGATTTCAAAGTTGCAACTAATCTCATGCCTTGATGTACCCTAGGACAAAAAAGAAAAGAACAAAACATACCACAAATCTCTCCAACACAGGAACAAGGATAGCCAGGTTGTGATTCGGGAGGCAGTCAGCAATGGAATCATGTATGCTCTTGCTGTCAGTGAACAAGGACAATTTGAGAAACATCAGACCAAAAAGAATGTGCAAGAACAAAAGGATGGAGCACAGCAAACCTTTCAGTTGATAGGAATGCAAGTAGCAGTGCTGAATAAGCTTCAACAATCATCTTCTCTGCTTCCTTCTCTCCTTGTAATACAGCTGCCTCATCATTCTGTACAATTCCCAATAACATTAAAATTTTGGAAACATAAATTACAATTCAATTTATTCAAATTGAATCTTACAGTATTAGGAAAATGAACAAGAATAAACATTAAATATTACTCTATTATTTGCATGTATCTCCACATACGTGTGTAAACAAATTGCATTTAATAAAATTCCTAGAAATTAAGCAGGTTGCTCACCCAAGACACGATGTTTCCTTCTCCAGCTGCATCACCTGCACCTTGGTTGGCTAGAAAGATGGAGCACAGTAGTGGAATTACATCCTTGCGATTCTCATCTTCTGACCCTTCTGAGCTTGACAGCCAAATACTTGTTGCAGCAAGCCTTGATCTGCAATTGACTTTAACCATAAATTTTGGCAGGCAATAAACATCACAATTACTTTTTCCACCAGAAAATTAAGAATATATAAAGAAACATGAACCATATGCCTCCGATACGATCAAAAGAAGGAAACCCTAATGAGCAGACTGCTACTTAATTGAGAGATCTAATCATCAAAAAGATATCCAAGTGGGGTTAAGCCAGTCCATAAAATGATGGGCAATTGCTAAAATTCATCAAATGCAAATCTGAATAGATATTATTGGAGTGTTCAAAATAAGAACATCTTCTCATCTAACATGAAAAATAAAGAATTGGAAATTTCACAGCAATTTGAATGTAATCAGTCAATAGCACAAGGAATCTAGGTAATACAAGGAGAAAGTTGGTTTGAGGAATTGTTGCTTAAATACAAGCACAAGTGACACTTCCAAAGGATGGTCAGAAAGCAACACCAATACAAGTTCAATCCAATACATGCAGTATCCATCTAAAATCAAATTTTCAGAAATTCCTAGGATGTATAAATCTACTCGTATCATACTTACAAAGATAATAGTTAACATGAAGGAAAGCTTCAGCAGGTTTAAAGCAACACAGCGAGGATAATAAATCAAGTTTCAATAGGTTAAATTCATAATAGCAAGAAAGAACAAATAAGTATTTCACTGTGCCATCCACCAATTGCAAGTAAACAATATATGCATTAGAGCAGTGATTATAGGGCAAGTAAAATTGACCTGTTATCCCCGTCCTTTTCTACCAAGTTCACAAGCAGGCCCAATATAGCAACAAGCAAATCCAACTCTTGATCAGTAAGATGAATATCATTCTGATTTTCAAGTGGAATGCTTGAACTGTCCTCTTGCAGCTCACCAAAGAAAGATATAGATGAACTGAACAAAGGGAAGTGGCCGGCAATCAATGAAGACATAGTCTCCAGTCCTCCACAAGCAGCAATTTGTTGACAGCCAATAGGATTGTCATTTGTTAAATTCATTAGAACCTGCCAAGAAAAGATTCTGACTACAAAGGCAAAAAAAGGGCATATGCAGCAACCTTCTCTTACTTTGACAGAAGAAAAGAAGGAATGGAACATGGAAGAAATTCCTCAAAATGGTTCAGAGGAATACCTTAATAGCAGTGAGAAGACAGTCTGCCAAAAGGCTGGAATGTTCTTCATCAGGAACATTGCAATAAGAGCTTTTCTGTGAATGATGATGTTCCCTGTTACTTGATTTGTGTAGGCCATTTCCACCATTACTTGATTCTTCCTGACTCATTAGCTTATATTGACACCCATTTTCAACTTCTCTGGGGGTTACCCTACTATTTTGAGTTCGAGAGATTTTTCGTTTCCCAGATAGCAAGTCCCACTTTGTGGGCTGAAAATCATCTTCATCAAATGCATAAGGATCTTGGCTATCATCTAACAAGTCACTGCAGGCATCTTTTGTACAATTAGTTTTTTCAACAAGACCAAATTTGGTCCTTGACCTATTACTATCATAACTCCTTAATGTCTCACTACATGAACTGGGCATGGAAGGGACTCTCATCTTCAGTTGACAAGTATTTTTCATAAATCGTGTGGCAGTTTCAGAACTGGAGGCAGAAAGACTCAACCGAGCAATGGAATTCTGAGATACATTTAAGCGTTTCCCAGAGGAGGTCCTCTCTTCATTGCAGCAATCTGTAGAAGAACTGATACAAATAACCCCATTGCTGTCTACTGCTAATACAATTAAAGATGCATCATTAGTAAGAGAGAAAGAGAAAGAGGAACAGCTGCCAAACAGAAACACTACAGTGATATTAGGCTACCACACACCTCTGTCATCGTTAATCAAGGCCAAATCAGAAGCATTATCACTCCTTTCAGAAAGACTACAATGGTTTCCATCAATGCAAGCAGTGGGAGAACTCTTAAGTAGATGAAGACCTAAAAAACAATGCCATCAATCATCAGAAAACATGCCAGACAAAAGAAATCTAGTTAAGAACCGGAAACAGACAGAGCAAGAAAGCACTGTTACTGGATAGAATTTTTATGATGCTTATTATGATTTTGGTAAAAGATAGCCGATGCCCATGAGAATATGAGTTCCCCCTCATTCCAAGCAGATGAGTCTGTATTAAAGAAGAAAATAATGAACATTAAAATCCAATAACTCAGCTTCAAATGGCATTTTAAATCCCAATAACTAAGTAGAGGAAGAATAAACAGGAGAAGAATAACATAATAAAATCACGTTTGATTGCACCTGATTATCGTTACTCAAAAATGTAGCATTTTCCATAATTTTCAAGCATTTCAGAAGCAGCACCAGGCTCAAGTGACACATGTCATCTTTTGTATCCTGAATGGAAGATGAATTATGTTTTGTCGACCTCTGCAAATAAATTTGTGTTCAATAGTTACCATCTCCAAACAATCACTAATTAGAATGTCAAAGACAGAAATGGACTGAGAAGGCATGAATTTATTATCAGGGATGGTGACTCAATTTAGAATAAGTAAATCACAAGAAGACTTCCATATACAAAACAGATGCATGTCATCTTTTGCATCCTGAATGGAAGGTGAATTATGTTCTGTCCACCTCTGCAAATAAATTTGTGTTCAATAGTTACCAACTCCAAACAACCATTCACTATTTAGAATGTCAAAGACAGAAATGGATCGAGATAGGAATGAATTTATTATCAGGTATAATGACTCAATTTAGAATAAGTAAATCACAAGAAGACTTCCGTATACAAAAGAAACTGTACTGATAAGCAAGTTAATGTGCCACCATGGTTTAGGATCTGCTTTAGATCTTATAAGGTGAAAGTAAAACACAGGGAAATGCATGCATGCACACCACATATAAGGTGAAAGTAAAACACAGCGCAGTGCTATAATGCTAAATGTGAGAACCAGAGATTAATAAGCAATGCTGAAAATTTTATCATGCATAAGATGAGAAAAGCATATGACAGATTTTTCCCACAATTGAATACATTAATTGAGCACAGATTTCCCAGTTGCAAACTGTTCCTCATTTCTCAAATGATTAACTAGAATAAGAGTTGCACTTAAACTTTAAAGCAACATATAAGCTCTTGATTTTTTGTGAATTGCTGAAAGATGAAACAAACATACAAGCTCACACCTCTATAACAGAGTGACAGTTCATGGTGACCTCAAAGACAGCATCAAGTCCTCCATGCTCTCGTAACTTTTCCTTAAAGCCCCCCCCTGTCTTCCTTACCATGCCAGATGTATCTGAATGAATGCAACCCACACAGTGAAATAAATAAGCAATCAGAAAAGGAGAGAGAGAGAGTGTGCACACGCATGCATGAGCATGCATGCAAGGTTCTATTGCTTAGAGAAAGACTTGCACATATGGCACTGCATATACATATGATTATGGGTTTTGCTAACTTGTCTGTATTTGAGCAAGTTAGCATTGTGACCATTTTTCTATGATAAAAATATTACGAGTGCCTTTTATATTGAAATTAAAATGTGGGTAGAATTGTAATTTCATGGGGTGTTTCTTATTGCTTCTCCATCCTTGGTTTAGAAATTTTTGCAGTCAAAAGAAAAAAAATTAATTTCACCTCCCAATCACTTCCTTATCTAGAACAAAGGAGCAAATCTCTCCCTAATAACAAGTGCTTGTTTCCCACTAGAGATTCCGAACTGTTTTAGTTTTCATTATGTTTCTTATTTCATGAATTCCTAGAGAGAGATTGAGATAAAAAGATTATCCAATGATCAAACAAAATGCTGCCATCTAATGAATCATGCTTAAAAAGACTTGCTTGTTTCTTCCATAAAATGGAATCTGTTTATGTACAAGATGAGTAATTATCAAACACTGATAATGGGCTTCCAAAACCATTTTCTTTACCAAGAAACTATCATCCAGATATGAAAGAGCTGCTGCATACAATTTTAATAGAATTTAGGTTTCAAACGAAAGGGATAAAGATTTGATAGATTAGCCAACTAGCTCACAAAAACACAAAAGCCTCAGCAACATTAATTTAAAACATAAACATGTACTCCAGACAGAGAACTGGGCATTTCCACCTATCTGAGATTACATTTGTACCCTCAATTAATTTTTCAATACAAAATGCACTCAAGGGGTATTTTTGTTATGGAAAAATGGGCAGAATGCTAACTTGCTCTAGTTAAGATCATGCAAAACAATCACTAAGCATTTGAAAAATAGCATCCCAAATCCTCAACCAACTTATCATGCAATTCTTGAAAGCACGTTGCATGCACAATGGCCTGCATTCTTCTTGTTCCATGATAAAAAAAATCATAAATTTCAATAGAAAATGTCCATATAGAATAATTAAGTTAAAGAAGCCTGTAATAAACAGCAATATGCAAAACGCGTTTGTGCCTACATCATTTTTAACTCAAGTAATTAATAAATATCTAAAAACAAAACTACACCAGCATGTAATCAAACAAAAATAGACACCACTGAAACTTGCAAATAAAAATGCCAAAGAAATTATTAAGACATGCTGTTCATTACATAATGGTGTATTTTAGATCTATTTCAAGAAGATAAGTCAGAAAAAAGAAGCAGAAGTAATGAAAAGCTAGTGTAAAAACATTTGCATCAACAATATCAGCTTTATAATAAATGGTATCCAGGAATTTATTCATAGTTCCGATTAACAAAACCACTATTCATCCTTTGATAAAAATAAACCATTAGGAAACTAATAAATGGCAGGCTGCGTATGGAAAGTATGCAACAGAAATGAAAAACTAACACTTCATTATCGACAGAATTGGAAGATATGATATCAAGCATACCTTCAAAAGATATCTTAGATAAACAAGCTTTCTCCATGGACAACAATGCAATCCATTTTGGAGTCAATTCTGGCCTCTCCGTTCTACTATCATCACCGGAATGTGACTTCATGTCCTTGCAATTAACAAGAATTTCCTGAACTTTGGCAGCAATGGCAGTAGAGCTAGAATCTGCCAGCTTACTTGTATCTCGTAAGATGTCAGAATCCTTGCGTAATGCTAAAAGCTTACTGCCTATATTTCGAGTCTTATCTTCAGTGGCAGTAGAAATGATGGGTTTTAACAATTTAATAAGAAAACGAATGCAAGGTGGTGACTCTAAAATGTGTTCATCTTGACCCTGAAACAGTGAAATTAAAGCTGTCAAAACTATTCTGATGGGTGACAATATACATGGAGAAAACGAGTTCCAGCCTTGAGAATCAAATAAACAAACAAGAAATAACCTACTACAAGCAGCAGCATGTGATTTGAGAGCATTACAACGTTTGAAAACTGAAACTGATGAGTTGTGCTTGTACAAACATAGAACTCCATGTGAACTTAATTATCAGTAAAGTTACAGATTCTACTTGCTATTATTATGTCTCTCAAAATAACTGATGTCAGTCATTGCCTTTTATCCATGCCCAGACAACTAAAGACAACAAAACCGTATCTAAGAACTCAGAGGGAGGTAATGCTGAATTCCCAATTGCCTTTGTATAGATTTCAGAGGTTCGTTTTGAGGTTTTCAACAAAACATGTACACGCACAAGAGAGTGCAGAAAGAAAAGGTATAAAACATAAAAGAACTTACATCACTCGTCAAAACATAGAAGAGTGCAGCAGCAGCCAGATTGCTTGTTGAGTCATCAAAGCTGAGGCCCAGAATAGCATCAATTATTGTCTTGGCCATCCTGAAAGCACAAAACTTTAGAATTTTAACATGCAACAGAAATAAGACATGAAACTTGAGGCCGGTAAAATGAGAATAGTAAATACATGATAGCAGACCAACAAAGGAGTGATTTTGTGTGCATAAACCAAAACATCTAACAGGAGAACCCAACATGCTGTTTTTCATTCACCAAATGGTATAGGGAGTAATAAGTAGAATTCATAACTTTCACTTCTCAGAGATCTTCCTACTTTTGGATATGCATACTGAACTCCCATATTAAATTTAATTTTAAAATATTCCGCTCATTCCTTGATTAGGTACTTCAAAGCTTAAACAGAAAACCCATAAACCATTACAAAAACCAACAAATGACATAAATTCCAAACGCATAGTAAAACAAAGTACCAAATTCCAAAACCAAAGCAAGATCACCCACGAAACAACCCATCTCTTTAATTTCAAGAACTTCAAACAGTCCAACAACTACACTCAAAATGAAACAGAACACTCTCCAAGAAGCCATAAGAAGATCAGGAATTTCAAAACTCAACAAGAAATTCTACAAAACACCCATGTAAAAGAAACAAAAAAATAATTCAAGAACTCACGATACCCTTTAAACTACACTAGAAAAATTCAAAACGAAGACTCGAGAACCCATCAACCGAAAACAACTCTTTGAAATGCCAATAACCTCTCCCCATCAAAAACCTTCCTAAACAATCCCAACAATTTCTAACGCAATAACCCTCAATTCAGTCTTTCTGCAGCCTTTCAAGAACTCAAAAAGTCCCGACAATTTCTAAAGCGACAACCAACAATTAAATCTTTCTAAATTCAAATCCGCCTTTTTTTCCAAATTCAAGAACTCACAGAATCCCCAGGACCATTTCAAAAATTCAAAAACACGAAATAATTCCAAATTCAATCTTTAAGCATCACAAAACAAAAAACAAAACAAAACCTACATACCCTTGAGCCCTCAAAAGCCGTCTCTGTTGTTGAGTCCCACAAATCCCTAACAAAGACAACAAACTAGCTCTCTTAATTCTCAAAGGTTGTCCTTTCTTTAACCCATCAAGTGCAAAATTAACCTCATCAACATGCTCCATCATTTCCCCAAATTCTTGAGCCTCCATTAACGTCGTCGAGCTAGTCAAAAGATTAGAATTCCCAATACCGTTTCTCTCAGATTTTGACTTACTACGCCTCGGCTTCTTCGATTTTCTTGGGACGACGCCGTTCGGGATGGGATTGTCGTCGAAATTGTAGGGATCGAGATCGAGAGAATAAGAGGTGGATTCTTGAGAAGAGAAAGGGAAGTTATGGCTTAAGAAATCTTGATTAGATTGGGTAGTTTCTTGAGAGAGAGAAAAGGAGTCGCTGAAGGAGTAATTATGGTCAGCAACGTCGTCGTCTAATGAATCTGAATAGGTTCTCGTTAGGCTTCCTCCGTCTCTGTTTCGCCGACCGTACGTTCTTACGATCATGCTTTTTTGAATTTCCCGTTTGCTTAACTCAGGAGAGGAGGGGGAGGAGGAGAGAGGAGGGTAAGATTGGCATACAGATGGAAAGACGAGGGCTTTTTGGGGGAAAATTTTGAATTTCTCTTTCTTTCTGCTGGGGTTGCGAGCTCGAGAAACGAGGGGGGGGGGGTTAGGGCAATCAGACAGACGGAGAGAGGGTCGTTAGTTGATTATCCAGCAGCAAGATCTAGAAATATAGTCTATAGTTTAATGTTTGTTTTAGTCCCTAGAGATTCAGTGATGTTTCAATTTGAATCATGTAGTTTAATGTTTATTATTTCAAAAAGATCACAACGGTACATTTGCGCGTGAGAACATAATCACAGCGAAGTTGGGCATGGGGGGCAAATGGGGATATGACGCCGTTTGGTAATAAGCCTTCTCACAATCCGATTATGGGTGGATTAATGAACAATTTTACAATAGATTTACTATTGAATTGAATTGATTGTATGTTAGTGTTTGACAAGATAACAGAAGAACCAAGTCTAGTGTTAATTATATGTTTGGTATTGTGATGTAAAGTATTTTTTAAAAATATTTTTTGTTTGAAATTGTATTAAAATAATTTTTTAAAAAAGATTTTTTTTTACTTTAATACATCAAAATTATCAAAAAACACTAAAGAAAACATTAATTTAATGTTTTTTCAAGGTAAACACACTTTTAAAAATCACTCAAAAGTAGAAGGTACTGTATTCTCAAATGTGGACTAAATGCCTAGTTAAACAATTTGAGCAAAAAAAGAAACCCAACCAAACAGGGGGACAAGAAAAGGAGAAGTGGAAGAAAAAAGACATAACTAGGTATCATAGCATAATCGAGCTCAACAATGAACAACCTAGTCAAATAAGGATGAGAAAAAAAAAAAGAGTTCAGCTAAGGCTTAATCAGATAGTCCTAAACAGCCCACATGAGGAAGAAGAGAAAAGCAAGAAGAGAAGGGAAGAAAAGAAAAAAAAAAGGAAAATGACAATCAAGGAGCACTTGGGGCCAACACTAACCAACCTAACCAAAGAGAAGGAAATAAAAAAAAAAAGAGAAGGGGAAGAAAAAGGCCCAGTTGTGCAGCACTTGGGCCTCACACTAAGCATCCTAACAAAAAGGAAAGGAAGAAAAGAAAGAAAAAAATGAGAAAAACAAGGGAAAACCCTAACTAGGCAACACTTGAACCTAACACTGAATAACCCATTAAAGTAGAAGGAAAGAAAAGAAAAAAAAAAGAAAGAAGGAAGAAAAAAGGAAGAAGAGAAGGAAAAGAGATAAAATAAGGCCCAATTTAGCCCAATAATGTTATAAAACACATACGCTCTTCTTTTTTCTTTAATCAAAACAATAACTCTTATTTTTTTAACAGGTATGGCACCCCAAACAATGTTTAGGCACGTGCAACAACCCAACCAAATTCTTTATCATACAAATTATCGATACGACATCCACTTGAATTTCTTGTCTTTCAAATTCTTTATGCGCCTACTTGAAAGACTTGTTTCACAAGTTAACAGAATGAGCTTCTATATGAACAATTCATTATACAAACTAATTACATGATCATTCACAATAAACTCTATGATTACTCCTACGAGTAAGTCTACACACCCTACTCCCTATAATTGAAATTCATGAGATTCATGTATAAAATACCAAGGTTCACCATGTATTAAACACAACACACGCCCTATATTTACAATCACTAAAACAAAACACTCTCCTATATTTTTTCCCCTTTTTACATTACATTTATCTTTTCACTTTACTAACTTAGGTATCGGAGGATCCTCTATTCTACAAAGAGAGCTTGTTTTGTAAGAGTACGTAAATCACAACCAACTCAACTTAAAAAAAAATCAAGGCTTATCAAATAGTTGTGGAAACGCCTAAAATCATTTGAAGTTTTTCCAACTTTTTCGGTGTTGTTTATATCTTTTTCATGTATTGTGAACAATATATTAATATTCAATATTTGTATGAAAATAGTTTTACATTGCCTACCCATTTTTAATATTAAATTATAATTGCAAAAATATCTTTTTTATTAATAAAATGCCCAAATTCAATGGTCACTTTTAAGAAGAATGAGTATAAGATATATTGTTGTCCTATTGTTTTTTACCATTTAGTGATTCAAACTTTTGCACATGTTATAAGAAAATGAGAAAATTCTTAAAAACAATTATATAAGATATGATATCTGGTCAACAAGGGTTTTTTATATATCTTCTTTGGTTTTTTGAGTTTGAAACTCTAGATAGATACGTAGTGAATTTTAAAAAAAAATAATAGATTGTATTTATTAAAAGAATGTGCATTTAAAATTATCTTAAAAACATAATTTATTATTACTTAATATAGATTTGTTTGAAAATACACTTAATGTTTAATATAAAAAATAAATTTGCAGATTTGATATTAGTTTTTATCAACTATCTAATGTCTAAAGACTATATTGAAACCGAAACTTTTCTTATCCAATTTGAATTAGGGGCAGAACTAAACCATATCTTAGGCCACGACACCCTAAAATTTTATAAAATATTAATTTTTAGTCCTAAAAGTTGTAAGACTTTTAAATGTATCCTTGAAAAATTCAATTATATATTTGACTAGACTAGAGTGATGCTAAATAGAGCTTTTCATTGGATTTTGTATCATTATTTCATCAACTAGTAGGTATGTGATTATTGGTATTGACTTGAATCATAAAGAATTTAAAAGAAAAAAAAAGATCAGTGCGATGAAATATAACAATTTGAGCAAGGAATATAAGATTTGGTCATTTAAAGAGTATAACATGTAAGGGACTCGAAGACTTGGGCCATGCTTGTGTTGTTCAATAGAAGCTGTTTCTAATGAATTGATGTAATCATATAAAGATGTTCATTCTACTTATATTTTGAAACATTTATGTCACCAAATTTTGCAACTTTTTAAAAGTCAGCAAACAGTAATTCGAGAAAGAGAATGGAATAAAAGAAGGATAGCTAGAGGCACAAATGTTGGTTTGGAACCACAACACATTGATAATATTATAGGTTGCATTTCTCTTTGTTAAATCATGTTTACTTTTTTTTTTATTGTTCTCTCTTTTTTATCTTTTTAATTCTAAAATCTTTATGATGAAGTTGTGAAGACTTCACACATAAATGAACTTTCTAGATTATGCCTTGGGGGCTAGTTTGAACGTGAGATTTATTTTCTAAGGACAATGTTTCCTCCAAACTAAGTTTTATATGGGAATAAAGAACATTCTAATGCTTAAGTTAAGAAATGTAAAGGTTGAAAATATAATGAAGTTGTATGAAGTATTTTTATATAAAGCTTGTTGAATTGCGTTGAATGATAGTAAATTGCCCTTGAATGGATGAAATATAGCTTAACTTGCTTGCCTGGTGACCAAGACATTTATAGACCTATATCATGTCTACTTGCCTCATGGAGTGTGGAGAGTAGTGTTGCAGGTACCTCAGTGTGTGTGGAAAATTTGGTGATTGTTGATGGAGATTGTGGTGCTTGCTTTATTGAGAATATGGTGATTGTTGGTGCTAGAAACAATCATTCACATAGAAATGTGGTGCATGCTTTGCATAGACAATATGTGCTGCATAGAAAATTTATATATTGCATATTCTTAGGAGCTAAAAAATGCATAGAGGTGTGTGGCAGGGTAGGGATAACCTGATTTGGTAAGGAAGAAAAAAAAGGAAAAGAGAGAGAGAGAGAAAACCTATCATTTGAGCTAACTCAAATGGCTAGAAGGCATTTGCCTGGTGCGTGTAATCCACGCGCTAGACGAATGAGCTGCCTTATGCATTTGGATAACATGTGTGGCTTACTCTGGCTTTGTATGGTGGCTTTCCTTTATATTTGTAGATTTGTCTCTTTAATATCTTTCTAATAGTATTAGGATATCATAATCGAAGCTCCAGTGCATCTCTGATGTCCCTTTTTTTCTTCTCTACCATTATATCTTACTCTTTTCTCTTGGTCATTTGATTTGATTACCAACCTAGTTGTTAGATATTTTTATTTCTTCTTCAGTCATTGGATATGTATACAAGTTTTGATTGATTATGCAAAAATATTCATTTTTTTAAGAGACTGCATATTTATAGGAGAGAGTGATTATCATATCTCGACCGAGCCATTTGGGCTAAGTTCAAATAGATAATAATTTATTTTTCTTCTTTTTTATATACCATCACTTTAGACCACTTTTTTCCTTTCAAATACCCGAATAATCCATTCTTATGACATATATTACATATTAATAATCCTTTCAATTTTGTTTATTCCACGACAATAAAAATCTTACTCTTATTGATGTGCTTCTCCTTTTCATTTGGTTAAATTTATTTGTGTCATCACAATAAGTTCTAACATGCATTTCTTTGTATAAATTGTAATATAATAATAATAACAACAACTACAACAACGAGAATAACTTAACATTACTAAAAAACAAGTGATTTGCGATCATAAAATTGATCATAAATTTAAAGTTTTTGAAAATTCTAGTGGGACTCTAAAACCATAAAATTTATTAAAAATAAATAAATAAAAAATGTACTTTGTCGTAAATAAAAATAAAAACAATAAATTCTCATAACCTGAAATGATTAATTTTTTAAAACAAAAAGATTATTAGCTAATAATTATTATTATTATCATCACAATTTTAAAATAAATTGTCAATATTAATTACAACTATCATCTTTTTTAATTTAAATAACATAAACAAAATCTTTAAATTAGGTTTTAGTTGATCCATTTTAGTGAGAACTAGATTGATGGCTCGCGTTGTATCGTGGCCAGACTAATTTTTTTTAACATAAAAAAAATACTCATGTGATGCTAGAGTTTAAAAAAACAAGAAAAATCTAAGATTTGAGTTATTAACTATACTAGGTTCACTAAGCACAATTAATTTAATAATATAATTTTTTTTAAAAAAACATGCAATGACAGTAAATAAACGAACAAAAAAAAGACAATGATTAATTGTAAAAAAAATGAATGCTTGACAATATCATGAAAAGAAATCCTTACAATATTCTTAAAAAGTCTACATGATCTTATTTAATAACAAATAAAAAATTAAATGAGAATGAAATAACCCTATAAAAAGCAAAGTAAAAAAAATGAAGCTGAATTCTCAACAAATAAAATGTTGAAGAAAAAAAATAAAAATTTAAAAAGGTTATAAAAACTTGACCTAAGGTAGTTAGTTAGGTTTGTGATCTGGTTGTGAGACCAGGATAACCTAGTAAAAACCAAATTGAATAAAACTATGAAGCTCAATTATCAAATGAACACAATGCTAAACAATAAAATTTAAAAAAATAAATTAAAAAAACAATGAAAAAAACAACTTGAGTCAACTTAGGTTAATCGCCAAAACTGTGATTTGGGACCTAAAATCTGCATAACCCCATAGAAATTAAACTGAAAAAAAAAATCATGAAGTTAAATCCCTATCAAACCCAATCCCTAACAAACCCAACATTGAAGGTTAAAACTGAAAAAAGATCAATTGTAAGAAATGACCTAAAAGAGATTGAAGTTAACTCGAGTTCACCTTCCAAGCCCGTGACTTGAATCATGAGATCGAGATTACCCCATAGAAGGTAAATCCAAAAAAATCATGAAGTCAAATTCTCAATCGATAAAATACTGAGGGATAAAATTGAGAAAAAAATCAATAAAAAAACAACCTAAAACAAAAGAAATAACAATGAAAAGAATGAGAGTCAAATTTGATATAAAATTAAAATGAAACCAAATATCAACGGATGCAATTGAACAAAAAAAACCAATTAAGAAAATGCTTCAAAATAAAAGAAATAGCAATTAAAATAATAAAGACCAAATTTGATATATACATCAAATAAAACAAAAGATTGAGGAATGAAATTAAAAGAAAAAATCAAATAAAAAAAAGGATTCAAAGCTAAACAAATAGCAATCAAAATATTGAGGATTAAATTTGATACAAAAACAAAAGAACAAGACACCTTTTAAACTTGGCAAGGTTCGCCTGAATCTCGAGGAAAAGATAGAGAAAAAAAAGGGTCGTTGAAACCAAACCACCACCCCTCCACTGCCACGTGTCGCTTCCAACACCGTCGTGAAATATGCGTTTGGCTACTGGGAGATGCCTCATGCGCCTCCTAAATGCTCTAAGAGTTAAGGTATGAAAGATTGGAGGGTAGAAAAATCTGACCTCTCACCTGAATGGTTCAAATGATATTTATAATCCCTAAACCTTGTTGTTTTAATGGAGTGGAGAGACTAAATAGTCATTTTCTTTTGATGACATTAATAAGATGAAAATATGATAGACCATTGAAAGATCCAAATAGATTGAGTTTAGTAACTTGACAAACCCACATTGACTTAAGCTTGATATATTATTGAACCCAAGTATATTAGGTTTAGCAACTTGCCACACTCATGACACCTTGGGCTTAACACATGGCTGGATTCAAGTATATTAGGTCTGACAACTTGCCAGATCCATGATGTATTGGGCTTAGCGTATGGCTGAACCCAAGAATATTAGGTCTAACAGTTTGTTGAACCTAGGATATCTTGGACTCAACATGTGGCTGAACCCAAATATGTTGAGTTTGACAACTTACCAAACCCATGTTGACTTGGGTTCAGCATATGGTTGAATCCTAATATATTAGGTTTGATAGCTTGCAAAACCCACGCCACCTTCGGCTCAACATATGGCTAAACTTAAATATATTGGGTTCTACCAATTTGTCAGACTAATGTTAATTTGAGTTCAACATATGACTGAGCCCGAAAATATTAGGTTTTAAACTCTTTTAAAGCATCAAAATATTAAGCCAAAAGTTTAACTCATCAATAACATTTTATATATTAAGTCAAGAATTCATGACCTTAGTCAACGAAAAAAGTATGAAATATTATAGGTTTATCATTTATGATTGATTTAGTATCCATTATAAGTGAAACATTACAAGTTTACCACCACTCTTATCTTTTCTTTCCTCTCTCATTCTACATGGAAGAAAAAAGAAAAGAAAAGGCTATTTCTTGCTTTTCATTTGAGGGTTCTGTTTCACATCCACTCTCTCTCTCTTTTTTAGTCTGTTTGGGAGTGTGATTACAATTGCTTTGTAAAGTGTTTTTCATTCAGAAATATATCGAAAAAATATTTTATTATTATTTTTTAAAAATTATTTTTGATATTAACGTATCATTTGAAACACAAAAAAGATAAAAAAATTAATTTATTTTAAAAATGTATTTAAAATATAAAACCAAAAACGACTACAAAAATGACATATAAGGTAAATTGATGAACAAAACAATTAATCAAAAGGCATGTACAACAAAAATCAAACTTTAATTTGTCAATGGAGTGTATATATAGAAAACTGAGAAGATGTAATCCTCTAGATATAATTTACAATTTACATGCTATATTCTAGATAAGCAAAGTACATTATGATAGCAATCTAAGACATACTAGATATAATTTTAAATACTATATTTCAATCTCAACTTATTTTTAATTTATACCAATTTATTCAACAATTAACCATCATCCTACTATATTACCAAAAAAAAAATTGCATCCATGCAAAACAAAAGGAAAAAAAGAAGGAAAATTAATAGCATAGCTTAAGAGGAATAATAATATTTTGATGAGGATTAACATATGTATAGAAAGAAAGAATATTGTACTCCAGGAGTTTTTGGGAGGAAATAAAAAGGTGTATGAGAGAGACATAACAAAAATAAAATTTGTGTTAATATGTAAGTATTTTTAGAATATTTTTTCAATATTAATTATTTAGTGTAGTAAATAAGAGGGTATCCCTTATGATTTACTTTTGCATATTTTTTTATAAATTGAATTTTATTTAAAATTTAAATCAATATTTTTTTTTAAAAATCAAATATAAAAATTTCAACTCACAAAGTCTCAAATCAAGCTATAAATAACTAATTTTATTTTTTTATATACTTTGCTTTAAAGTAAATTAGTAAAAGATAGAAAAAAACTCTATGGGTTTCATCCATGGTTCAGCAACAAGGGCAATGATCCCCAAAACAAATCGAAGAAAAATTCTAAAATTTCGTGTGCAATTTTATTTTTATTTTTTGGGATTTCTCACAACCACAAAAAAGAAAAGAAAAAAAAACAAGAAATTAGAATAGAAAGCCCCACCCAACGTGGAGTCCTACTTCTGTAAACTTGTGTTTTCCTTTTATATTTTTGGGGGCTTAATAATATAATTTCTTATCGGACTCAACCAAACCACAACGCTTGGAGTGCTATTCTTGACCTTTCCCTATCTGGATCTAGGGTTTCTCTCCCTTTTCTCTGCAGACTTCACCATCTTCAACTAAAGAGAAAACAAACAAACAAACCCTAGCTAGCTCCACCTTGACTTTTAGACTGGTAATTTTATCAATCAATATCATCATCGAAGGAACTTTCTAGTGTTTTGATTTTTGGATCATCATCATCATCAATTTACAGATCTATCTGTGTTCATCTTAAAAATCTGACCAAAAACAAAAAAAGTTTCCTTAATTTTGTTCCTAGTTACCCTCGAGACCTTTTTCCTGTTGTAATTTCAAAGAAATCGGATTCAGATCATATAATGACTTTCTTTCATGGGAATCTATGATCTTTGATGGACTTCGAATCAAAAGCTTGAGACTTTGAAGCAAAGATTGGAAATTTTTTTGGGGGGGTTTGTGGAAAAAGATGTATAAATCAGTGGTGTATAAAGGAGAGGAGTTACTGGGAGAGGTTGAAATATATGCACAAGAACAACAGCAAGAAGAAGAAGAGAACAAGAACAAGAGGAAGAGAGTAATTGATGAGATAGTGAAGGGAATCAGAATTAGCCACTTCTCACAAGCTAGTGAGAGATGTCCACCACTCGCAGTGCTTCATACAATTACATCTATTGGTGTTTGCTTCAAAATGGAAGAGTCAACAGCATCATCATCAACAAAGATCTCCTCTCAACAAGAATCGCCGCTTCGCCTTTTGCACTCCTCCTGTATCCAAGAAAACAAGGTATAGCTAATTAATAATAATGAACTTAATAATCAATTTAAAGGAAGTCCATTAAGGGATTTGATCGAAATCATTGGATAAAACCAGAAAAAGTTTCAAATTTTATAACCCAGTTAAACTGGGTTTGTTGTACACGGGACTCTGGACAGCTTTGAACAAGGACCCAGAACCCAATTGATTTTTCTCAGACAGTTTTCGGTGAATGAACCTCAAGTTTGTGGCAAATTTGTGAACTTTATTAAGTAATTGGTTTGACCCAGATGATTATGAGCTGAATTTCTTGACAATTTTGCCATGATATCATGAGAACTGCCTGAACTAGCTATATTTTTCCCAGTAAATTATTATTAACAATTGAAGTGAAGATGCGCTTTCATGGAATTTGAAAGTGAATAATATGTGCTGTCATGGGATCTTAATGCTAAAGATAGAACTAATTTTATCACGAGAATCATGTGTTACTGATATAGCTGCTTCATATGGAGTTGAATATTTGCTTCTATAGGAAGCAACTTGGGGGTTTTGCTGAAATTGAATATTGAGTGAATAGAAGCCTGGAATTTTGGATAGTTACTCTGCAATATTGCTGTCTTATTCTCGTTTTATGGCTGAGGGACTTGAACAGAAACTAAGAGGAGGCTTTTTTGCTGGCTTTGTCTCATTTTGTCAGGGGTTTATTGATTGTTGATGTAGAATAAAAAATTAATGATTATGCACGAATGATTTTTCTGACATTGTTCTTGTTGTTAGCTTGAGAAGAAACCTGGGTTGTTATGATCTGGCCTTAATACGAATTGCACCTTTATGATTATACGAAACATGAGTTCTGGTAATTTGTTAGTCATGTTGTTTTATTGTATTGAAAGCTTTCTTTTGTTCACTATGATTATTCTTCCTTCTCATTGTTCATTTCATGTTCATGTTCATGTTCATGTTCATGTTCATGTGCATCAGCAGATTTATGTTGAATTCTTTTTCTTCTTTTTTCATGGTCTTCTTTCTTTTTGGATATTGATGGTGATGTTATTTTCAGACTGCAGTAATGCATCTGGGAGGTGAGGAGCTCCATTTGGTTGCAATGCCCTCCAGGAGTAATGAAAGAAAGCATCCATGTTTCTGGGGATTCAATGTTGCATCAGGACTTTATGACTCTTGTCTTGTCATGCTGAACCTCAGATGCCTTGGCATTGTATTTGATCTTGATGAAACTCTCATAGTTGCAAATACAATGCGCTCATTTGAAGATAAAATTGAAGCTTTGCAGAAGAAAATAAGCACCGAGGTGGACCAACAGCGAATTCTTGCTATTATTTCAGAGATCAAGAGGTATCAGGATGACAAGATCATTTTGAAGCAATATGTAGAAAATGATCAGGTTATTGAAAATGGAAAGGTGATCAAAACACAGCTTGAGGTCGTTCCGGCCATGTCTGACAACCATCAACCTTTGGTTCGCCCATTGATACGATTGCCAGAGAAGAATATAATTTTTACTCGCATCAATCCACAGGTGTGTACTTCATGGATTCTAGAGTGAGACAAGCTGCAACTTTGTTTTGATGTTCTCTGTACTGCTGTTTTTTCGAACCATGTCACTGCCTCGAAAAAGTTATCATTTGTCTAGTTCCTATTCGCCATTTAGTAGAGATGTAATGATCTTTATTTGCTACAACAATGAATTTAGATTTTTTTGGAATTTGTATCAGGAATCAATAGGCTACTACATGCTCAACAATGTTTGATAATATTTAGTTTCTGCTGAACATGTGCATTAATTTTGGTCCAAGAATAAAAGGATTTTTGTTTTATTATTATGTAGATTCGTGATACAAGTGTGCTTGTGAGGTTGAGACCTGCCTGGGAGGATCTTAGAAGCTACTTGACTGCAAGAGGGCGCAAGCGCTTTGAGGTTTATGTTTGCACAATGGCTGAAAGAGATTATGCTTTAGAAATGTGGAGGCTTTTGGATCCAGAATCAAACTTGATAAACTCAAATGAATTGCTAGATCGGATTGTGTGCGTCAGCTCTGGTACGTGGCATCCAGCTTGCAGATGGCTTCTACTCTTTTAGCTGGTTATGGAGTCAGATGTAGCTTGTTAATAAGACTTTTTTGCTCACTGTTGAAAGTCTTACAAATGCATGAGCAAGCATGCTCATTTATGCTAATGCTTATTTTATTTGTGTATGTAATTACAGGTTCAAGAAAGTCATTATTCAATGTCTTTCAAGATGGAATATGCCATCCTAAGATGGCACTTGTGATTGATGACCGCATGAACGTGTGGGATGAGAAGGATCAATCCCGTGTGCACGTGGTTCCTGCTTTTGCTCCTTATTATGCTCCTCAAGCTGAAGTATAAACTATATGCACTTTGCTTGGTGTAAACTTCAACATTCCAATAATGCTTGCACACACTACTCACTCAAAACACCCACGCTCACACAACACATGCTTATGCACTTTTTTTTATGTTGTAGTAGCACCCACTCATCATATGTCTTCGTGTCATAGGCAAATAATGCTGTTCCAATCTTGTGCGTTGCGAGAAATGTTGCTTGCAATGTTAGAGGTGGTTTCTTCAAGTAAGAATACAAAATCTGAAGGGCATTTATTTACTTGGGCACTCCTATATATTTCACCATTCTACTTGTGTTACCAATTAATTTTGCATCAATTTTGTTTATGCTTGTGATATTGTTTGGGCATATGGGCATAGCATGACCTTGGAATATGACTGCAGAGAATTTGATGAGGGTCTTCTGCAGAAGATACCTGAGGTTGCATATGAAGATGATACCAGTAATATTCCTTCTCCTCCTGATGTGAGCAACTACTTAGTTTCGGAGGTTAGTTATGGCAACTTTCTTTGCATTTGAAGTCATGATGTCAGAATGTGTTGTTACACTCTGCTATGAATATACACAATTTTATGATCACCTAGCAGACTTAATGCTCTTTTTTTTTTCCTGTTCATAATTAAATTTCTTATGGCATTCAGGATGATGCTTCTGCTGCAAATGGAAACAGAGATCCACCTTCTTTTGACAGCACGGCAGATGCTGAGGTTGAAAGACGGCTAAAGGTATTTAGACCTGTGTATATTGATGCATGTTTGTTTGGAAAACTGCAAGTTCAGACAAAAAAGTACATGTTCATTTGGTTTACAAAGGCCTATGGGAGTGCTGAAGTTGTGATATGGAAAACATTTGTTTTATATTTCCTGATCTTTCTGATGTGAATGTGGGTTGTCTATGTGTGCATTCAAGTTGAAATGGGTTTCTTTCTATGCTGTATTTTTTCCCCAAAATTCCAGGAAGCAGTTTCAGCTTCTTCAACAATCCCCTCAACAATTCCTTCAACAGTCAGCAGCTTAGATCCAAGGCTTCTTCAGTCTCTCCAGTACGCAGTGGCATCTTCTTCAAGCTTGATGCCAGCATCACAACAGCCAGTGCCAGCATCACAAACATCAATGATGCCATTTCCCAACACGCAGTTCCCTCAGGTGGCTCCATTAGTTAAACAGTTAGGCCAGGTTGTTCATCCAGAACCAAGCTTGCAGAGTTCTCCTGCTCGAGAAGAAGGTGAAGTACCTGAATCTGAATTAGATCCTGATACAAGGAGGCGGCTTCTCATATTACAACACGGGCAAGATTCAAGAGACAATGCACCAAGTGAATCCCCATTTCCTGCAAGACCTTCAGCACCAGTGTCAGCTGCACCTGTGCAATCTCGTGGAAGCTGGGTTCCAGTGGAGGAAGGGATGACCCCAAGGCAACTTAACCGAACACCCAGAGAATTTCCTCTAGATTCAGATCCAATGAATATTGAAAGGCACCAAACACATCATCCATCCTTTTTTCCTAAGGTTGAGAGTAATATTCCATCTGATAGGATGATTCATGAGAATCAAAGACTGCCAAAAGAGGTAACTTTCCTTTGCAGCGTCCCACTTTAGCCTACTTTTACCTGTAACTGATGAAGAATATCAAACTTCCCAATCATTTATTTGCAGGCACCTTATAGAAATGATCGGATGAGGCTAAACCATTCAACTCCCAATTATCATTCTTTCCAAGGTGAGTGATGATATATTTCTTCTCTTAAAAATGAAACCATATTGTGTAAAGTATCAATCTCATGTTGCCTATCAGCAAGAGTAGGACTGGACTGATGCTATCACTTAGCTTGAATTTCCTCTGTGCTTTTATTTTTCGAAGGAATCTTCTATATTAATTTGTTTGACGTGTAAGCTTTGTTAGCTTTTGCAACAGTTGCAGTGACTTTTGCAATATTGCTTTTGGTGTTTTTGGTTTGTTTCCTTATAGATTTAGTTACTTAGTGCAATGAACTTAATTTTGTTACCTGAAGTCATATTTTGAGTTTTTGTTGAAGTGGAGGAGACTCCATTGAGTAGATCATCCAGCAACAGGGACCTTGACTTGGAATCTGAACGAGCTTTTACAATTGCTGAAACTCCAGTTGAAGTTTTGCAGGAAATTGCGATGAAGTGTGAAACCAAGGTAAGGGAACAGATTATATTTTGGAGCGTAAGTTAGACTGAACAATTTATGCACCTTAACCTTTATGTTCCATCTAAGCTTTTTGTTTCTTCCATTTTTCTCACTCAACTTTAATTTAATGGAAATCTACAGGTGGAATTCAGGCTTGCTTTGGTTGCTAGCATAGATCTGCAGTTCTCCATTGAGGTTTTCTCAACTCACTGGCTTAAAACTTAAATTGTTGCTTTATTATCAGTAATATGAAATTTGTGTATGTTCAATCAGAAGTAATTGATCCTTTCTTTTTTAAAATATGGGATCTGCGTTGCAATTTATTTTCTTAAATTCATGGAATACAGTGTTTAGTTTGTCTATATGGTGGGATGATCCATGTATATTTTAACCTTTTCTCTTGCGCAACATTTACTAGCTTGTGAAAGAACTTGAAGACATTTCTGGGCAAGCCTATTTTAAATTGATACACAATTAGCATACTGATCTCTGATAAATCTATACAAAAGCAATTTGGCACCCAAGCAAACATCAAATAGTTTGCATTCCAGTCATTTTAATAACCAAATGGAAGATAGAACTATGATGTCATTTTTTTATAACCCGGTAACTGCATTTTACTTGCCTAGCTTATCCAAACAATAACTCTTTTCTAATACTGAAAAGGGTGCACAGTCACCTTACATGGAATACAGTGCGCCTAATGCCCTGAAGAGTGAGGAAATTAAAGGATTGCCAACTCCATGTAATTTATTAGGTAGCTGTATGAAACTGTAAAAATCCAATATGCTCTTTTAGTTCTTAACTGATATCATTTTGTGTCTTTTGCTTAAAATACAAGAGAAAAATAGGAGGGGAGAGAAGGCCAAGAAGGACATGATTTTGCTAATAGAGAAATGGTATGGCTGCTTATCTTTTCTGTTTTTTATTTTTTGCAGGCTTGGTTTGCAGGAGAAAAGGTTGGTGAAGGAACTGGTAAAACAAGAAGAGAAGCCCAACGTCAGGCAGCTGAGGGTTCTATTAAGAAGTTAGCTGGTAAGATCTCTTTTACTACTTGTTAGTTTGCAAAGTCATGAGTTGAATCAGCCTTCTGATTATTAGCATGCTTGTCATTGCGCATTGTCAATGTTGTGCCTGTCCAGTGTATCATACAGCTGCTCAGCTAAGTTCTCCATGGAATTTGTTGTTTATAAAATCTGGTGCTTCCTATTGTAACTGATGTGTATAACATGGAATCTAGTCTGCAGCTATTCAGTTTTTAAAGCTTAAGACGGCTCTGAGCTTATGGTCTTGATCAGAATCCAAGTTGAGCTGGTTGCATACCAGTGTGCTAAATCTCTTGAAACCTGCCATATGATGCACTTTTTAATATTAACTTAGCATGTCATGTGTCTCATACGTTGTTCGGGTGATGTTCTTAAAGTTTGATATTTCAATATCTTTGACACTGGAAATTCCTTTTGTCCTGACATCTCTGCTCAGTGATGCTGATGACAATGTTTGTGCAGGCATATATATGTTGCGTTCGAAGCCTGATTCTGGGCCCATGCATGGGGATTCAAGTAGATATCCTAGTGCAAACGACAATGGTTTCTTGGGTAATATGAATTTATTTGGAAATCAGCCATTGCCTAAAGATGAGCTAGTTGCATATTCAGCTGCTTCAGAGCCATCCAGGCTTCTGGATCCAAGGCTGGAAGGCTCTAAGAAATCATCGGGTTCTGTCACTGCACTCAAAGAATTTGTAAGTTCCAATGAGTTAGGCATGACCCTGCTATGTTTCAATGGCTATTAAATATTTTTTTTTATTACTGATATGTCATGGATTGGTATTTAATTGTCCTCAGTGCATGATGGAGGGACTTGGAGTAAATTTTTTGGCACAGACTCCACTTTCAGCTAATTCAATACCAGGAGAGGAAGTACAGGCACAGGTTTGTATTTGAACACACTTTTTTCCTTTAAAATTTTCTTTTCCTTCTTACTTATATTTTTCCCTTTAGTTTTTTCACAAGATCTTGACAATTCCAGCCAAAAAAGTTGCAGAGTTTTTACGGAATTCCTTTTCTCATCTCAAGGAAACTGACTGAATTAGGGGTCCTCTATTTTATAGGGTAACAATCCATATGAGAAAGAATTTAGAACCATAATTCCATTCACCTTGAGTTGACATTTTGAAGCTTTATGTTTTCCTGGACTTCATTTTGCACATTTGGTTTGTGTGGCTGTCCCTTGGTCATGAATTAATATTTTCACATGTAAGAACAAAAGAAGTAAGATGCTCTAGCTATTGAAGGTCTGCATGTGTTTGGAGAGTTTAAGCCAACTGAGACAGCAAGGGTTATTTCTTGTTTGAGCTGCCAATCAATAATTGCGTGGTTTGTTTGAGTGGAAGAGAATATCATTTTTTTTCCTTTTGCTCGTCATTTGACTTTCAGATCTTATCGTTATCAATCATTTTCCAACACAGCTCCAATAAAAATCTGTTTATATCATGCCTCAGGTTGAAATAGATGGACAGGTTCTTGGGAAGGGGATTGGGTCGACATGGGATGAAGCTAAGATGCAGGTATGTATTGTTTCATATTCAGAATCATCTTTTGTGGGACCAAAATTTATATTTTTTTATTAAATCTTTATATATCTTTATTTCATCTGGCTGAGTACTCAAACATTCTTTTCCCAGGCTGCTGAAAAGGCCCTTGGAAGTCTAAGAACAGTGTTCGGTCAATATACACAGAAACGAAAGGGTTCCCCTAGGTTTGTGATTGCTTATTCTTCTCATTTGAATATTAGCTGTATGCTACCTCAATTTACTTTATCTTAACAGGCACTATTCCATTCACTATTAATCTCCACCACCTGGGACAAATGAAGGTTTTTGTTGCTAACTTCTGTTATGGCTCTGCACTACAAAATTAAAACTAATAGGAAAGTTGACATGTATAGACATTAGACATTGCAGCTTTGTCCTTAAAGTTCCATGCTTTACTTGTCTTCCCAAATCATCACTGAATAATGATTAGTCTCCTTATCATCGCTTTTGTTTCGATTTACTAGCTCAAAGATCATTTGTGCGGGGAGCATGGATTTCCAGCTTGTATTTTATTTTCTGTTTTTATTTCTTATTTTATATTTTTTATAATGTTTTAGGCCAACGCAAGGGATGCCAAATAAACGTCTAAAGCAAGAGTTTCCACGAGTTCTGCAGCGCATGCCCTCTTCTGCTAGATATCACAAGAATGCTCCTCCTGTTCCTTGAAGACCAAATAGTACTTCCCTTTTCCCACTTTGTTGTAATAAATGGACGATTGTTTGATCCCGAGCCACCAGTTGAATCAATGGTTAAGTCTTTTGCGTTGTGTAACATGAACCCCCCCCCCCCCCCCTCCTGACCAAATCTTATTGCAGTTTTTTTCAAGTGACTGCAATTCTGTGATGTTCACAACTTCATATATTTGTGATTTCCAGCTGCTTTTGTCTCTACTCGCCGCGCGTCAAAATGCACAGAAGACTTGTGCATCAAGAAGGGCAAGGGCTACAAAGACCCGATCACTGCTGGGCAGTCGATGCTGCCATTGCCCTGGGAGAAGTCAGTAGGTCCGGACTGTTTATGATGTGTACATGTTTAACCGAAGTAAAAAATTGATGATGGAGAGTAGTTTCTGGCTGCATGCTCAAAGTCTCGGAACATACTTACCATTGACAGTGTTGATGTAAAAAATCTAACAAGTCAGTTTATTTTGGCTCTCCACCTTACTGGATAAGTTCGATCTTGAGTTTAACCTAATAAGCATACGTAACAGCTTCATTTGTTTAAATGGGTTTAAATTTGTCATTCTCTCCTTCATTTCTGTCCCCTGGTGATTTTGTGGGAACAGTTCTAGTCACCTTTAATTGACCTGGTTATCTTGTTCCAGTTCAATAAAACAAAACAAAACAAACTGGAACAGATTTAATCTCTCTTTAAGAATCTTGGCTTCTTATGGAAATTCCTTCCAAATTCCGGCAAGAAAGTTCTAGTTTTGTTCTTGTTGTTTTTTTTATTTAATATTGTTTAGTTATACAGTATAATTTTATGAGGAGTTTCTTTATCTATTGTTATATAAAAATTTTTAATATTATTTCTTATTCTTTATGAGGAGTTTTTTTATATGTTGTTATATGTTAAAATTTTAGGTTAATTGCCAATAATATTTTTATAATTTTGTTCAAAAAGGTTATTTAATTATGTTTTTTTTAGATAATTTTTTTAAAATTTTATCTTTCCACAATAAATTTATCAAGTTTTATTATTATTATTATTATTATACACTTGCATACTTAAAAATTTTAAAATAAATATAATGCAGACCCGCAGCACGTAGCGCAGCAAAGTAGGGGTAAGTAAAAAAATAAAAAAATCAAGAAAACCGAGAAAATTAGAAAAAACATAACTGAAAAAACCAAACTGTAAAAAAACCGATTAAAATTTTAAAAAAACCGACCAGTTCGGTTCGGTTTTATAAACCTAAAACTGAAAAAACCGAACCGAACAGAACTCAAACCGGAAAAAAACAAGAAAAAACCAAGCCAAATCAGAAAAAATTGAGCCAAACCAAAACAACTGAGTCAAACCGGTTTAAACCGGTTTTTGTTCTAAAAAACCGAATTGAACTGAAATTAATCAATTTGTATCAATTTTTTTTAAAAAGAAATTTAATTTGATTTTTTTAATAAAAACTAAATCAAATAAAAAATGATGATACCGACAGCCACAGCCAAGCATAGAGCCAAACCGAATTGAAAATGATGATACCCACAGCCACAGCCAAGCATAGAGCTCCACTATTTGTCAACCGAAAAATCCATGAAAGAAAAGGAGGCATGGCCTTTAGCCCACTGATGAGATACCTGACTACTTTGACGTCTGCGTTAAGTGAAGAAAACAACGTCGTTTTCGGGAGCCAGCCACCAAATCTTTTATTTGTTTTTTTCACTTAAAGACAGTAAAAGTAAAAGTAAAATTGTTTCGTTTCGTTTCCTCTCATTTCTGTCGAGAGTCGTCACCAGCACTGTATAAATAGTAAAAAAGAAAAGGGCAAGGCGAGCGAACTGCATCTCTTCAAAGTCACCACCTTGGCCTGGTTGGGCTTGGCTAACACACAGAGAGAGAAAGAATCCAAAATCTTACAAAAGAAACAAACCTGTGCTTATTTCTAGAGAGATAAATTCTTTGATTTCCTACTTTTTAGAGAGAGAAACACAAAACCAGTAAAATGGCTGCCTTTGATGCATTTGAAGACATTCAACCTTCAAATCACACACCTTTCGATGAAGTAGACGATGAGAGCTACTCCAACTTCGGCTCTTACTCCACCGCCGCTGCCGCTCCCGGTGAGTTCTCCGGAGGAGGTTTGTCCGTCGATCACGTCAGTGCTTCTCCTGATGTGTTCGGGTTCGGATCTGATGCGGATCCCGGTTACCCTCATCAGAGTCCGTTCGGGTCGGTACATGTTGAGAACGGGAATGGTAGTAATGGATATAATGGAGCGGACGATGGCTTCTTTGTGAGTGATGGACCGATCCTTCCTCCGCCTACTGAAATGGAGCCTGAAGAGGGTTTCGCTCTTCGCGAGTGGCGTCGGTGAGATAAATTTTTTCGTCATTTAATTTGATTGTTTTATTTCCTTTTAGATCTGTTGGTTTCTTTATATATAGCAGAGGAAGTGAATTGATTGATCTGTTAATAGCAAGTGATTAGCTTCAGACTTTAGTGTTAATTTGTAACTTAGTTTGCGCGTTAGGTTAAATATACTTTGATATTGGAGTTATAAGTGGATTCCGGTTCTGATCTTGGTGGTCCATGCTTGGAATTGGTGATTTCAAGTTGAGCTGCGTGGAATTGAATTGTGGGAAAGAATGCTGCTTGAATCCATATTTCAGCTGAGCTTTGACTTTCCAGTTCCGATTTAGCCAGTTGTTTGGTCCTGATGTATGTATGGGATTTTGTTTTGGTGCATATTGTACCGGGTTTGGTGTTTCACTATTGACTGTTAGTTGACTGATTTGTTTTAGGATGAGAGCTTGATTTAATGCCATCTTTTAGATGCTATTAGCAAGTAGGGGCAATATACGACAACTCTGGTACCAATTTTGGTGTTCTAATCTCTGCTTGCAATTATGTCTTGTGAGATTGACACTGCAGTTTTATGCCTAGGGATTTTGGAATTTGGATCTACAGTTTAATATTTTGAGCTTTGAGGAATTGTACGAGTGGCAAGTGTGCTTTATGACTCAGTGCTATCAGATAATGAATTGTTAGAGTTTGATAGTTGAATCAATTGGAATTGAGTTGTGGCTATGTTAGCTATTTGAATTGAGCGTTGATGGATCATTTATGATTACTCAACTTTTTTATCATAGCCTATGCATTTATTGAGGTGCCAATTTTGGTTATTTTGACAATTCTCTATGGAAGCACTTGGGATTATACAAATTGGACAATTTACTTATTTTAGGATTTTGTTTGTAGATTCCTATATCTGTGTAGTTATTCACTCTGTTGAATGGGCTGAAGCATGGTTGTAAACTACAAATTACCAGATGGTATGTTAGCTGCTTTGGCAAGTCATTTATAGTGGAAGGTTGATGTGAAGATGGAAAGAAATCTTCACTTGTTTCTCGTTGTTTGTCACATCTACCTGATTCAGGTATCAAACATGTTTCTTTGTAAATATCCAGTGAAGAGGGATTCAATCCCTGGCATATCGAAGTATTGCTGGGGGTCTGCTATGAATTTGTCATGAAATTATAGAAATTTTGAAAGATTCATAAGCATATAATATGCTTTGGAGAGATCAATCGTCTCTTAAGTTTCTGTGATGATGCATGTCTTGTCAACACTCTTAATATACAGTAACTTGTTATTCCAAAAAGGAATTAGTAACATATCATTGGCATGTAAATTCACATCTCTCTTGGAAGTTTCTGTTCATCAAGATTTATCACCTGTTTGGGTTGGCAGTCAAAAATATCCATTAATATTGTTATTCCTGCAGGGACTGTTCACTGTTCAGAAAATGATAGGCGCATGTGTGTTCATAATTCTCCAGAACCTTTCTGCTTATCCAATTTATGACCTGTTTTGAGTTTTGCAGTCAAAATGCCATGCATCTTGAGGAAAAAGAGAAGAGAGAGAAGGACATGAGGAAACAGATAATTGAAGAAGGGGAGGAGTATATACGTGGTTTCTATGAGAAGAGGAAGCTCAATATTGAGACCAACATAGCAACTAACAGAGAAAGGGAGAAGGTAATTGTTTCAAAGAGTTTTGGATCTGCTAGGTTTTTATGTATATACCATTTTCCATATTTTGATGATGAGTATCTGTATTGGAACAGTTGTACTTGGCCAATCAAGAGAAATTCCACAAAGAGGCAGACAAACAGTACTGGAAAGCAATAGCGGAGCTTATTCCTCGCGAGGTTCCTAATATTGAGAAGAAGAGAGGCAAGAAGGATAAGGATCAAGATAAGATGCCATCAATTACCGTAATCCAGGGCCCAAAGCCTGGAAAACCCACTGATCTTTCAAGGTTGCGCCATTTACTTGTTAAGCTGAAGCATACACCCCCACCTCATATGATTCCACCCCCACCTCCTCCAAAAGATGCCAAAGATGGGAAGGAAGGAAAAGATGCAACAGCAGGTGCAACTTTGTCAGGAACAAAGGGGGAGGCTGCTCCAGTTGCCAAAGAAGCCACTGCAAATGGTTCCTCCAACACGCCCAAAGAAGATGTTGCTGCTGCCAATGCCCAGCCTGTCGCAGAACCAGAGTCAACACCAGCTGCCTAATCCCTCACATCTCTCTCTTTCCACAGTTGTTCAGCTCAATATTCTTTTGTACCATCTTTATCAAGGTTTTATTTTGTTGTTCGGCGTCTCTCCTGTCGTTGACACATAATGACCAGGTATGGAGGCTCGTCCGGCCTTACTCTCTTTTTTGGGCATATATTATATGGACCGAGATTTGAAATTGATTTTATTTTATCAAAATTCAATTTATTTATTTTTTTTTGTTAAAAATTAATTTTTGTTTTATGTTTTTTTGTTTTGATGTGCTGATTTTAAAAATAAAATTAAAAAAATAAAAGATTATCATTTTAAGATATTTCTAAGTAAGAAATATTTTGAATCATTATAGCAGTTCCGAACAGGGTTTTTGTTTTATGGAACAATTCTTCTAGACAGCCTCGATTCTCTTTCGGCCATTATCGGAGAAGACTTGTCGGAAAGCTACCGAACTCGTTTGTGTTGAACATGAGGGCTGTTTTGTTTTTGGCTGATTACAGGTTTCTAAAAAAATTAGAGCATTGCTAAGATTTTTGAGGCTTGGAAACCATGATATTCAGCATAGATGGGAAATGGCAGGGGGAAATTAAGCTTGTCATGCTGTGATGATGAAACCAAACCGACCAGCACTAGGAAGAAGATGCTACTGCCGAATTGTTCTTTGATATATAAACCTTGAAGGGTTGAAGTGTCTCAGGTCGGGTCCCAAAAGTAAATTTATTTTAATTACAAAATTAAATAAATTATTTATGATTATAAAAAATACGTAAAAAAAAATACATGCCAGTTCATTCAGGGAACAAACCAGCAGTTATATCAGCACTGCTGCCTGGCAAGCTCACCATCCTATTCAGTTCTATAGTAAGAGTAAAAAACTCTCATCGCTTTCGAATCAAGAAAAATAAAAATCATATGATTGCATGTTGAACACATTTGCAACAACAAAACAACTTTGCCGCCTCAATTGGGCATCGAGTATGATCATCTTCCTAGAAATGAACTGCGTGTGTACCTATAACTGAACACTGATAGAGTAATGAAATACGTGTGCCCTAGTAACTAGTTCCTGTTGTTCTCCACCTCGGACATTTTGATGCTTAATAGCAAATACTAGATTCTACTTCATCTGGGGATCACCTCAGTGATTCTAACTGGAACAGAGCTCATATGGTAGCCAGCAGAGTCGGCATAAGATCCTTTCGTGGAAGAAGGCCCTCCACTGGGACTGTCTGAATCTTGGAAGAAACCTGGAGCAGTTAGTTCCTTGTCATTTAGCTGGATTTGCCTCGAGAGCATGTCAACTACCTGGGTCATGATTGGCCTTCGGTTTGCCGCTGATTGGGTGCAGAAAAAGGCTACTTTTATGTACCTAATGACTTCCTCCTCGGGAAACTCTCCCATCTCTGGATCCACAAGTTCCAAGTGTTTCCCTTCTTCGTGAAGCTGCCATGCCTACAGAACAGGCATGAGTCATCAAACAGTTCAGGATTGCTAATGAACAATATCAGATCCAGCAAGGAAAATTAGGCTTCATTCAATATAGCTCTCTTCCTATTCCAGAGCTTATTGCTGTTTTTGACATTCAAATTAATCCACTATATCTTATGAAAAGGCATATTGCTTATTCTGAGCAGAAATGTAAAATTTCTGATGTTGATCTGTTACCTACGTAATCATGAGGAAAATATTCTACTTCCTGAACAATAACCAGGAGATACAACAAGAAACAGGATGGAAGTTACAAAATGAATCCATACTATGAAAAGCTCCAACATTCTGGTGATCATAATGGCAATATAAAATATGATTTTGAAAGCTACGAGGAAGTATATTTGAAGATTGCAGAAGTAAAATCGACGTACCCATTCTAAGAGTAACTTCTGCGTCCCTCCCCAGCTTGGCTTTGCACTACTTCTGCCACTAACCATTTCAAGGATAAGGACCCCAAAGCTGTATACATCAGCCTTCATTGTTAACTGACCACCCAATGCATATTCTGGTGCCAAATAACCACTGCATAAGAAAAACAGAACAAGGTGATGCTTATCTGGTTTCCCTTGCAACACAAAACTTACAGAAACCAC
>Ga0325404_1000501_pt1 | contig 39143 bp, 30 predicted proteins | sample PopdelMetagenome_18_FD_205664 | JGI IMG/M metagenome (GOLD analysis project Ga0325404, IMG submission 205664) | Populus deltoides microbial communities from Bellville, Georgia, United States - Xylem-Control-R1 | ecosystem: Host-associated > Plants > Phyllosphere > Stem > Wood/Secondary xylem...
ATTATTATTATTATTATTATTATTTGCCCTGAGAAAACCCCTTGAAAAAATAAATTGAATAAGAAAAACATTACGAGCTGTTTAAATATCATTATTATTGCATGCATGGTGGTAAGCGAGTTTCATTAATGTGGTGTGTAAACAGTCCAGACATGCTATTGCATCTACAAGCTGGCAATGGCATCGTCACTTTTTTAATTAATGAATCGTTTATTTTTTATTAATAAACAATTTGAATATTTTTATCTTGTAAATTGAATCAAGAGTGTAATCTATTAATACTAAATTAAATTATATAAAAGTTAATCTCATAAAAAAACCATTTTAATTTTATATTCTTTTTAAAAAATATTTGTTTATTTTTTTTTAAATCTTTAAAAACTTTTTGATTTAGATTGATTAAAGTAAATTAAGACAAGCCTATTCAATTTATAACCTCTATTTTAATTTAAATCATCAGTTGAGCGAGTTTAATAAAAAATTTAGACAAGCCAAACTCATCTATAAATATTTAATTATAAAAAAATAAAAATTATTAAAAAATGAAGATGCATTACATGGATGGGAGAAGTATAATAATATTTATTTTTTAAAATATTTTTTTTATAAATATATCAAAATAATAATTTTTATATTATTTTTTAAAAATATTTTGAACTTCAATATATTAAAATAATTAAAAAATAAAAAAAAAATTAATTTTAAAAATGCCCTTGAAACGCAATTCATGGAATAACAATAAACTTGATAATCGAAAGTCGAAGCCTCTCTCCTCTCTCTACAGAGCATTGCTTCTCTCTTCCTCTTCATAGAACTCATCTTCACCTTAAAAAAAGTTGTCTAACCTCAAACCTTTCTTCATTGCTTAAATGGATTGCTGCTTCTTGACCTTCAAACATCAGAAGCTAAGCCAAAACAGACTCTTTCTCCTGCATTTTGAATTCCCGTATGCAGGATTTTGCCAATTGGGAAGCTCAAGGTTAGACTTTTTTACAGTTGTTTAGTAATTTTATTACTACCTTATGTTATTATCTGTTTTTGTAAGATTGTGTGAAATTCAATGTGGGTTGATGTTGAAACTTGAAGTATCAAGATAATCTGATTTATTTTTTGGAAAAATTGATGACACAGTGATTTTTTTGATCTTGGATGGTGTAAGGCATGTATAGCTTGATTTATACCAGCTTCAATGCTGTCAGTGAAAATCAATGTCAAGTTCGATGCATGTGTTTGGTTTCTTGAATTTGATTGTAATTCTGGATTTGGGTTTGTTAAAGTTGTGAACTTGTCGATTTGTTTGATAAGGTGTCGTGGATGATACCGAATGGCATAGGAGCTTAGTTGTCATAAAGGGTTGGATTATTGTGGATGTTACAGTGAATTTTGTGGTTAAGTTTTGATTGATCGGAAAATAAGTTATTGCGTGAAAAATGCTTGGGGGATAGGTCAGAGCTACCTGGGATCTAAGTTACGCTTTGGAGTTGACAAATGGGTGTTTAATGTAAGTTAAGAAAGCTTCTAAAATTGATGTTCTGTCAAGTTGGAAGTGATTTCTTTGTTGAAGTGTCGTTGATGGAGTGGTCTGAAAGGGGGAATCCTTGATCAAGGTCTTTGCTGGTGTTAAAGGACAATTTGGGTTCTATCTCAGTCTTGCTCCGTGCTTTTCAACTTGGTACAGGGGAAGAGAAAAAGGTCCATGTCGTTTCATTCTGCTTTTAGTAGCACATGTACGTGCAGGACCCCTACTGCTGACTGTGGCGCTTGAATATCCTAAAATAGTTCATGCTCTTCTTTCTTGCTTATGTTCATGACAGTTGATGGTTATTGGGTGTCGTGCCCTATATTTAGCATGTTAAGACTCAGGACATAGTTCTTAGATTTGCACACTTGAGCTTATTTCATCAAGATGGGTGCCATGTTCACGAACCATCACTGGAAGGCCAGATATTAGGTATAATGTAGAACTAAATGCCCTCTGATTTCATTATGGATGGTTATGAATATAAGCCAATGATTTGGTTAGGACTTGGGAGTACAGGCCTTATTTATTATTTACAGGGTGATCAAAATATCACCTCACTCATTCAGATTTTTGAGACAATTATAGCTGATCAAGCTGGAGTGCTGCCTGTTGTAGTTGGAAATATCTGGAGGAAGCTCATGATTTTATTTTGTTGATGATGTCATTAGCTTTCATCTGCAACAATGAAATGGGTCATATGTGCCCATTAGATTCGGCGAGTGCTTTCACTTTACATGGCCTCTCATCCCCGTCGACTTCTTGCGCTGGGTAAGTTGACGGTTACTCTATCTTCTGTTGCAATTAGCTATGTGATACCAGCAGATATAAGCTCATACTTAAAACTTTATTGACTTAATCACTGTAGATTCTTGTTCAAGGGAAATTCCTTGATCAATATTGAACTGAATCCAAATATTTGATTTGTTGAGAAAACACAGAGCAGCATTATGCAAATTCTTTGAAGAGCAAAATGCGGATTTGGAAGTATTTCTGCTCTAGCGTGTACACTGGGCAATCTCATTGGCGTGGATCCATAGTGGCAATTTTCTTGCCGGTGCAATGCTATTGGGAGGTTACTGCAATTTGGCATGCACACATCAATTTGCAGCTAACGAGTCCAAGTCTTGGTCTTTCTTTCCACAGCACCAAGGTAAAGAGTCCAAGTCTCTTAACAAGCCCTAGTCTTTCTTTCCCTTGCAATTTGCATCGAGGTAAAATGAGTAAATGCAATATGTTTCTTATATTATAGATTTTGTGCTGTTTACAGATCTTATACATTTCTTAATCACTGTCTTAACATTTTTTGCATCTCAGTACATTGAATTTCCCTAAATCCTTAGATGAAGTCAACCTTTTTGGTTTAGGGCCAAGTTTGACCCTTTGGAGGCGAGACACTGATGTGCCAACTAACCTTTAAGGTAGGTTGAATCATGCAAAAAGAGAGAAAAATCATCATATGTAGTGCAAATTTAACCTTCTCCATTGTGTGTTAGATTCTTGTTTCTTTTTCAACTAGAAAAAAATCTGTATTCGATTCTGCGGGAAGCATTGGAGAAAATTTAGATGCCCTTCTCTCATTTTTTTTTGAAAATTCTCACAGCATGGTCCACACCACCTTGATGTGTCTTGGTCCATTATGTTCATCAAAAGGAGAAAAGAGGGAGAATTGTCTAGACTGTTGTGGTTGTGGCTGGGTAATCTGTATGGTTGGGTCCATATAGTAGAAGCTTTGTCAAAAAGGAGAAGCATGTCATGTAGACAACTGCTAAATCATCCACCCATTTAAAATTGCTAGACTAATTTTGATCTAGTTTATAATTTGATATGTAAGGATTCATTTGTTAAAAAATAATTTAGGAATTATATTATGTTTACTGTAAAATATGATGATAAAAATACTTTTAATTAAGGATTTTTGTAAATAAATTAAAAAAAATTAAAAACTATCAAGGATCAAAATGTATATCAATGTAAATTTTATGCTACATGAACATGATACTTGTCAATTTCTAATAATGACAAAAATATAACTTACATGGATGATATTAAGATAAAAATAGTATAAAAACCTTTTAAATAAAAAAAATGAAGGGATGCCTAAAAGCTTACATTACAAGTAAATGTCATTAATTTAATGCGTTTTTAAATGAAAAATAATTTAAAAAATACTTTAAAAAACAGATTATAACACAAAAACAAACACTTATATTAAATGCTGGAAAAGAAATCAACATAGTTGTGTTGTTTAAATAGGTTGCTGGTGAAATTAGATTACACAATTAAGATTAGCTAATGCTTGATGACTTTGTGTCAAACCAGTAGGCTGTAATTTAGGGTGAAAATGTTTCTTATATTATAGATTTTGTGCTGTTTACAAATCTCATGCATTTCTTATTCACTGTCTTAACATTTTTTTGCATCTCAGTATATTGAATTTACCTAGATCCTTAGATGAAGTAACCTTTTTGGTTTAGGGCCAATTTTGACCCTTTGGAGGCGAGACACTGATGTGCCAACTACCCTTTAAGGTAGGTTGAATCATGCAAAAAGAGAGAAAAATCATCATATGCAGTGCAAATTTAACCTTCTCCATTGTGTGTTAGATTCTTGTTTCTTTTTCAACTAATAAATAAATAAATCTGTATTGGATTCTGAGGGAAGCATGGGAGGAAATTTAGATACCCTTCTCTTCTGTTTTTTGAAAATTCTCACCGCATGGTCCACACCACCTTGATTTGTCTTGGTCCATTGTGTTCATCAAAAGGAGAAAGGAGGGAGAATTGTTTAGACTGTTGTGGCTGTGGCTGTGGCTGGGTAGTCTGCATGGTCGGGTCCATATAGTAAAAGAATAAAAAAGGAGAAGCATGTCATGTAGACAACTATCAAATCATCACCCATTTAAAATTGCCTCACTAATTTTGATCTAGTTTATGATTTGATTGTCAAAATTTAATTTAGGAATTAAATATATTTATTGTAAAATATGGTGATAACAATACTTTTATTTAAGGGTTTTTTCTGTAAGTAAATAGTTTTTTTTTTAAAAAAAAAAACTATCAAGGATCAAAATATATATCGCATTGAAAATTTTATGCTACATGAACATGATACTTGTCGAATCTTAACGATGACAAAAAATATAACTTATATAGATGATATTAAGATTAAAATAGTATAAAAACCTTTGTCTGTTTGTTACGGGGTGCATAAGGTTGTTCAATGTTTTTTTATATCAGCACATTAATTGTTTTTTAAATAGTTAAAAAAATATTAATTTGGTGATTTTTTCTGCGAAGAACAATTTAAAAATTACTTTTAAATACAAGTTGTAAAGCAGAAATAAACAGTCAAATGGTCGAGAAGAAATCAACGTTGTTGTGTTGCTTTAATAAATCGTTGGAGAAGATTAGATTAGGCAATTAAGATTAGTTAATGCTTGATGACCAATGTCATGCTCTGTTGCTCTCGTCAAACCACTAGCCATATTTTAGGGTGGAAGTGGTGCTCCGTAAGTCACTGCCGCAAGTTTCCCTGTGACGGCGACATTGGCAACGGCTCGGCACCTTCCACAAGAGCATCACAAATCCATTACTTCTGCACAGTGCACAGTATTTTCCTGCTCCTCTTAATTTTACTCACTACAGTTCATTATGATCTGTATGTTTTTGCAAGTGGCACAAATCATTTTCTTTGTTATCGTTTCGTTTAAGACAACAATTTACTGTTCCACAACAGAACATAAATCATTACATAATCCTTTTCTCCCATGAAAAAGCACCAACAAAAGGATGCCACTGCTACTCCTGTACTGTTAGCTTTTGACTGCTATAATTAAATTATCTGGTTGACAAATTTGATCTCAAGGATGATCTTAAAAGCTGTCCAAATTTGCAAGGACTGACTTCCTTTACGGGCTCGAGAGGCAGTTATTTTAAACTGTATTTTATTTAAAAATATACTCAAATAATATATCCTTTTATTTTTTAAAATTTATTTTTAATATTAATATATTAAAAAAATTTAAAAATATAAAAAATATTAGAAATGCTCGGCGATGCTCACAACGAAGCTCTGGGTGGGTTCATTTCATCGTATGGTTGGTTGGTAGAGTTATTGCTTTTAAACTCAAAATTACTATTTACCCCTCCCCTCGCTCTTACAACCCCCTTCATCATTATCTAGCGGTCTGTTTTACTTAGAACTTGCTTGGGAACGCGGCTGCGGCTGCGTTCTTAAAAATTTTGAAATTTTTTTTATTAAAATTTAATATAATTTATATGTTTTGGATCGTTTTGATGTGTTGATGTCAAAAATAATTTTTAAAAAATAAAAAAATATCATTGACATGCATTTTAACACAAAAAGTTATTTGAAAAACACCCACAACCACACTGCCAAACACGCTCTAAAAGCTGTGCACCGTGTGTTAAAAACATGTATTTTCCTATTTCATGTTCTTTAGGAAAAATTACTCTTTTAATTGTTTTTATTCATTTTTTGATGTTTTGAAAAATTATAGTTTATATTAATAATTTAATATATAAACAATACATATAGTAAAATCTAGGATATAAATTATAATTTTTAAAAACATGAAAGTAAATATAAATACAACTAAATTATAAAATAGTTAGGTGATTTTCTCTATTTTTAATGTGATGCATTACGTAAATAAATGGGCTTTTACTACTGTGAAACCTCCTACCCTGTTCTTTTTTACTTTCAAATTCATCGAAGTATTTCTCGTCTTAATTGACCTCTCACCCTTTGAAAACTCCATTTCTTAGCTGCCTTGATTAGAAAAGTTGACCCCAACAATTTACAATTTAAAATCTAACACTAATCCAAATTAAATTTTAACTTGAATAAAAAATATTAATCCAATGTCTTTTAAATTTTTTTAATAATCTAGTTTGATTAAATTCAATTATATTAATATAAATGTAGATTGAAAGCGTATTTGATATTGTCGTAATGATTATTTTTTAAAATATTATTGATCTGAAAAGGTATGAAATGATATTCTTTTGTTTTATTTTTAATATTAATATATTAAAATGGTATAAAAATATAAAAAATTAATTTAAAATAAAAAATAAATAAATTTTTTTAAAGCAATTTTAATTTTAAATGCTAAATGCGTAACCCTTTTCACAGACGTCTAATGACTATGATCTAAGTCTATGAATTTTTTAATTTCCCTCTCAAACCATCCACAACATCAAGGACATGCAAGTCATTTCATCATGAATCCCAAAATATCATCTCCGCTATAATAAAACTCCTCTTCTCTATCTAAATCCCGGAACCCATCGAATGGTTCGAACCAAACAATCCGGATCCTTAAAACAAATCTCGACCATCCATCTCTCAATCCAACGGCAGTGATAAGTCGGTGAGTTGGTTCCCTCCCTCATGTTTCTTTCTTTCTCAGTCATAAACCCTAGCCAGCCCCCACCAGGAGATAGAAAGAAACACACACAAATGCCCTCTCTCTCCCTCAAGCAAACACCACCATCAATAACCACAACAAAACAACAGGATTTACGTGAGTCTCTTTTATTTTCAAGAAAGATTCAATCTCTTTAAAGAAAACCCTTCTTTTCTTCTCTCTTTGTAAAGAGACCCCTCATCTTTTGTTTTCAAGATTTCTTCTTGTTTTCTCCGAAATTTGTAGATTTTTTTGGGGGTTGTTTGTAGGCTTTTTATGTTTTGTGAATCTGAATCGGTTTTTTTGTTTAATTTTAATTTTTGGGTACGATGTTGTTTGTTTTTGAGACCATACTGTCTGCTACTTACGTGTGGGGGTCTGATTCCGAGTCAAGTCTGAGTTAACCCAGTTTCTTTTAGACCACAGTGAGTCGATTGTTCTTAGATCTGGGCGAGTAGAGCGCCCCCATGGACGTCTCTGCTTCTTTCTCCTCTTTATGTGGACCGTGAACCTCGTCGCAAGGTGAACCGAAACTTTTTTTTTTCCAGTAGAGTACTGAGTGAATTTTTGTGAATCGGTGGTGAGTTGACTCGGGGTTACTCCGTGAGTTGAGGAGCGAGAAGATCGAGACTAGGGTAGGTCTGAACGGCGGCCGAACGGCGAGAATGCCGTCGGTGGGGTTGCGGAGGACGACGAGGGTGTTTGGGGTAATTAAGGGAGTTGATGGGGCTCGGGTGTTGAGGTCTGGGCGGCGTTTATGGCTGGAATCTGGTGATGGCAAGCTCAGGAGAAGCAATGATGGCGACGAGTGGTACCACACTATAATCAAGAACGACAACAACTATCAGACGAAGAATCAAAATAAAAATAGTGATCTGAAGTACAAGGAGAATAGTGGGTGGGCCCATGACGATAAACTGAAGAAAGATCTTGGTGTTGTTATTGCCATTGCAGCGCCTAAGAGACTTAAGAGGGTTAAGAGTGAGAAGAAGTTTGGGATTGTTTATAGGAGGAAAAGGAAGAGACTTGGTGGCGAAAAGAGTGAAGATTCGGAGGATAAGAAGTTTGGGATTCAGTTTTCACGTAGGCAGCGAAGGAGTCTGGATGATGAGAGTTCGGAGAGTCTTGTGTGTACTCCTGAGCTTGTTGTTTTAGTTGAGGATTTTAGTTCTAGTAGTAGTAACGGGTTGTCTTGTTTTTTGAGTTCGGTTTTGAGGTATATTAAGAGGGTCAATTTGAGCCTTTCTGAACTTGCTGATTTTCTCTTGTCGGAGCCAATCAGCAGTGTTTTTGCCTCGAATGGACTTCATTTTGCGCGGGTAAGTGTTGGTTCATTTTATATAATGGCTGTATTCTGCCCAAGTTGTATAGTTGTTTCTTTTTATATATATATGCGGGTGAGTGTTGGTTCTTTTTATATAACGGCTGTCTTTTGTGCGGTTATGTCCACCATTTGAAGGAGAAAGTGTCAATTCTCTCTGCTCATTTTTTCCAGCTTAATATAAGTGACTTTTAGCTTAGTTTGTTGTTAAAAGAAAGTTTTTGAATTTAGGTTTTGATCAGTATTTTAAATTTGAATGATATATACTTACTTGACATTGCTCTCACCCCCTCTCCCTTTCTAAATTTTTCTTTCAGGATCTTTCCGCTGAAAGAATTGGAATTTGCAAGTTTTTTGGGACCAGGCAGCTTCTGCCAATGTTTTCTGTGGATTTTTCTTCAATTCCTTCGTGTTTTGTGCACATGCATCTCAGTTTGTTTGTTAGGTTTAAATTTCTGTCTCCCATACCTGTAAATAACCCGTTGGATGAGGATGATGAGGATGATGATGTAATGATGAGCGGAAGTAAAGTAGATCAATCACGCACCACCATGAAAACAGATTTCGCTCTGAAAATTACAGCTGTGCCTGAAATTGATAATTCTGGGAGTAAGGCAGTTGTACATCCATCTGTTAGAGCTTCCAAGTTAGCTGGTCGAAGCACCCAGTACAGAAATGGATTAAATTCACGTGGTATTCAGAAAAGAAGGAGCTCACTCAGGAGAGGGAGACCTAGAAATTCTTCCATAGCTGGCCTGCACAAAGCTAGTGGTGCTTTGGTTTCTGATTTGATTAGTAGTAGGAGAAAAGGTATACCTTTCTCCTCTGTTGTGTCTAAGAACAAACTTAGAAGGTCAATTCGAAGTAGCCCTGCAGCAGACATCAAAGAGATGAATTCTGCTGCAGTTGGAGTGAAGAAGGACATGAATATGTCTAGCTGCTCTGCAAATATACTGGTTTCCGAATCAGACAGATGTTACAGGATAGAAGGGGCCACTGTCATGTTTGAATTCACTGGTTCAAGGGAGTGGGTGCTCGTGGTGAAGAAAGATGGGTTAACCCGATACACCCATCTGGCACAGAAAAGTATGAGGACTTGTGCTTCCAACCGTTTCACTCATGATATAATTTGGACTGGGGATGACAATTGGAAGCTAGAATTCCCTAACCGACAGGACTGGTTCATTTTCAAGGAATTGTACAAGGAATGCTCTGATTGCAATGTTCCGGCTTCTGTTTCCAAGGTCATTTCTGTGCCTGGAGTACGAGAAGTGCTAGGCTATGAGAATGGTGGCGGTGCTCCCTTTTTTAGACCATATGCTTACATCTCTTCTAAAAATGATGAGGTAGCTAGAGCTTTGGCGAGGAGCACTGCAAGTTATGACATGGATTCTGAAGATGAGGAATGGCTTAAGAAGTATAATAATGACTTTTTAGCAGAATCTGATCATCTTTCAGAGGATAACTTTGAGTTATTGATTGATGCTCTTGAGAAGTCATATTACTGCAATCCAGATGACTTCACTGATGTGAATGCAGCAGCAAAATACTGTAAGGATTTTGGTAGGAGGGAAGTGGCTGAAGCTGTGTACAGTTACTGGATGAAAAAACGGAAACAGAAATGTTCACCGTTGCTTCGAGTTTTCCAGGTAAATGTTTTGTTATGTCTCACTTATCTGCAGTTGGAATTGAATAACAGTAGTCTTTGATATCTGCAGTTTGAATTGAATATCCTATCATTTCACCTCTCAATAACATCTTTAAAGTAAATTTTGCATCAAGTAGAGATTGAGGAGTTTCAAAAAAAAATCATGAACCTACCTTATCATTATCTGTCTCTCTCTCTCTCTCTGTCTCTCTCACAACATACACGCATAATTATTAATTTTCCTTGACTTTTTTGCATCGGTGAATCATGTTTTAGCCATTTGAGGGGTTAGCTTTGCATGGCTATATAATTTTCAATACTATTCAATGCATTTTATGTATTGCTAATATTTGCTTTTGATTTCAACTGATTATGGAGTTACAAAAAATGCAACTTTGTGAAAATTTTCCATCATAATAACCATAGTAAGAAAACATTGATCTGTAAAAGCACCCAGCTTTTATTTCAAATAACCCTTTGCCACAACTATGGCATCAATCGCCTTGCTAATAGGCTGGAAAGATATTCATTTAGCTATAGTATTCATCATTTGGGTGAAAAAAATGAAAGGAATGGTAAACAAATGTTTTCAATTAAGATAATGTTGTGACACATTTTCTGCCTTCTTACAATTAACTACCCAACTACCCATCAACTTTTACGATGCTACAAGAACTTGACCACCTGCTTGTTGTGAGAAGTTATTTTCCCGATGTGTTGATGTAAAATTACCATGACGTACTTGCAGTTGTTTTTCATGTCATTTAGATGGAACTTTAAATACCATGTCAGTTCCTGTTCACTTTCTCGTTCTTCTCTCCTGCAGCATTTATTGTTTTACATGCATGCTAATTGTGTCTGGTAATGGTCTATATTGGCTAATCTGATCAAAATTGATGGTCCTTGCTACCAGGGGCATCAAGCTAAGAAAACCCCAGTGATTCCAAAACCTGTTCTGCGTAAGAGAAGGTCATTCAAACGACCTCCCAGTCAATTTGGAAGAGGCAAACAACCAAGTCTATTGCCAGGTAAGGTCTCTCTTACTTTTAGAATTTTTTTTTATCTAGTCAACACATCTCTAAACTTACTCTATTTCTTAGTCAAGTATGCATGTGTTGAGAATTTTCATACCAAATGATACCCAGGAATTTGAAAAAAAAAGTTATTCTCTAGTGATGTATTTTACTGATTCTTGCCCTGGCCATTACTGTAGTCCGGTTCTCAGGTTTATTCTTTTGTTTGTTAGTTGTATATTATAATTATTTTTGTTCAGTATCTACACTCTGTATGGTTTGCTTCCCACTTCACTGTCATTTATCATAAATTAACATTTTATCATCTGTAATTCTATTGCTGAACAGCAATGGCTGCTGAACAAGATGCTTTGGAAGGATATAATGGCATGCATAAAATCGAAGAAGCTGAAAACTCAGTGAAGAGATCTTTGGAAGCTGCCATCCTCAAGCGTAGAAGGGCTCAGTTGCTCATGAAGAATGCAGATTTGGCAACCTATAAAGCTGCAATGGCACTTAAAATTGCTGAAGCTGCTCTTGTTGCCAGTTCAACTGATGTTGCTGTCACCCAATTATGTGATTGATTGGTAATGGCTATTCCTGTTGCTACTACTAATTGAGTTGAACCAATAATTACTACGGGAAGGACTGCAGCCCCATTGCTGTTTTTGATGCCTTTGGAGGACAACCCTAAGTATTGTAATTTTGTATAGATTTTGATTGAATGTACATTCTGTATCTGTAAACCTCACGCCAAATGTTTTTACAAGGGAATTTGGTTGATATCCTTGGAAAAAATTCAAAAAAAAAGAGAAATTTACAGGAAATGTTTTTTACCTTACTGGCGAATCTCATATCTTTGGCATATTGGTCAAGAAATGTGCATTTTTCATTACCCTGATTGCTCCATGCTCCATGGATGCATTTTTTATTCACAATTTAGCCAGGTTAGTCTCTCTTCCCATATTGATCACTATGATACTTTGTGGATGTTTTCTGGTCTCTGGTTTGCTTAGCTCTCTGTTTATGCTTGGGACATTGAACCTGAGAAACATAAAGTCACTTGGAGAAAAGGTCCCTTTCTGTCAACACCTGACTTTTTTCATTTCAAGTTTCTACTTTGATCCCGGCAAGTAAGCTAGTGAACACGAGTTATGGACTTATGGTCAAGGCTTGAATTGCGATCCCTTGTGCTGTTGTCGCGTTGATAGCATACAGGGATATTAGCCATGCATTCGTCGAAGAATGGGCTCTGGTTAGGTGGATCGTCTTGACCCCTTTTGATGGTTTGCTCAACGTTTCTTGGAGTTCGTACCACCCTGATCTCGACCATTTGCTGTAATTTGATGATCATGAGTATACATAATTTGATGCTTGGCTCATGTTGTCCTTATCCTTTCCCACAATGACAAGCAAGGAGTCTTCAGGGCAGGCATTTTTATTTTATTTTTGATGTTGCCAAGTAACCAATGAAGGCTGTCTTAGATTCTTAGTTTGGGTGTCAAAGTGATAAAATGGGGTTTCTGTTTGTAGGTTTCCTGAAAGACAACAAAAAAGGGTTGTTATTGGAGTTTGCTGCTCATATCATTCACCAGTTATAGGTAGATTCCTGCTTTGTATTAATGCTAATGACTGGGATTTAGATAAATAAATTTGCCAAGAGAAACTTTAATAATAAGTGATTGAAGAGTTGGAGGATATGCCAATCCCTTTGGAATTCTGGTTGTCAGCTAAGAGGGCACCAAGTTTCCAGTCATGTGACTCAAAGACAAGCAAAGGTACATATCATTGTTGTCAGAAGACCAGGAATCTGTCTTGATTTCCTAGGATACAACGACATAGAATAGAAAAATGTGTAATAATCCGATCCTTGTGTTACTTGACAAAATTGCGGATACCTTTTGTGCAAAATCTTTCAGCTTTCTTGTAACTCCCTCATACTCTTTTCTGTCACTATCTTGCCTTTCCTGTGATCTTCTTCACCTATACAAACCATGCCTTCTGAAATGAACGCATCATCACCGTTTTCTTACATGCTTATCAACTCCAAATATAACCGAAGCATTGTTCAAGTGGTTTGCTTCAGGATTTGCCGAGTCTTGAAAATTTCATAAGTTAAGTCCTCCTTGCAAGTTCTTCTTGCACCATAACAAAGTTGGTATAGTTCAGAGGAATCTTGCTGTTTTGTAATAGCTTGAGAGTACAGATTTTAAACCATGACTGAGGCTTTTGCTGGTAGCCATAACCTTGCAAGTCAACGAGGTCACTGAGCACAAGGTCACCGAGCATGAGGAGTTTATCATCAGCGAGTAAAAGGAACTGGGCCTCAGCGAGTATTCACGAGGTGTGGGTCAATCAAGGAGACGTGTTTCGAAAGAGTGGGAGAGAGGAAGATGAGGAGGAGCTTAGATGGGCTGCAATCGAGAGACTGCCTACCTGTGATTGCTGAAGAGGATAATGAGCTATTTCTTCGTAGGGTGAGGGAAAGGACTGATAGGTCAGGCTCTTTCTTCCTCAAGGGTTACTCTTGTTTATGATATTTCCAGTATAAATAATTTCTCTTTTGTTGAAAACCTTGACTTGTTTAAACAGGGTGGGAATTGACGCTCCTAGGATTGAAGTCCGGTTCGAGCATTTGTCGGTTGAAGGAGATGCATTGTTGGAACCATGGCACTTCCAACTCTGGTGAATGTTGCCATGAACAAAATAGAGGTGGTTCCTCCTGTCATTTTAATTATTTCCGCAGACAACTTATTTGATTCTAATCATGTAGAGCATGCAGAAAAAAGGTTCTGAAGAGTGAAGAGTGAATTCATTATTCTATATGTGCACCTACTGCATTTTATTTAATTAAATCTACCGATTGAACATTAATTGCAAAATAAACATGTAAAATAATCTTTGTTCTTGGCCGAACCAGCGGAATCGTTAACCAATGAGGTACATCTATGTGATTTCAGAGTATTACTGTTTATTTGTTACTAGCAGATTCATGTTGGTTCTCTCTATAATGAATCTGTATTGAAATAGTTTGGACTAATTGAATCTTCATAAAGCTTGCCTGAACTTTGTAGATCATTCATTCTGTTTATGTTATTTCGTGTTTCCTCAGAATGACCCTGCTTCTAGGACCTCCAGGATCAGGCAAAACTACATTGCTGCAGGCACTTTCAGGGAAGAGGGATAAGGAGCTCAGGCTGTGTTTCTGCTTCCACTTATAGTCTCTTACTTGTGTTAGCAATTCTGGATGAACTATCAACGTAAGATTTAAGTCCAGAATTCTGGCTTAGTCACGTGTAACTCTCTGTTCAGGTATCAGGAAAAGTCACCGACTGTGGACATGAATTTCACGAGTTCGTTCCTCAGAGAACATGTGCTTATGTAAGCCAGCATGATCTTCATCACGGCGAGATGACAGACAGAGAGATGTTGGTTTTTTCAGGACGCTGTTTGGGAGCCGGGGCTAGATACGAATTGTTGGCAGAGTTGTGAATGAGAGAAAAGGAAGCAGGAATTAAACCAGATCCTGAGAGAGATGCATTCATGAAGGCGATAGCTATGGCAGGCCAGGAAGTCTAGTTACAGAATATGTTCTCAAGGTTTGTTAACTTCACTTGCAGTTACTGTCTCTACCATTTACTATATAGTTCAGGAATCTGGAGCTTTACTGATTAAGGTTACTGCAACAGATTCTTGGACTAGATATCTGTGCTGATATTATGGTGGGTGATGATGATATGAGAAGAGGTATATCCGGCGGACAAAAGAAGCGTGTTACTACAGGGGAGATGTTGGCTGGACCAGCAAAAGCTCTTTTCATGGAAGAAATATCAACTGGTCTGGACAGTTCAACCACTTTCCAAATTGTCAAATTTATGAGGCAAATGGTTCGTATCCTGGATGTTACCATGATAATTTCTCTTTTGCAACCTGCACCCGAAACGTATGACCTTTTTTATGACATTATTTTTGTAATATTTTAATATAACAGAGAAAGAGTTGATAGGAAGAGCCAACAATGTCGTTGGAAACCTAGAAAGAAAATAGATGGAGATGAATGAGGGGTATTATGGTAATTAAATAAATAAATAAATTGATAAATATAAATAAATAAAAAAGGAAAAATCTGAATTTTTGAGAGAGGAAACCGTGAAAGAATGAAAAGGAGGAGAAGGAAAGACTAAAATGATTAGAAGAAATAAACCCCTGAGGTAAGATTAACATTGATTATGTATAATTGTGCTATTTAGCTATGATTTTGAATTTGTTGAGGATTAGGGTTTTTAAGATTTTATTTTGGGTTTAATTAATAAATTAATTGGAATATTATGGGTTAATTATTATAGATAATGGTTTATTTAGTTGATTTTTGAAGATTTTGGATAAGGATGATGATTTTGAGTTATGGTTTATTTAAATGATGAATTTGAGTTAGAGATTTTGGTAGATATCTATGGGAAAATCTGGGTTTGAAGTTGAAGATGATGAAATTTCAGTTTAGTCCCTTAATTTATGAAAATTACACTTCAGTTCCTAAACTTTGGGAAAATTACAATCTGATCCCTGAAGCAGATTTCAATATTCTGGATAGAATTTAGGATGAATTATGAGTAAAATTTTAGTGTAGTTATGAATTTATGATATTTTCACTTTGATCCTTCAATTTGATAAAATTACAATTTGACCCTTGAAAATATGATAAAAATTACAAGTTGGTCCCTAGCTGTAATTTTATTTTTGACGAATAATTGAGAGGATATTGTTAGTCTTTATAAACATCATATCTGAATCTTAGTTAATCGAAGAAGTCATTAACTTGTAGCAAAAAATCATCCCACGTAGACATACAAACTTTTTCACTTATATAAACAAAACAAATTTCTTCGCATAACATAACTAATTCCATAATATAAATTGATTATCTTAATACAATAGTTAATACAAATTATAATGAGGGACCAACATGAAATTTTATCAGGTTTTTAGGGGTCAGATTGTAATTTTATCAGATGGAGGACCAAACTGAAAATATTATAAATTCATAACTATGTTGAAATTTTGGTTATAATTCATCCTTAATTCTATCCAGAATCTTGAAATTTGCTTTAGAGACCAAACTATAATTTTTCAAAAGTTAAGGGACTAAACTATAATTCTCATAAATTGAGGGTTCAAATTAAAATTTTATCATCTTAAACCTTAAACATAGATTTTTTTTCATAGATCATCTATTGATATATCAAAATTATTAACTCAAATTCATCATTTAAACAAATCATAATTCAAAATCATCATTTTTACTCAAAATTTTTTAAATTAATTAAATAAATTATTACCCATAACGATAAAATCATAATATTTTAATCAATTCATCAATCAAATTCAAAACAAAATTTTCAAAACTCTAATATCCAGTGAATTCAAAATCAAAATCAAAGTTAAATAATATAATTATACATAACCAAAATATAAATCTTAACTCAAGGGTTTATTTCTTCTAATCCTTTTCGGAAATGATGTCGTGACAATTTTACTCTCAGAAGGTCAGATTGTGTACCAAGGTCCATGTGAGGATGTACTTGAATTATTCGAAAGTGTTGATTTCAAGTGCCTAGAAAGAGAAGGAGTTGCAGATTTCTTGCAAGAGGTAGCATCAAAGAAAGAGCAGTAGTGGAGCAAAAGGAACGGACCTTATCGATATGTATCGACACTTGAGTTGGTGAATTGCTTCAAGTCTTTCTACACAGGCCAAAAAGTCTCCGAAAAACTTCGATTTCCCTATGATAAATCTACAGCCCATCCTGCTGCACTAGTGAAAGATGAGTATGGAATCTCCAATAAGGAACTCTTTAAGGCATGCTTTTTGAGAGAGTGGTTATTAATGAAGCGCAACTCTTTTGCCTATATATTCAAGACAACCCAGATCACTATCATGGCACTCATTGCCATGACAGTGTTCTTAAGAACTGAAATGACAGTTGGCACTGCTCAAGAAGGAAGAAAATATTACGGTGCACTGTTCTTTAGTCTCATTAATGTCATGTTTAATGGGATGGCAGAGATGGCGATGACTATGACTCGGCTTCCTGTATTTTTCAAACAAGGGGATTTCAAGTTCTATCCAGCATGGGCTTTTGCATTACCAATATATCTGCTGAGGATCCCTGCCTCCTCGTTGGAGTCTGGGATATGGATCTTGCTCACATATTACACCAATGGCTTAGCTCCTGCTGCTAGCAGGTACGTGCATGGACTACTGTCTTTCAATAATTTTGGATGTGTAACTGAGCTGTTTTAATGTGTTGGTCATGTTCATTAACACATATTTTCAAATGTCAAGGTTTTTCAAACAATTTCTAGCTTTCTACAATTTGCATCAGATGGCTCTGTTGCTCTTCCATTTCATTGCTGCTGTTGGAACAACAGAAGTTGTGTCAAGCACCCTTGGCACCTTTACACTGCTGGTAGTTTTTGTCCTCGGTGGATTCATCGTTTCCAAAGGACAATGATTTTTCCTTTTGCTAATTACACTTCTGTATCTTACTGCTGAAGGAAGTAAGTCTGTGTACATTTTCTATTTCTAGTAGTTGCATACGCTAAGATTTATGACATACATGAAAAAAAAATTACACATCATTTTGCAGATAATATTGGACCCTGGATGATCTGGGGCTACCATATTTCTCCCATGATGCATGGACAGAAAGCCATAGTCCTCAAAGAGTTTCTCGACGAAAGATGGAGTGTGGTAAGACTTCTTCACAATGTTTGACAATGAATTTATTGTTCCATGGTGCCTTATTTTCTTGTTATCTGAACTAAAGTGGTCTTTCCTTGCTGCAGCCAAATCATGACAAAGCATTTTCTGAGCCCACTGTTGGAAAGGTTCTTCTGAAAATGCGAGGCATGTTCATAGAAGGATATTGGTATTGGATTTCGATTGGGGTACTTCGAGGATTTGCTCTGGTTTTTAATGTCCTTTTTGTAGCAGCACTGACTTATTTGGATCGTAAGCCATCAACTCTGATACTGATCTTCATTTTGGCTACGTAAGCTTAATATTGACTTTAATAAATTTTTGGAAATAATGCAGCTCTGGGAGATTCTAAATCCATTATTCTGGAAGAGGATGAGACTACGAAGAAGTCATCCTCAACTGGAAAGCAAACAGCAAAGGCCTTAGAAATGACTCCAGCATCTGCTGCCCAATTCTCTGAAGGTTCACTTCTTAACAATAAAACTTAATAACTAAACTGTACTGTACTTCAACAGCTTTCTGCATAGAAACCTGCTGTTTCTCTTCATCCCATGTCACCAATAATTTTTTTTTTCTTGATCTCCACTACTCAAGACCATATAGTTGACTCATAAGTTTACTATCAATGCATAACTTCTACATGATCATGTTCAAGAAAGGTTTCTATTCAATCAGTGTGGCAAAACTGCTATCTTAATCATTTTTGTGCTTATCATTTGCAGTTGCAGAGCAAGCGCCTAAGCAACGAGGAATGGTGTTGCCCTTCCAGCCCTTGTCACTTGCATTTAATCATGTGAATTACTATGTTGATGTGCCTATGGTAAGTATATCTCTAATCTATTTTGTACTATCACTTACAACAGAAAATATAAAGATCATGAAAGAACATTGATGAAATGTCCGTTTAATTTTTATTGAGAAGTTCATCATTCAAGTAGATTGTGAACTTTTTGTTGATAATAATGAAATCTAGGTTTTTTATTTATCAGGAAATGAAAATGCAAGGAATTGAAGAGGATTGCCTCCAGCTGTTACGTGATGTTAGTGGTGTTTTCAGGCCCTGTGTTCTAACAGCATCGGTTGGTGTAACTTGTAAGTGGTGCTGGAAAGACAACTTTGATGGATGTTCTTGCTGGTCGAAAAACTGGATGGTACATTGAAGGAAGTATCAGCATTTCTGGTTATCCATAGAAGCAAGAAACTTTTGCTCGGGTTAGCGGTTACTGTGAGCAGAATGATATCCATTCTCCGTATGTAACCGTCTATGAATCCCTCCTGTACTCCGCTTTGTTGCGTCTCGCCAAGGAAATTAAAGAGGATACAAGAAAGGTATTTTTTCTTCATGAAAATTGCATTTCATTCCATAGTATTAGCTATTTGCTTAAGTTCTGATGCACATGGCTATTTCTGCATCCTCCATAAATATTGATCAGCAGGTTTTCATCTTTTGTGCTACAGATGTTTGTTGAGGAAGTCATGGATTTGGTTGAGCTGAACCCACTAAGGAATCTATGGTAGGTCTTCTCGGAATAGATGGTTTGTCGACTGAGCAGAGAAAGTGACTCACTATAGCAGTAGAATTGGTTGCTAATCCATCCATCATCTTCATGGACGAGCCAACATCAGGCCTTGATGCTAGAGCTGCCGCAATTGTTATGCGTACAGTTACAGTAGATACAGGCCGAACTGTAGTCTGTACTATTCACCAACCAAGCATAGATATTTTCGAAGCTTTTGATGAGTTATTTCAATTTGTCATATGTTTTGGTCATTCAATACACTGATTTTTTGAAGCAACGACGCTTCAAGTTTATTTTTTGTCACTTCATCTTCTGCAGCTATTACTGATGAAGAGAGGACGACAAGTCATTTATGCAGGACCCCTTGGTCGCGAGTCTCACAAGCTCATAGAATACTTTGAACTTTGAAGTGAGTACTGCTTCTCAAATGTTAAAATCTTTTACAAGTTTTCCAGTACTTAATATCTACAACATCTTTGAGGCTGTACCAGAGGTTCCTAAGATCAAAGATGGTTATAATCCTGCTACATGGATGCTGGAAATCAGTTCAACTGCAGTTGAAGCTCAACTTAATGTAGACTTTTCAGAAATATATGCAAAATCTAAACTCTACCGGTAAGAATCTCGTACTACTAACTCATGCTTTCCTGTCAGTCTCTGCCTCATTGTTTTTTCCCCTTATTCTCCCTTTCATTGTTCCTTAAATTAGTTCTCAACTATGACCATTGCTTATAGTTTATTTCCTTTCTGAAACAGGTCAAATCAGGAACTAATTGAAAAACTAAGCACTCCGGTAACAGGATCTGAGGAACTTTACTTTCCAACACAATACTCGCAGGATTTCTTAACTCAATGCAAGGCATGCTTCTTGAAACAGAAATGGTCTTGCTGGAAGAACCCACGATATAATGCCATGCGATTGTTCATGACAGTGGCTATTGGTCTTATATTTGGACTTATTTTCTGGAACCAAGGGCAAAAGATGTAAGTTGTGTAATAGTTGATTCTCTTCTTACTGTTAATTCTCATTGATGACAAGCAACAAAATGCTTTTTCGAAACCTTATAGAGATTTTTGGAAAATAAAAGTAGAAGCTTATTGAAAGAACATCATAAACTTGCCGTTAGCTAGTCAGGTTGTTGTATTCTGCACAGTTTCTGAAGGACTATAGACCGAATTTTTCTTTTGGGAAAATGGAGCCATGTTTTCAATGGATAGGCACTAGGAATGTGATTTCTGTCAATGTTAATATTTGAATCCATCTTAAGCACTTGCAAACTCTTGTAAACAGACACAAGTAACAAGACCTGTTCAATTTGCTTGGAGCAATGTATTCTGCTGTCATTTTCCTCGGAGCCACCAACACTTCTCAGTGATGTCAATCGTGTCGATAGAAATAATAGTCTTCTACCGTGAAAGAGCAGCTGGAATGTACTACGAACTGCCTTGTGCATTTGCTCAGGTAAAATAAGCTAAAACTTTGGAGTAATATTTGCGGACACCAGAAAGCGTTTATAAATGGATAGCCGATCCTATCTTGTGCCTTACAGGTTGCCATAGAGGGAATTTATGTTGCAATCCAAACTGTGGTCTACAGTATATTGCTCTACGTGAAGATTGAGTTCTCATGGGAAATTAAGAACTTCTTGTGGTTCTATTTCTTCATATTCACTGCCTTCATGTACTTCACTCTTTACGGGATGATGCTTGTCGCTCTCACTCCAGGCCACCAAATTGCTGCCACCTGTTGTCTGGCTTCCTCGTCCCCAGAACAGTGTGTTTTACCGATGAATTTTTACGTAGTTCCTAATGCCTATCTAGGATATTGTAAAAAATAAAACTGAAACCTGACAACTCTAGTTTGCAGCAAATTCCTATCTGGTGGAGGTGGTACTAATGGGCTTCTCCAGTCTCTTGGACAATCTATAGCCAACCTCTCAGGTGGGCAACCTCAAAAAACTAATCGAGGTACCGGAAGACAGTCCAACCCCAGTAAATGTGCTACTTAAGGCAAGCATAGGATTTGAATATGACTTCCTCGGAGCCGTTGCAGCCGCCCATATCGGTTTTGTCTTACTCTTCTTGTTTACCTTTGCCTACGGAATCAAGTACCTCAACTTCCAAAGAAGACAGGAAAGAGTCTCGAAAGAATCTTGCAGACTCTGTCGTGTCTGAAATCTGGATAAAATTTATCAGTGGCTTGCTAACTTGCTTGCCTCCCTTGAATTTTTTATTTCTTCATGTCTTGTGTATTCATTAATAATGGAAGTCCTAATCTATTGTTCTTTAATAAATTTCATTGAATGCAGAACAAGAATTTTATCTGTTTATTTACAACCTTCAGCAATTTTCTTCTACCATCTTGTGTTTTAAACCTTATTTTCTTTCTAACATATGGAAGACAGTGAAAACCAAAGTTATTAAATTTATCCTGGCCAATCGGTTGATCTAAAAATTCTAAATTCTGTAATTCGAAGTTTAATCTAAATTGGGTTTTAAATTAAACTCTGGTAAAATTGATTTAACTCAATTATATTTTTTTATTCACCCAATTATATTTATTTTTATTCAATTTAGGTTAACTTAAAAAAAAATTATTTTAATAAAAATTGATCGACTTGTATTCATATGATGATTTATAGATTTACTCGTAAATTTCTGAAATACAGTTCATGTTACACTATCACGTTCATCCTAAACAAATGTGTACCACCGAAGGATTTAGGAGCGGGGTTAAGCAGTGAACCCGTGGCATTCCAAGTCATGGGTGCAACTCCTAGTCTCCTACCATCGGATAGCCACTCTCTCTCCTTCGTGTGGTAAAAAGGGCAGAGCCTACTTGGCTCAAATTGAACTGGTATGATCTGACACGGCTAATCCTTGAAGTAGTGGTGTAGTGGTGAGTTAGCTGTGGTAGCCCTAGACCTGTATATACTCCACTTTCATATAAATCAGCAAAAAGTTAAAGAAGGAAACATGAATCAAGCTATCCAAGTTCAGTCCAACTTTGTTGGATATGATGTAATGTGTAAGGTCATTTGCTGCCAAAGGAACAACAGAGTGAGAAGACAAGACAAGAACAGACACAGAACTTAAAGATGCACTCAAGAATGAGTCTTCCGCAACTGAACAGGCCCTAATCTTCTCTCTTTTTTGAGAAAAGGAACGGTTCTAATCCAACGCATTTCATACTCCACAAATTATAGCAAATTTTCTGTAAGAGATTGAATTGTCAAACACGGTATGGAATTACATTAGGTAATATCTGATTAGGGAAAGAGTTACATAACAAAGATGTTCGAAGTCTAGATCTGTATTGATAGATTAAAATTAACGTTGTACTACCAATAGACTACAGATAAAGGTGGGTAACTTTTGCACATAATTTTCTGTCTTCACAACAAAGATATTCCAAATCTTAAGAAGCACACATTGCTTAAGGTAGTATTGCACTGCCAATAGACTAGAAATAATGATGGAGAAACATTTTCACAGAAGATTCCTCCAGAAGGAACTTGGAATTGCTTCACCATGTTTTAAGTCAATATTTGTCATCAGCTATTTATTCAGCGACTTATCATCAGTTTTAACAGGAGCATTTGCCAGCTCTTGAATTTCCTTCTTGCTCTTTATTAGAATCCTCTTCTTGGTATTAAAATCAAGCCTGTCCAAGTCCTCAGCAATTCCCAGGTACCCGTATAGTAGGTGCTCCTCCAACTGGCCTCCTTGAGTTTCTTCTTCCAAACTATTGCTGTTGTTAATGTTGTTGGATGTGTTATGCTCAAATTCTTCTCTCCCGTGTTTCTTCTCTGCAAAATATTTGTGAAGCTTCTCTGCATTTCCAAGTCCAGTAAAAGTTCCCAAAAACTTTACCAACATAACACTTTGGTCGGCAGGTTTTCCTAGGCATACCTTGATTTTACCCCCAACAATACCTTTACCTATCATTATGCAAAGAGACAAGGGATGCAGTGAATTAGTAGAAGTGAAACAGAATGTTAGGCTGGCAAATCCTAAATATACAGCTGCTTCAAATAGTGCAGAAAAAATTTAAAACATGAAATATATGCTGTTCTTCTTCCTTGTATGTTCAAAGGCTAATTGAATTTAACCCAATCTTTTCTTCATCAGCATTAGAAAGATGTTCTTTACATCCATCCCCACTCAAATTTGATTTTAGCACAACTGTATTCAATAACTAATCAAATAAATTGGGACTTGCCTCTCAGAAAAGCCTCAACCCCTTCAATAGGTATGACCTTCTGTTGTTCTGGGTTGTTGTTTGACATAGAAATGTTGTGGATGACAACAAGTGGAGGCCAGAGCATCAAATCCTCTTTCTGAGCAAAAGCTTCTTCATCAGGCAAGATCTCAGGAGCACATGTTATTGCGTCACAAGGCACAGAACTATTCCACCCCATCAAAACACATATTGCCTTGTGAAGACCCAAGTGTTGCGCTCTCAGCCCAATCTTGTGGGACATAAAGGCATGCTGTACCAGGTTTTGAGCAGCCATGAACTCCTTTGATGAGCTGTTAAAAGTACAGGCATGTAAACATACAGCAGTGGGGTGCACACTATATTTCGACAATGCCAAAAGGAACTTGATGGACAAACATAACATCCATCAACAAGTATAGTAAAGAAATTAACATGAACGAATATTAATGTCTCATGAGCCACTTTCTATAAGTTGCATGGAATAAGCTTCTTTTTATGGAAAGAAAATGAAGTCCTTCACAATACCCCATGCCTACCGAAAACATATGCAAGGTGAACAAGCAAATATCACATCGGCATTCTTTGAGAAATAAAGTGCTAATGCCTTACAATTAAACAGAATTAACTTGTCCCCAAGCAGTATAAAATCTGCAAAGCAGTTAGCCCCTTTTCTCCGACCAATTGGACCAGCTAACTAACTCAATCTTCCCTTTCTGATACATCCATAACTATAGCACCCCCTTCTTCTTCTAGAATAGCCACACACAACATACCTCCAGTGTAATTCTTCTTCTGCTTCCAGCAGCGTAGTGCCATCCAGTTACACATTATAAACATTTGCTAATAGTTAATATATTGCCAATTTTTTTGGCATTTAAATGCCATGTCAAACAACAGCTTAAGAGAGAGAGAAAAATTGTCAAACAGAACTTGTAATTCTTGATCACTCTTAGTCCATCAACATGCACACAACAATCATTTATGTGACTTTCACTGAAAGAATTACTCTGACCAATCACCTCTCACCAAGTAATAACATTTACATGAGGATTACCCAGCAAGTAATAGTAACATAACACAGAAATAACTGAAAAACCATAAGGATTCCCAGCAAGTAATAGTAACATATCACAGAAATAACTAAAAAACATGTCTTTTGGGTTAAGCCAAACTCACCTGATTCCCGCTGTAGGACAAACTAGGAAACTCCTGAATCAAAATATGGAAATGCTCTCCACTTTAAAAATGCATATCACAGAAAAGAAAACAGACCTTTTGCCACATACGACGCAGAACAAACTACCAGCTTTTCCTTGCTCCTTGTATCTTCTTCGAACTGCTGTGTTCAAATTTAATCTTTTTGAAAACAGTAAGAAGGCTTCATCCACCAGTTGCTTGAATTCCTCAGAGCCCTCACGTGGTTCAGCCTCCCCAAGATTTACCCAATCTTCTGGCTGGTCATCATCATTTATATTTGCATCATTGCCATAATCATCATTTCTTTTCCAAATCCTATGCTGTCTATGAACACTTTTTTTATCAGTCTGGTGTGAGTTATACCAACTTAAAGGACCAGATCTCGGATGACCCTTCATATATTTAGCACCAGGTTTATAATCTCTAATCAAATCCCTTTGAGCATGCACCGAGGAATCTTGAGAAGACAACCAGTCTTCAGATGCAGAATCTCCAAAATTATCTCTATCGTATGTCCTTTTAGCATTTCTATATGCACTCTGGTCAAACCTCCGAGTCCTGGACACATGTAAAGCACCTGTATCTTCATCTACCCATTCCTCACCACTTTCATAAAGATCTTCAAATTCTTGAGGTAAATTCCGTTTGTTTGACACAATATTTCTTGTATCGTGCCTATTTATATCTTCCTCCACAATGTACTTTCTGTCATGCCTATTTATTTCTTCCTCCATTACATAGTTTCGGTTGAATGCTTTATCTGGTGGCTCATACGAGGCAAGCTCTCCCCTCATTCTTTGCCTCTGGGCAGCAAATCTCTTCATTTCCATGTCATATATTGGCATAGGAGGATCATGCAATATTTCCTTTTGAAACTGTGGACCTGCATCTCTTCCAAACCCATAATTTGGTCTCAAATGTGGGACTTGGCGATCCTGTGTGACACCCGAATGAGATCTCCTATTATCTTGTAACTCTCCCTGTCCACGATCAACTTGAGTATATGCTGAACCCAAATATTCCACATTGTGCTTTGATGTGTTTTGTATTCTGCCTGTATCAAGGTTCTCCATGGGTGCTTGCCTTTGTATTGTGGGATGGTCAAATACAGTGCTCCTTCTCACGTTTATAAAGGAACCATCAGTGTGATCAGTCCTGTCTCTAACATGGTGCATACTCATTCTTGAAAATTCTCTATGCTCAAAATCTGTTTGAGCACGCTCATAGTTCAATGGAGAAGGTGGAGACATCATTCTGTGTACATCGTCAGATGGATATGCATGATTGTCATCCACAATTTCTTGTGATTTGGAGTAGAAGTAATGATCATGCGAGGGCCTTTTAGGATTATAGGCACCCTGCGGATAACTTGTCATAATTCTCTTACTAGCCTCATAGTCTCTTATGTCCATAACTGACCTTTCCCTATATGTGTTAAAATTCGTAGGTTCTGTGAGTTTTATGCTGCTCCTTGGATATTCATCTGAAGCAGCTAAGGGCATGCCTTCTCTATAAGAACCTGGAAACTCACTCCTTGAGAATCCAGAAGATGAACCAGCAAAATCTTTAAATCGAGGAGCGCTTTCCAAATCCTTAGAGTGAGGAGCTGACATCCTGGTGTACGGAACATATCTTGAATGAAACATAGGTTTTTCCCCTTCTTCGTAAAATCTCCTGGCCGGAATCTTATCTGATGGTATAGTCTCTCGAAATTGAAGTTCTTCATCATCAAAGTGGCCAATATCCATATTCCGAGACATTGACTGTATATGTGATCCAGTATCTCCATAATTTGAGTTGGGAACCAAATCTCGAGGCACCCGATATGACCCTCTTATCATACCATCTTCCTCAGGCACTGATTTCTGCCCCATCATGCCATGCCCATCAATACCCACGCCCCTGTTATCACGATAATCCTTCTCTTTACTCGCTCTAGAAGATGCAGCATGATGATCATATCCATAGCCTCGCTTCAATCTATTACTTTTACCATCAACATGTTCCTCAACTTGCCTGTATTTCCTATGCACAACCCCCTCATCAAAACGAGGCTTTTTACGCTCTTGGGCGTACTGTGGGGAACCAGACCGGACTTTTTCAGTCCTACCTGCACCCAAATGCCAACTAGAGTCCCTTCTTTCGGTCGAGCTGCTCCTTCCCTCCCCATGAACTACCTTTCTAGTACCCTCAACCTTCCTACGAGGGCTTAAACTCCTTCGCTGCTGCACGCGTGGAGACCGATCCACTGCGTGACGGCGAGGAGCAGGATGAGAGTCATGTCCAACTTCAGTTCTATGTTGATTACGTGTCTTTGCAGATGGAGACTGTGCGATGTAATCTTCAGGCTTCCTAGACTGCATCTTTCTTAATTACTAAGAGATAAAAAGCAAATCCGCTATCTATATCTATATAAAGCCTTGAGCTTTTGATCATATAGAATCTATCATAACACAATAAATCACCAAAATTCAATCTCTAAGCAATTTAAAAAGTCAAACCCTGGAATAGACAGAACCCAGTAAAGTATTTCTGCAGATTTATGCTAGCAACACTCCAAATCTATTGAAAACACCATTCAAAGAAAAATCCAGAGAGGAATTCGATTTCTATGATTGAGAGATCAAAGAAAAATGATCAAACCTTTCTTTGTTGTTGAAAATAAAGAAACCCACGATTGATTTCTTGACTATTTTTGATCAAATTCTGTGTTGCTTCTCTAAATTTTTCATGTCATGCATAGAGAAGTAGCTCGGTATTTTTTAGGTTTAGGTAAAGAGAAGATTGAAGGACATGTGTGTTGAATGTTTTGCACTAGTGTCTACTGGATTTATTTTTATTTTTTCGTTGTTTAATAACACTATGCCTTTACCTGGTGCCTCGCGGGGTTAGTGAATAATTAAAGTAATTAATTACTTGATTATTATTTTAATTATTAATTTATATATACATGTATAGAAACGGAAATTTTTTGTTTAAAAAATAGAATGGAAAAATAAAATAAATACATTTTTAATATAGTTATAAAATAAATTTTTATATTTAAAAAAAATTATTTTATTTTATTTTATTATAAAATAATGCTAATAAAAAATTAATTGGTTTTAATAGATTTGGTTTGGATTTCAATTACCTAATATTGGAATTAAAAGATTTTCACGAGCAAAAACAGGTTCTTAATATTTATTTTTCACGAGCTTTTATTTAATACTTTGACCCAACATATCACGCAATCGTGGCTTTCAATTACCACTTTGGTCTCATCTGTTTTCCTCTTACAAAAAAAAAAAAAAAAAACTAATATATATATGTAAACCATAAATTTAACAATTGCAAGTGGTTAAAGTTGTTGTTTTAAAACGTGATCTCACTCGGTTAGTTAATTCATAATTTGGATAATTCGGGATATAAACTAAATCAAGTTTCGACAAAAAAAAAATAATAATAATAATAATTAACTTGGTATAAAAATTCATGTTGATTTATAATTTAATTAATTTAAAAATATATATATAATTAATTTTTTATTATTTTTTATTTTTTAAAATAATATTATTTTTATTGATTTATAAAATAAAATTAATTAATTAATTTAAATTAACTTGAAATTATCTAATTTATAATAACTTGTTTGTAAGTGGGTTCGGTTATTTTTTTAAATATTTTTTATTTAAAATTATTTAAAAAAATAAATTTTTTTAAATATTAAAAAAGGAAAAAACAGCACTAGCTCATTAGTGAGTGAGTCAGCACATATCATGGATTCACCTCGAAGTTAAGTTTAAAAGCTACGCTTAAAGTAAATTGTGCTCCCGTGGCTTAACCAGCTGAAAAGAACATGTAATGATGATGATCTGACCATGCCTGGTAAAGGATGGGATGGGAGGCAATAAAAGGAAAGTGAAATGACAGAGAAAGGATAAAATAAAAATAAAAATAAAAAAGCAACCTGTTTTTTAATTATGAATGTTATTTAAAATATATATATTTAAAAAAATATTTCATTAATATTTTATTATTATTATTATATATTTTTTATGTTTTTAAATTATTTTAATATATTATATTAAAAAATATTTGAAAAAATAAGTGCTCGCAACTTGAATACCAAACACGCTTATGCATCAAAATAAACAGAAAAGAAGAGGGACAGGAAGATACAGATACAGACACGATAAAATCCGCAAACCATGTGAAGTCATATGAGACCATTCCTTTCCATTCAAGCAAAGTTTTATGTGCAAACTTCTCTTTTTTTTATCCCTGCACATCCATGCATATACATTGTGTGCGCCTCAACATTGTTCTGTTAGGCAATCACTTACCTGACTAGGAAAAAATATTGGTTTCTCTATTGGGATTTGACTGCTTAACTACTAGATACTAAAGAAAGACAGGACCGCACTAGAGATCCTTAGTTCCATTATCGTTGCCCAGCAAAGCACCTTTTTTAAGGAGAGTTTGCCGCTGATCTAGCAAGCACTAGGGTTACAAGAAAGCTAGCATACTAATTAGTGAAACTTGGAAGTAGGTGATTGATTCTCTTAGAATAAAGTAAGTAATTCCCATTCTTTGGATGTCTTGACTTTGCTTTTTTTGAAATCTTTTCAACAGGAAGCAAGTAGTCTTGGGGAGCATTTTGGGATATTTGCTCTTGCTTTCTCAGGAATGTAGTGAAAAGGAAGCAAGTTTGATCGTGGAGGTTTGAAGCAAAAGCAAGAGACCAACACGAGGAGATGATACAAAAGAATGTTAAGCATTTTAGAGTTTTGTGGAACTTCGCTGCCAAACATAGAAACTCTTAGAGTAGTTTGATCAGCCTGTGGTGAAAGATGAAAAACATGGGAAGTAATATTGGCAGCAGTGGGAGGCTATCGACAGAAGAGATCAATGAAGAAGAGGAGATTCCAAGGCTGGACATATCCAAGTTTCAAGCTAGAGAGGAAGAGATTGAGAGAAAGAAGATGGAGGTGAGGGAGAAAGTCGAACTTCAATTAGGCCGTGCCGAAGAAGAAACAAGACGCTTGACACACATTTGGGAAGTAAGTTAATTATGAGGGAAGAAAATGCTGCAACTGTGCTTCTTGAATAACAAGCAACAAATTTAGTTGATGCTCCAGCATTTTATGCCCTATTTTTTTGTATGATCAGGAACTTGAAGTGCTGGCTGACCCTTTGAGAAAAGACGTTGCAATTGCACGTAAGAAGATTGATATGGCAAATAAAGAGTTGAAACCTCTAGGCCAGAGCTGCCAGAAGAAGGTGCAAGCAACAGTTGCTCCCATGTTTTGCATGCTTTCTTCTTCCTAGACAAGATATCTAAATTTGTCCTGATTGTTAACAGGAGAAAGAATACAAAGAAGCCCTGGAAGCATTCAACGAAAAGAATAGAGAAAAAGCTCAGCTAGTAGCCACATTAATGGAGGTATTGTTTAATTCAGAATTTAATTTCCACCGGTACTCAGGACTTGTACTCTTGTCTCCAAACCTTTTGAGTTTTGAGTTCTTTTCTTTTAATCCTTCTTTCTCACTGTTACCTTCTTGTCAGCTGCTGACTGAGAGTGAAAAACAGAGGATGAAGAAGCTGGAAGAGCTGAACAAGATCATGGAGTCCATACGCTGAGATACCTCTGCCTTGTATAATCAAGCTCTCTGATATTGTGTTAAACTCAATGAACTTTTTTTTTTTTTTTGGGGGAACATTATTCATTCATGTATTCATTCAATAATGTTGTGTCTCTTTATTGAATTTAACTAGGTTCATGTTAATGGCCGAAAACAATCGCTGCGCTAAAATCATGTAGGCCTGATTTCTTCTCATAATGTGATTATTTTTTCTCAACTGTTTTGAATATTAACCGAGTTAAATTTAGATTATGTGGAGAGGTCAAAAATCTAACGATAAAACAAATTATATAATGACAAAATTCAGTACCCAGATCATAAACATTTTACCACTTGTTCGAATGATCAAATCCTTAAACTGTATACTAGTTCTGTTGATAGTCAGAAAAAGAAAAGGAACAGGTGGATTTTCAAACCAGCTCCTACTCCACTACAAATCCAACATTCAAAGGTTGATCCATATACAAAGGCATAGCTATTATTGGATCACCAAATCACATGCTCTCCAACACAGAATTCCAACCACAGTGACTCAGAAATCCACCAATGCCAGGATGACTCGAAATTCTCTTCTGTGGAGCCCATTCCTCGACTATCAGTCCCCTTTCTCCAACCATATCAAAGAAACCCTCAGGCAATGCTTCTTTTGCACTAATTTCCTCTCCTTGAGCAAACCTTAGGACCCATATAAAGTTTACATTGCTAAGCAGTAGTCCAAGTGCCAGCTCTTCTCTTTCCTCCTTTGACAAATAATTTTCAGTGCCAAATGAAACAAAAATGACTGAAGATGTGTCTTTCTTGTTAAGCCATTCTGTGATTTCTGTTTTTTCAACTTCTTGATTACTAGCTAGGGCCTTGAACAAGCACAATCTTCTTCATGGCTACAGCAGAGAGATCATCTAAGTATCTACCTTCAATCTCTTCTCCGGACCAGCATTGTGCTAGAGGATTGTTCCAAGTGTTGAAGAATTCAGTCTTTAACTATCGGAAAATCTTTTGCAGAATCTTGAATAATAGACTGTCGTGATCAGACTGATTACCTGAGTTCTTGAGGGCATGAACTGCAACAGAATTTGCCTCATTGCCACTAATCACAAACTGAACGGTTGGAATATTCAGTGATAAAGCCAGCGCAAGAGCCCATGGCTGAAAGAAATCACAAATAAGCAAATCTGGCTTTAATGTTGTCAAAATGTTGGAGAAGCTACTGCTTAGCAAATCTGGCTTTAATGTTGTCAAAATGTTGGAGAAGCTACTGCTTGCCTTATCAAATGCTTGCATCAAGTTTCCCAGGAGATGCTTCGGCATGCAGGCCTTTGGTTGTGTGGTAATGAAGAGGAAGGTCAGGCAATGATGGAAGATGAAGTTGTACAAGAATTGTATTGAAGAGAACTACTTTTCTTCTTCCAATAGGTTTTCTTTGATATACATGGCAAGGTTAGCAGGTGTGGAACAAAGATAAATATGAAAGTTTCTCTTCGAAAGCTTCTTGGCTACATCCATGTGGGATGTGTGCGACTATATGCTAACCATGGAAACATTAGAACCCGAATAGCTCTCCTTTTTGGGGCATCCATCAATATATTATTAGTTATAGGCTTGTGCTCTTTCTTGATTTTGCTAATAAGCCTATGGGCGCCTATGGCGCCTTCTTATCTGTGATTTTTTTTATGCATACCCAAATTAATCATCTAATGTCAGCAACGCGTTGGAAGGTTTAAAAAAGAATCAAATATATGTATAAATTTTTCAATGAAAGTTCCTTCTTGTCAAGAATCTCCTTAGGTTTTGAAACGAATTATAAGTAAGTTCTTGTTAAAGAAACTTCAAATTCAGTCACTCAACTTGTTCTCAACTTGTTACCATTGTTTTATTAAATTAATTTTTAAATTTTTCCATGTTTGTTTCATAGTTAGCTCATGGTCACGTATCTCCTTTCCGAGAGCTAGCCAACAAAAATCCATAGAGAAACTTCTACGTATACTTTTGTTCCATGCCTCTAAACCTCGAATTCTTAAGGCCTAAATTATGTCAAGAATATTCAAGTTGCAATCAAATTAATTTATTGAACTCCACCTTCCAACTTTGAATCTCCTTGCTCATTACCTCACCGCAAAAGGCCTACCGCTCCATCTCTTGGAAACCCTCCCGGAGGCTCTAGAAATAGCAAGCCCTAGTTTCTTTAACATTTTAAAAGCTTTAAAATCAGACTGTCTGTACTCTGTGATTTTGTTCAGTTATAGGCACCAACTCCAGCATTTTCATTGAATTATATACCAGCTGTATAATGGTAGCTATATATGCGTGTGGGCTCCAACCAGCCATTAGTAGAGAGTGTTGGTGTGGCTATGGAGGTGATCAGGAACAGCTATGGAGGCTTTGAAAGTGAGTGCATTGCAAGGACAACAAGAGATGTGGTCGTGGAGAAAGTTGGTGAGGCTGTAAGAAAGAAAGCAAGAGCAAGAGCAAGCCCAGACATTGAAGGAGAAGCAAAAGCACAAAAGAAAGCCCACGACAATAAACTGGCAAGGCCATGAAGTTGATTTCAAATCTGGCCCTTGGGCATTCCCTTGTGGCCTGATCCCTGACAAGTGATTGATGTAGTTTGTAGGACTTTTTGGACTGGCTCTGTGGCCTCAAGCCCCTAAAAGGATGATCAAGAATATTATCAAGATTCAAATTTAAATTTCTTTAATTTGATATAAATAGCATTTTTTTAATTGCAAATAGATTCCGTGTAAGTATAAATTATAGTGATATACAAGATAATAATGCTTCAGGATGTGGCATAATGAACTATGCCTATGCAAGTATTAATTACTTCAATCAATAAATATTATTAAGTTCAGGTTTATTGAGCTAATTAATAAATTAGCTTAATGTCAACTTCACATGTATTGGTTGTCAAGAGAATGAATGGGTTTTTGATCTCTTTGAAACACTATTTTTTCTTGTTATCCAATTAATTAGTTAGGTACTAGTTTACATGTTTACACTATATTGCGAAATAAAACAAAAAAAAAAACATAACAAAAAATAAATATGTTGTAGATTATTATTTGACATTGTTCTTAAACTCGACTTTAATAAGTCGATTACAAAATCTCGTGATTTAATTCGTGGCCTAACATTATTTTGACGTGACCAGATCACCTTGACTGGTTCAAAGTAACTCGGTTGACTCGTAAGAAAAATTTAAAAACAAAAGGATAAAATTAACTTAAAAAGTATTTTGACCCGACTCTTTATATATTCTAAGTTTAAAATTAAATTGTGTGAGAGTTTTTTTTAATATGATCTAACTGATTTGTTTAGTTTAAAGATAATTTAGGTGATTATTAAAAAACATTCAGTGTAATTAAGAAGAACAATGATGAAATTGAAAGAAAACATAAAATATAAAGAAAAAAAGTTGAATTAAAAAAAAATACTGTTCATGTTTATACAGTGAAGTTTATCACAAATATTCCCGGTTTATTCAGTGGATAAGGGGAGCCTTCTATATACCAAAAGAAAATTATTCCAACGTTTTCTATGTTCAAAAAAAAAAAAAAAAACACGTAACACTTGTCTGTTTAAATTTTTAATTTTTTTTATCAAACATGTGATTATTTTCGGTCCTTGAATTACTGGACAATGCACACAAACTTTAAGACACATATCATCGTTGAATAAAAAATTCATAGAAATTATTTAAAACCTAGAAATTAAAAATAGACCCCCATCAAATAAATTTTTGCCTACATGCGCAGAAAATTGATGTGATAATTAAATAAAAAATATTCACAATAGAATTTCTAACAAAGTTCTGGTCTAATTAACTCATATAAATTGCAGAATTATTTTGCCTACATGACATAATTATTAAATCTAATTTGGTATAATATTCGAGTCATGATTGAAATATGTTAATTTTAATTGATCTTAATAATATTATTATTTTAATAAAATAATATTATTTTTATTTTTTAAAAATTTATTTTAATTTTGACCGGATTTATTAAATTACAAGTTCACCATGTATATCAACGAGATCCCGAAGAACATACCGAGATGCCAATGGTCCCCATCACTGCTAAAAAAAAAAAAGAAGCTTCTTTGTTCATTCCCAACATGCCCAAGTTCTCTTTCTCAATAGTTTTAGTGAAGCTTCTTTGTTCATTCCCAACATGCCCAAGTTCTCTTTCTCAATAGTTTTAGTGAAAGTAAAAGTCTTGATCACCATTTTAATTCAATGATGATGCAGTTCTAGCCTCTCTTATCTCTCAACAAGGTAGGTCCCATTCAGCTTTCTCTCATTTTTTTTTCACTACTGCCCTCTAGGGAATTCCCTTCGCCTTCCTTCCCAGCAGGACTACTGGTATCCCTCCTGCAAATCATTTCTTATTCTCTGATGATCATACCAGACCAAACATGTATAGATAATAGCTTGCTATCGAACATTCTATTAGGTTATCAAAGATTAGCTTTACCAACAAAGTGTCAGGATTGTCTTTATGTAGCATGATAGTTAAAATCATGGCCCTTGAGAGGGGATATTTGTATTGTTTCTATATGGTTCACTGTATCATTTGATGTGAGATGGAATTTTGTAAAAGAGATGCAACCCACTTCAAGTTTTACTGTTGTTTCCCCGAACACCATTCTATCTTCTATGCATGGAGCAAGGCCATATATATCCCTTTACTCTGCTAATGCTATAGATTCCCAGAATCGCTTACAATTCAAGCCTTTTTGTTTCATCACTAGATATTCAATAGAGTGGGATATGATGCCCAGAATGTTCCTTCAGAACAAGGACTTGAACAAATGCTTAGTGTATAAGACAAACTTGTGGCTGAGGGCTTGGTAACTGTGAATTGCATAGTGTATACAGACTCCAGGGCTGATTTCTGATCGGTAAGGGTTTAATATGGTTCATGTTTAAATCCAGTTAGTTTGGGTTTATAATATTAAAACAACTTTGCACCTCACCCAGTAATCTGCAAAATTGTTTTCATCTTATTTTTCTCCCCTCTGAATGAATTTTAAATTAAATTAGGTAAGAGTTGATTTAGTATAACTTTGTTAATTTTTTTAATTTTTTTCATAACAATATTATTTTAAATTGATTTAGGTTAACATGTTAAATTCATAATCCAAGAATCAGATTGATTTTTAATAACTTTAACAACGGTTTTCATACTAAAAGATTGAGTCTTTTGTGGTCGAGTTTTAGACAAACCATCTGCCATCAGGATTTCTGCATTCACAAAAATTCTCATAGGCTGCCTTTGGGTTAAATCCGACTTGAACCATCATCGAAAGTGTCAGTTCATCATCAATCACCACCGCCGTTTAATGTCAACAAAACGTGAAGAATGCCCAATGATACAAGCTAAACCAAATCCATTGACCAAGACAATATTGCTTGCAAGTGACCCCTTCTTCAAGAAACCATGAAAGGCTATCATGACAGGTGGTCCAATTACCATATAACCATACAGCCCAATCATGTCCGCTTAATGAATCTACCCTAGAAAAATCCCTTCACAATATATATATATATAGCTGACCAGGTATTTTCTTTTGGAACTATGGTCAAGATTTAGCTGTCAAAACTTGATTTCCCAGTTCATCGTCACTGTATCTAGAATTATCTTAGAGAAGAAGAAAGGGTAGTCAACACGGCGTATATTAATCAACTTGACAAAGTCCTAACTTTCAAAATCTGATACTTTCATTCTTGATTGCTGAACAAGCATGCCTCCCTCCTCTCTCTCTCTCTCTCTCTCTCGCTCTCTCTCTCTCTCTCTCTCTATATATATATATATAAACACCAACAAGGCCTAACTAGCCATTCATCAGAAATCAAAGCAATCTCTCACAAGCTCTCATCAACATCAAACATTACACAATCTAGCTCAATCTTATTAATCTTGTTTATTTTAAAGTCTTCTAACATTAAGGTAATGTCCGAGGACAATTCTCGTGACGCTTCTCCGGTGCATCACGAAGAGGATGTTTATCGATATGGTTATCCTAGGTGTGATACAAGTAACTCCATGGCATCAAGCTCAAATGATTCTCCATTTTTTGGGATATATGATACTATGTCATTATTGGAAAGTGGTCTGTACCAGCAAAAATACAGCGACATAAGTGATCATTATCATAGAAAACAAGACAATGCATGGGATTCGATTGATTCAAGGTTGCTAATGTTGCTAGAATTTTTTAGAGAACTTTTTATTCGAAGAAGGGAAGTTTTCAAGAAATTATTCCCGGAGTTACATGATGAATTTTTGGGGGTGTTCAAGAAAATGGGTAACATTAATTTGTCCATAGAAAAGCCTGGTCAAGTCAAGACTAGGTCATTGCAGAGAAGCTTGAGTGTTGGCTCGCCAAGAATACCTTCAAGAAATGGAGGTGAATCGCCATTAAGGCTTGAGAGGTTCAAGGTTCGCACGGTGATTCCTGGCGGCGGTGGCCAAGGTGACACTGACAAGGGCGGTGGCCAAGGTGACACTGACAAGGGTGGTGGCACATTTGGTGATGATGGAAAAATCAAATAGATTACTAGTCAATTTTTGTTGCAAGGTCTGAAAACAAACAATTTGCTTTTTTTTTTTTTGGGGGTAAACAGCAAACAGTTTGTTTAAAGATATAAAATTATTTTATTATTTCATTAATTACTCGATGCATAGCTGTAAATAGTAGAAATAATTACACGATTTGCTGCCTTGTAGAAATTTCGTGTACTGTGAAATATTTGGCTATAATAAAGGGTTTTTTTTAATATTATTTTTTAGGGTTTATTATCCATGAAACAAAATTCATAGACCTAGTTGGTAACCCGACTAGATTGAGAAATTCTTGCATATTTTTGAGAGATGGTGTTAGTTTTTTTATCGCACTCCAATCATTCTCACTTAATATAACACAAGAGAAATAAATTTTATGAAGATACTAAATGTAGTAATTTATATAGTTGGTTTAAGACTCGATTTTGGTTACTATTTCGGAATAAAAAAACTAAAATAATAAAAACAGAAACATATTTTATTAAAGAAATAAAAACATGAAATAAAATTGTTTTGGAAAAATAAATTATATATTTCAAAACAATAAATACATGATAAATTTATTTTTTATTGTTTTACATATTTTTATTTTTTTTCATATCTTTTACCTCAAGACAGTAATTAAAAATTATTAAAAAAAACTAAGTCTTTATAAATTAAGAATTAAAAATAATAAAAACAAAAACTGTGGTATATATTCATGACCGGAGAAGGTTGACAAGGCGTGTAAGAAAATAAACGGACAGCCTGTAATGAATGCTGAGCCCGACAGAGCAAAAGGACATGGCGGTCCAAGAATGGTTGGGCTATGGACCAAAAACAATGACTGGAAGCCCAAGGAAAGTGAGCCGTTATGTGTCTCAGCTTGAAATTACACGGTTGTCTTAAAAACTAACGTTCGTTTTAACAAAATACTATTTTTGAGTTTATTTAATTAACAGAGTAAATTAAACAAAGCAAAATGGATAAAAGTTGGACGAGAAATGCTAAACCCTTTTTATTATTAACATAAAGTGATTTTTTTAATCTATAAATTAAATACAAAATTAAAGTATAGATATTAAACTTATTTTAGTTAAGTGGACTAATTTGGAGTCTAGTTAAAGTTTTTTTTTTAAATTAATCAAAAATGCAACTCGATTGACTTGGTTAAATTTAGATGAGAAGTTGGGCTTCCAGAATTTTCTAAAAATAAAAATTGTTTTGATTTCTATTTAAATTTTTATTTAAAATAACGTTGTTTTATTAAAAAAAACCACAAAAATAATATAGTTACAGGGTTGACTTGGAATCCAGTAACCTCCTGATCCCTTAATTGGTTAGGATGATTAAGAGTTAAATAATGTTAGCAAGAATACAAGTTCACAATCATGCTGTGGATAAGATAGATGAGGTCCATGCCAAGCCCCTTCCCCACCACAAAAAGGAATTAAGATAAAAGGAGAAGATTTCTCTTTGAATCCAGCTCACACCTGAACACGAGGAGATTAGAAAATGGAAGGGTTATCTTCAATTATCATTGAGCTCAGGCCGGCGAGTTCGGTGGTGTTGCTTCCTTAAAACTACACCAGCAAGGTTACGTGGTATCCGCATTCACAACCGGTGAAATCTAAGTAGGTTTGATCGGGATTTTAATAATATGATCAAGTCAAAAATAATATATATATATATTTTAATTATATACCATAATGACGATTATGAATCTAAAAGATGAAAGGATTATTAACAAAGAGTCAATAGACTTCGCCGAGCTCGATGCTTCTGCCCTTTCCACACGGTGCTCGATGTTGAATACAAATTGACTCGAAGAGGAAACCTTTATGAGCTCCCGAAGCAGAGCTCAGCACCAAGATTACCCCATTAATTTCCGTAGGCCCACCACGCTTGGGGTTTTTCTCAGCAGAAGAAAATGATCCGCAGAAGTACCAAGCAAAAGCTGGAATCATTAGCTTCTCCTCTCCATTACTCCTTCCATGAACATGACCAGCACTTTATGAGATATTTATAGCCACTTTGTGCACGTATTTGAAGCAAGAAAAAAAAAATAATTAATTAAAAAATTGTGGGAAATATATATATATTGTGCAATGATGCCACAAGTAGAAGTAGTCATGTGTGCACAGCTTTCTACGAAAACATCAAACTCGTTAGTGGGCTCAATGCCTCCTTGACACTAATCCACGATCAAAGTGGGCTCATTTATTCATGAGTGCGTATTATTATTCAGCCCCGCCATGAACTTAGAGGATAATTTTATTTAATAAACAAACTTTTCGGAGAAAAACTAGCTGATAATTGAGATTATAAATGGGTTATAAAAAATC
>Ga0325404_1000505_pt1 | contig 38978 bp, 16 predicted proteins | sample PopdelMetagenome_18_FD_205664 | JGI IMG/M metagenome (GOLD analysis project Ga0325404, IMG submission 205664) | Populus deltoides microbial communities from Bellville, Georgia, United States - Xylem-Control-R1 | ecosystem: Host-associated > Plants > Phyllosphere > Stem > Wood/Secondary xylem...
AATGTATATATAAAAGGAACCATTGATGTGATGCCTAAATTTGAATGATTTCCATTTAACTCCTCATTTAAAGAAATTTTGTGTACGCTGAACAATTTTTCTTTTCTGGAGAGATAGAGAGATTACTAGAGATACAGTCTGTGCATGGGCAAACAGGGTGTGTTTGATAACATGTATCAGACACAACAGTAATATGGATACATATTCCCACTGTTCTAGTAGTTAGAAGATTTATGCCTTCCAGGAAAAAAAAGAAAAAGAAAAAGAAAAGCAAACCGCTGAAATTTACTTCAATCTTTATTGCATGAACCTTATGTATTCAGCACCTAAACTTCTTTAGATAGCAACCTATAGAAAAGGCGTAGGAAGTTCATAAATTCCCAATCTGGACTATCCATCATCCCATTTTGAAGTAGGCTTTCAGAATTCAATAGTTATGCACACACATCTTTTTCTTGGAAATAGGAAGGACACATTTTTCTTGTGTTTATAGATTTTTACAGTAGGATCTAGTTGACAGAAAAGTCTAAAAGACAATTTTGATAACCTTGGTGCAAGGAAATGAAAAGGACAAGTTAAAGAACGTCAAACTAAAGTAGAAACGGATTTATCCTGCTGATAACTCATTGGGGGAGGTGACCAAGGAATCAAATGTCACACAGCTCAAAAAGGTTGTAATTTTCCTTCCAATGAATGAGTTTTCAGCATAATTAAAGATAACATAATCAATAAACTTCAGTATCTCTAATATGAAGCAAATTGCAGAAATCAATAGAATTTGTTCAGAGGCGACTATGTTTGAACAGAACAAGATAACTTAACAATTTTTTTATCCTAATTACCATGGATGGAAATGAAGAAACACATTGTACCTGAAAAGCTCACCTAGTAACTTTTTTACCAGTATCAGGGTCCAACTCATGCAATGATATGCTTGATTGTTTCCTTTCAAACAACTCAAAGCCAATCTCCCTTGCAGCTATGACAAAGGCTGCTTCATCTGGGGAGTCGGCTTCATAAGAAATTTCACCTGTTTCTTTGTTTCTCTCAGGAACTGCTGTGTTGCAGACTGCTAAAATTCGAAAGAACTTCTGTATGACATCTGAATGAGGTTCATTAACCCACTTTCCATTCATTATACGTTCATCTCTGAAGTTGAATCCCTTGATTGAATTTCCTGAGTTTCTAGTATCATCAGCTTCCAGTGACCCATCACCTGCTATCCTCGCCACGGCCCTTTCTACTTCTGTCATACCATAGCCATAAGCAACTCCTGCTATAGAACATTTGACAAATTCCATTGAGTTGCATGTCAATGTACCAGTTTTGTCAGACATTATGTATTCAACCTGCCCAAGCTCCTCATTCAAATTAGATGTGCGTGCTTGTGCAGGCTTTTTGGTTTCCTTATCGTACATATCCTGATCTTGGTTAATGAAAATGCTTTGTAAAACCTTCACAAGTTCAATTGACACATACAATGATATTGGTATCAGATATCCATACAGCATAAGTCCTGTCAAGAAATGAAAAAATGCAGATATCGGTGCTCTTTTGGGGTCAAAAAACACAGTTGTGTCATCCGGTCGAAGATACCACCTTCTAAATCTCCCACCTCTAAAATCCTTCGTAGTCTCAATTCCAAAAAATATTGATCCAATAAATGATATCAAAACCAACATGCTGAAAAGGAGATAAACTATCTTGTCCATTCTCCTCTCAATTTTACTCCTCTTAGAAGGGGGATCTACTGCATTCTGCATCACTTTTGTATCATGTCCCGTGAAAATAACCACACCATAGATGAATTCAGTGTTCCTGAGTTTGGAATCTCTTAAAAGAATCTGCCGAGGTGAAAGTGGATACTCGTCTCTGTTATAGGACAATGTTCCAACAAAGGAATAAAGCTTCTCATTCGGGTCCTCACACTTAATCACGGCCATAAATTCCTTCAAAGATTCTTCTTCACGTAGGGAAGATGTCTCCTCTAAGGCATGCTTCAATTTTAAATTAGTCTCCCCGTCAAGATTCATGGTCTCAACATAACAAATTCCATCCTCATAGCTTGATGAAAGCAGAAGCAGATCAGCAGGAAAATACTCATCCTTGGACACCTTAACAATGTCTCCAACTCGGAGTTCCTTCCATCTGGTCTCATGGAAGGTAAAAGTTTTATGATACACTTGGACCCTTCTATTGTTAGCCTCTATATCCTGAAACCATTCAAAGATCAGTCTAGTATGAATGAATCACTGGGGAATTGTTTTTTGGAAGGGATAAACACATGCAATAACAGTACAACAATTTGATGGAGCCTGGTAAATTGAATGAGAACACAAATGAACCAAGTGAAAATCACAAGAAAAAAATGGATTTAGCCAGCATGCAAGTTTATAATCAGCGTTTGAATAATACCAAAAAAAAAAAACCAACCCAATATTACATAAACTGGTGGTTTAGATATATAAATATGCACATATTGAATGAAGGCATTTAGAGGCATGTATTTAATCCCCCACACCCGGATGCCACCCCAAATTATGTGTGGAAACTGGCAGGGTAGGATGGTGGATTAGATATATAAATATGCACAACTGATGACAGGAAACTGAAGTCTTAAATAATAAATTTGTTGACAGAGCACCAATGCTAAAAAGATGAAAGGAATTTGTTATCTAAAAGGGTATTTATAAAAGGACTGTTAGTTTAGAAATGTATACTATGTAACTAAGAAGCTATTACATTGTGATGCATATAAATCTTGAACCATGTATGACTGTCGAGGAACTAACTAGCACCAGAGCACCCAGCAAGGCCATAATCATAACTTGTCTGACAGATCCAAAAGTAGATCAAATACAACTCTTGATATCTTGATTTAAGGAGAGTAATAGGCACTGGAAGAATATACAGAAAATTTACCTCATAGATATTCTGCAACCATGCATATAACTTTTGTCTAGTGATACCAGTTACAATGGAAAAGAATCCAAAGAGCTGACCCCTGTGAATTTGGGACAAAAGTTTGTGGGTGGAATTAAGTAAGCTAGAATGCCACTGAAATAGTCTCTCCCTATTTCATTTTCTCCATCACAAAATGCAATGTGTTTGTTTTCAACAAGGCTGCTTGTTGCGTTTTCAAAGTATATAAACATCCAACTCTTCTTTCAATTTCTATGAAAGATCAATGGTGCTGGGGCCACTGCTTAGTTAGTCAAGGGGTGAAGAAAGAGCTCAAGCAAGATTCTAAGTTTAAAAGTCATCCACGAAAAAAAGAAGAAGAAGAAGGATATCATTACTAGAGAAACAAGAAAAAACTCAGTTACATAGTCTTCAGAAACAACAATAATAAATAAGCAAATGAAGCTAGTTAACAGTTATAACTAAATGTATATGTTTGCTTTCTAGAATTTAAACAGATAAATATAACATATAATTTCTCAATCCTAATCCATAATTGAAAAGGGCCTCTACAGTCATTGATCCTCATATCCTATACAAATTATACTCATGTGTCTGAATAAATCTTAGATAGTCTAAGACTATGCAGACTGCAATTTCTCAACAGGGGAACCAAAACTTTGAGTTCACTTCATCATTAAAGCCCGCACAAAGAAATGCACAGCACACCAACAACCACAGGGTGCAAAGAAATGAAAAAAAGGGGAGAGAGAGAAAATGCAAAATTACCTGCTTTCTTCGCCTCCAATCTTCGATACCTTCTTTGGCCATGGTGGCTCCAATCACCAATAGCAGAGGTACAGCAACACTAGGTGCCGTATAGGGGGCTAAAGGACTAAATGAAACACAAGCTACAACAAGAAAGTAAAAATTTGCAACCCTCCTAAACTGCTCAAACAAAGACTTTGGAATAAAATTAAGCGCAGTATACTTGGTATGTGATACATAATTTCCCCTATAATTAAGCATAATAGCCTCTGGATTATCAGGGTCATTGCAATAAACCACCCTAGAGTATCCCTTTTGCCCAATTAGAGCATGATTTTCACTAGGCTGAGATTTAAAGCACGAGAATGGTAATAACTCGCTAAAACGCAAGCTCCCTGTCTTAGTCATTTTGTGGCCTAATCTTCAATTGTTCCCCCTTTAATTTTCCCAGAAAGAAAATGAGAACAAATCAACTCCCCCTAAGTATATATCCACATTAATGTCATATCTATTATAAACAACCAAAACACAAGATATAGACACCCGTTATTCCACTCTTTTTGATGAATCTTCGAGAGAGAAAAAGGAACTAGCAAGCAAACGATTGACACGCAAACAAGCTCAATATGCTTGTAATTCTTACATGCACGGAAAGTAGAAAATTCCTTACGTGCTTCTACGGAAAATTCCTTACTTTCGATAGAGGTGAGAGAGATCTCTTACTTGCACATTGAGACAACAGAGAGATGTGAAATTTGTTAGTAGTAGCTAGCTTTGCCGCTTTAATAAGCAAAGTGGGCTCGAAAGATGAAAATTTGAGCGTGGACAGGTGTTTTTGGCCGCTAGTAGATTTCACAGCATGTTTTGTCTGGCACGTGGAGGATTGATTTACACTGCATGCTTCTCAAATCAAATGTAACTGCAAATTCCATAACATAACACTGTTGTGTATTTGATTTTAATTAATAAAAGTTTCCATTATTTCAGTCAAATCCAGACAAGATAAGCATGCTAAACCCATAGTTATTACACTCGGCCGGGTTTATGTGTTTTGTTTTTTTTATGTAGAGTGTTTTCTAAAATATATTTTTATTTAAAAATATATTATAATAATTATTTCATATGTTTTTTACATATTAGTATATTAAAATTATAAAAAAAACACACTAAAAAATCATTAATTTTAATATATTTTTAAATAAAATATATTTTTAAAACACATTTAAAAATAAAAACTATTGCACTCTCAAAAACTTAATAAATAAAATAACATGTAATTTGCTAAACTCCAATAGTTCAAATTAGATTTCATTTTAAGATTAACTTTGCATAATCTATATAAATATTGAGATTTATCATTAACTCTCATGCATGGTTAAATGTAAATAATTAAAGTATCAATTTAATAACATAATTATTTAAAAATATAAATTATTCAAGAAATATACATGTTACTTGTACTTATCTCCATTTATTTATCAAGAAACTTTATATCCACCTTTATCAATTGGGTTTTGTCAAATGCCCAAAAAAATAATTAGAAGGTTATACAAACTACTAATTAAAGAATGGGGTTTTAACCTAGCTACTTTACTTTGTGAAGCAACTCTTCATTTTTTTTAATCTTTCTTTTTAATTTCACTCATAAACATTTATTTTTTTTATTTAATTCTTTTGTGACCTAATTCTATGAGATAATATTGAAAATTATAATAGAAAGACAAAATTAAATGATAAGACCATAATGTAAAACACAAATACAAAGTGTGGCCAATCTCAAAAATTTTAGAATTTTGATTTTGGTTCCAAGGTCCATTTTGCTCATTTTTCATGTTCTTATATTTAAGAGGAAAAAAGAAAATTATACAAACAGTGAAGTTGTTGGTTGGTCATAGTTCAACCATAAAAAAGAAATATTTTTAAGTTAATGAATTCTTCTTCTCGAGAGGAATTCAATGGAAATGTTTTTCCTTCTAAACATGGTAGAAAATGTATATTTTGTTTAGTTTAATTTATTTTGATTTGATTTATTATTATTTTTTAGAGTAGTTTTAGCGTGTTGTGGTGTTGTTTAGTTTTTTTCGATATATAAGATGTTTTGGAGGTGTTTTCAATTAAAAACAAATTGAAAATTAAATATTTAGAGTAAAAAAACATGAAGAATGATTTTCTAATCATCAGGATGATTGAAAAAAGCTTAGTCAATGATAGGCAGCTAACAATCACTCACCTGCTTTAAAAAAATACCGGAACAAACATGATAGAAAAAAAAAACACATGAGCGAACTCGGGCTTCTGACCCCAAGCATACACGCCTGGTTTTCTATTTTTTAAATTACATGATACTTCAAAGAGATTAGTTTGATTTGTATCAAATTTTAGTTCTCTTATATTTTATATGAATTAACTATATTTATATGAGATTTTTATAAAAATTGAAATAATTTGTTATTAGCAACCGCATTTAACCTATGAGATAAAATGGATGGAACGTTTAAAATAAAAAGAATAGAAGACTATCTTCTCACTTTAATATTTAATTAGTATTAATAACTTTTTGTATTTATTAGTTCATATATTTTTCTAGTTTATTTGATGAAGCATAAACCACATCTTTTTATTTCTCAATTAAAAAAATTATGATACATGAAATATATTTATAATGTAATTATTATTTTTCATATTAGAAATTGACTTGAAATCCTACTTAAAATGTAAACAACATGTTTACATTTATAAATTAAAAAAATTATGATATTTTAAAATGCATTCATAATATTAATTTTTTTATAATATTCAAAATTAACATAAAATTTTACCCTTGTAAAACTAGCAAAATTTATAAAAATTAGCCCGAAACTTATAGAAAATGTGCATTATTATATTTTGACTTAGCTAAAAGCTATGGCATAGTAACACATTATTATTATTAATTTGGTTGAGAATAATCTCACTCCCGATCGAAATTAAACCCCTTTCTTAATCACACTTAAGACAAATCAACTATATCTGAATTAATATACTCTTAAAAAAAAAATTGTTAATCTTCTTGAATTTAGTGTAAAACTTTTTGCCGCTCCAAAAACCTTGGACATGGTGAAATTTGCACGCGCAGAAAAGTGGAAACATATGCCCGCATTGACTAAAGTCAACCGTGGTCTTTTCTAGTGGGGACAGAAACAGATAGGAGTCCAATAGAGAGGCCTTAATCTTTTTCTGGAGAATATTGTTTGGAACTTTAGAAAGACTAACACACTGACACGTGCACGAATATGATGATGCGATGGTCGTTGGCCCACCCTGTAGAAAGGAAAATACTTGAACAACAGGTGATGTGACCTTTCATTCACCAGATTGTTTGGGATATAATCGTGTTTTCCATTTTTTATACAGTAAAATTTACTCTCTAATGCTACAAAATTTATAACTAAAGAAGAGGAGATTTCTTGATTTTTCATAAGTTTTTTAACAATAAAATCATTTTCTTTTTCTTCTGATATTAAAAGTTTGTTGAGCTATTGGGCAGGGATATTTATGGGTTTTCATGATCTACGTACAATGAGAGCACATTTTTAACTTTGGAAAAGAAAAGAAAAAAGCTTTGTTTTTAGGGGTACTTTAGTATTTTCACACATGTATTTTGTATAATTAATAGGTTCACAGGGGTATCTTGGTATTTTCATGTATTCTTTTCAATTTTTTATTCAAAAATATATGGGCGCATGTTCAAAACGTGCTAACGAGTAAGTAGCGTCCATCTCATTTAAGTGGCGCATGTGACATCACACAGTGGCTAAATATGGTCATTCATTATTTCACTGGATGCGCAACCATTTTCTCTTTTACATGGTGCGATGCGTGTAGGCATGTGATGGTTGGGTTGTCATTGGTGGTCGTTTGTTTTTTATTTTTATCTCTCGCTCTCTCTTTCCTAACAATTAAAGTACATTATTGTTCTCTTTGTTTTTTATTTTCAATTTTAGTTCTCATTCTTTTCATTTCTTATTTCATTTTTGTTCCTTTTATAAAAGTTTTTTTTTCAATGTAGTCATTCAATTATAATATCTCATATGTTTTGTTTTTCATTTCGATCCTCATTCTTTTAATTTCTTATTTCATTCTTATTTTTTTATAGATATTTTTTTAATATAGTCCTTCAATTCTAATTTGTTTATATGATATTTTTTAATTTAGTCTTTCTACTTTTGATTTCTTATTTTTTTTTCCTTGACTCTTTTGTCAAAGTTTTTATAATTTTTAATTTTATCATTCAAATTAAATTTATGAATCTTTTTTCAATAGTAATAATATTTATTTTAGTTTGGTTCTTTTTCTTTTGATTTTTTATTTGTTTCCTTTGTTCTTTTGTCAAAGTTTTTATAGTTTTAATTTTATATTTCAAATCAAGTTTATGATTATTTTTATTTCAATACTAATAATAATAATAATAATAATAATAATAATAGGAGTAGTAGTAGTAGTTATAGTTTTTAATTTTATCCTTCAAATCAAATTTATGATTTTTTTTAGTATCAATAATATTTATTTCAATTTGGTTTTTTTCTTTTGATTTCTTATTTGTTTTCTTTGTCTTTTTGTAAGATTTTTTATGGTTTTTAATTTTATCATTCAAAATGAGTTTATGATTTTTGTTATTTCAATAATAATAATAATAATAAATGGTAATTGTAATGGTTATAATAATAATAATATTAAAAGTAATAATGATAATGATATTTACAATATTATTAATGATATTACTAATAATGAAGATAATATTAGTAATATTGGTAATAATAATAGTTTATTATGATAGTAATAATGGTGATGATTGTGATAGTAGTATTTATAATAGTAATGATTGTTATGATGATGATGATGATGATGATAGTAATAGTGGTGGTGGTGGTGGTGGTTGTGCTAGCAGTAGTAGTTGTTTTAGTACTGACAGTAGTCATAGTAGTCGTAGTAGTGATATTCATCGTAGTAGTAGTAGTAGTAGTCATAGTAGCAGCAACAACAGAAATAACAGTAATAGTCGTGGTCATGATCATGATGATTGTAGCAGTAGTGGTAGCAACAATAATAGTAGTGGTAGTGGTAGCATCAATAGTAGTAGTAGTAGTAGCAACAATAGTAATGGTAGCAACAACAGCGGTGGTTATAGTATTGGTGGTAGCAATAGTGGGGGTGGTGATTGTGATCGTAGTATTGGTAGTGGTTGTGATAGTAATAACAATAATTATAATTATAATTATAATTGTGGTTATAACAGTAGTAGTAGTAATTATAATAATAATAATAATAAAAATAATAATAATATTAGTTGTTGTGGTGGTGATAATAATAATTATAATAATAATAAGAATAAAAATAATACTAATATTAATTGTGGTGGTGGTGATGATAATTATAATAATATCTTCTTGCATGGGTTTATAGCATTGCAAAAAAAAAAAAAAAAAATCTCCACGCTCTTAATATTTTTTCTTATGTTTTTAAAAACATGGTTTGGCCTGTGACAAAGGCGAGTAAATAAACTAGTAACAACTATTTATTTAATTATGTATTAACCAATACAAATGCGTTTTTTAAATGGTTTGGAAATGAAATTAATATTAATTATCATTCGAGTGAAAATAATTCAATATTAATTAATATATAAATTTACTTGAACATATTAAAAAAACAATTTATTATTTATCACCACTACTCAAATGCATGCTGCTATAAATTAGGTATTTTAGATTACAATGTCATTTAGCTTTCAAGGATTCCATAAAGTGCTATTATATAATTCATTTATAAAAATAATAAATATCAATATGTCAACTAGATGCAAACAATAATTATTCAAGTTTAAACATGGAAAGATAGGCTAAAATCGATCATGAACAATAGAATCAACAAAGTTTGAAGAGTTTTAATCAACTAAGAAAACTAGAAAGTAGTTTGCCAGATTACCAAAAGTCATGATTGATTAAGGAAAAGTAATCAATCATAGGGGTTTGAATTCAAATGATATACCAAAAGTTTCAATCCTACTTAGAGGGAGTCTTTGACAAGTTAAGCTGACCAAGTCGTTTAGCTTAGTTAGAAATTTATGTAATTATAAGCAAAAGAGAAGTTTAGTTTGTATTAAGATTCATTATACCTCTTTAATTGATATAGATTACATATATAGAATTAGAATTATATGTTTGGATAAAATTCAAAAAATATACAAATATGAAGAGCTATTAGGAAAGAAAATCAACCTCATATATGCAAATTTCTTTCTGCAATATATTAGATTCAGTTTATCTTTTTTTTATAAAGATTTTCCATTATTTACAACTTTATTTATCTTTCTTACTTTCAATGCCTTTTCCTCTTTACCTTTTCTTCTTCTCGAGTAGTCGTGTTTGAGATAGATATGTATTATTTAAAGCTTGAAAACTTAGAGCATTCATATTTCGTTTGATTTTGTAAGGCCATTGCTTGTCTTTTCTCAAGTTTCAGTTCTTAGTTGTAGTTTCTCCTAATTAGAAGGAAGAAACAAATAATAAGTAACATGATTAGTCAATGATAGATCACATGTTTATTTGTTGGATAAATAGATTGGGATGCCGAGTGAGACTAGATTAACTATTGATTCCATTAACTAACAATTATGCCAAAAACAAAAAAAAACCATCATCACCATAGGTTTATATGGAACAACCAGTATTAGATGACATTATTAGATGGTCATAACCAAATATGATGAGTATTAGACTGGTAGCTATAGTTACTCTTGAAGGGGCATCTTTTTATCAGTTACTAAATCTTTCTAATGCTAATACTTGAGTTATCTAGATGGAGATAGAAAACATATCGAACATGACATACCACAATAATATTATGGTTATCAATAGAATAATACAAGGCAAATCTGATTAATTGAATTAGATTCAGATTGAGTTACAATGAATTAGATTTGAAATTTCATGTGCCTATACACCCGGGGACAATTCCTAGTATAGTCCTAACCACTCTAGTAGTGGTGTTCAGAACTATAATGCCTCAATTAAGGTATATGTGCCAATGTATTCGACTTTATAACAATTATAGCAAAGCCTATGTATAGTCAACCCTAATACACTAGTTGCCCCATAAATTTACATGTAATTACAAACCAATTACGTGACCCAACATCCATAAACCAACCACAACAACCTATTATAGGCTAGTTTAATACCCCATAAGCTATCTTACAACAAGAAATCCCTAGTACTCTTATACAACTAGCTTTTCATATCAATTAAGATTAAACTAGCCTCGTACTTAAGGGAAAAGAGATGAACAATTAGGTATGTCTATGATCATCCATATCTAGAGTGGGTTGATATGTTGCACCTAATTCTTAGAAAAATAAAGATCATTGATTTCAAACAGTTTTTGCGAAAGATAACCACTCAACGAGGGAACACGTCGTCAAGTTCATCAGTTAGTGTGATAACAGTGCAGTATGCCTTTTTATAAAACTAAGGTTGTTTAGTTTATCATTAAAAAAACAAATTACCTTTTTTTATGCTACCATCTAACTCCATCAATAGTTGAAAAGAGATAAAGACTCATTTCCATGAGCATTTATACATAAAAAAACTAGAGGTAACAAAGGTTGACTTAGCAAGAGATTCCAAGATCTAGAGAATTTATAAAAAAGTTATGCTCTTTGATTAAAAACTCTAAAAGCCAAATGCACTACAAAAATATTAGAGAAAGAGTTCATTAAATTCATACTATAAGGGAAGTAGATGATATAAGGAAATAGTTCGTAGGAACCAAATACCTAAACATCAATATCCTTAGAGGATGCTCTCAATAAAAGAATATGCTAGTGAAACAAGCAGAAAATAAGTCATTAAGGGAAACTTACCTAATTTTTTATCTGAATTATATTTGAAATGCCCATTTAATGACCAACTCAAGTTCTGATGAAGAAGTCTTACAATAACTAATTTTGATCCTTAAAATAATAATAAAAAAAGACTATTTGACATCACTATACTGAAAAAACCTAAATAGGCTAAGAAACCCTGGTAGCAAAAATGCAATAACTACCAAGATAATCGATGATAGTAAATGATACTTTTTTAAGATTAAAAGAGTTGAACAAATCTTATTGTTGATCAAATAAATAAAATAAGTACTACAAGTGGTATGACTTAAGGAGTCATGACATTAAGAGCCATATTATCTTTAAAAACCATATTATAAAGGTATTAGAAACTAGTCATATTTCTTTTTAGAAATTTTTTTTGATAATGATCTATTTCTCAAAGTATTAATATCAGTGGCTACCTCAAGCTAGAAAGACTTATTGGTAAAGGAGAATGATGAAAGGTAAAGCTTGATCGACCATGCTATCGTCTAAAACTGGTCACAAATTATATTATTGGAAATTGGTAATCGATCATAGCAATGTCAAAATAATGGTGATAAAAGTTTAGTGTGTACCCCTTTGTATAGTATATAAGTGTCCTACCTACTAGACCAACCTTTCAAAAGGTGAAAACTTGAGGGATAAAGCTAAGCAAGTTGTGACTCAATAACATGCCAAAACATTTTAGGCTTAATATATCAATTGATAATGAGTGATATAAATAGTAACCATAACAAAAATCATTCAAACTTAGTGATTAAGAGGATGCAGATTTTTTTCAACATTCAACAATATTTCCTAGACTTTATAAAAAGATGAAAAAAAAAAGAAGTCTAAAGATCAGTTTATAAGATACAATGCCTAAATAAATTGGTAAGAAAATATGATGCAAAACCATACACCTACCAAATAAACAAGCTTTAGATATTGAACAGACTAATAAAATGGTCAAGAACAAACAACATCACGTCTTGAGGAGTAGTAGACATGATTATATCTAATCTTGTTTAAATTAGTAGTAGTGATTGATGATTGATTTTCATTGAAGATAAAATCATGCAACAAAAAAAACCTTTGCACATAGAGGGGATAAAGTTCTTATTCCAACTCTGTCTACTTCAGAGCTTACATTAAACCATAATCTAATAAAGGGATATATTACTAAAAAAAACCTCTAGATAGGTAGACAAAGCTATTGTAAAGTTAGTTAAGAAGTATGTGTAGAAAAACCATTGAAGAGCTAAAAAAGTAAAAGGTAAACCTAATGTCAAGGGAAGACCAGAGATCGACCAATAATAATGATAGGATAACATTATCCAACATGCAAGGCTAACAACTAAGGAGCTCAAAAAAAAAAAAAAACAAGCGACACATTATTAGACTAAATCTTTGTCAGCCCTACAACAAGAAAGAAATATGGCATCATCTGATTAATAAAAGCAAAAAGAAGGATGCTACTCCAATAACCACCATAATAAAGGATGGATCACTACCTATTAAAAATAAAATAATAATGGCAAAGACTAGCCATAAGCCATAACAAAAATCATACAAACTTAGTGATGAAGAGGGTACAGTTTTTGTCAATAATCATCAATATCTCTTAGACTTGAAAAAGAGATGAAAACAAAAACAATTTTCCGGAGATCAATTTAGAAGAATACAATACCTAAATATATTAGTAAGAAAATATGATGCAAAACCATACACCTACCAAATAAACAAGCTTTAGAAATTGAATATAATACTACTAGTAGTAAGGAGCTCAAACAAAAATAAGCTAACACGTTTCTGGCATAAATCTTTGTCAGCCCTACAATAAGAAAGAAATGTGGCATCATCTGATCAACAAAAGTAAAAATAGGTTGCTACTTCAACAACTACCATAATAAAAGATGGATCGCTATCTATTATAAATAAAACAATAGTGGCAAAAAATAAGGATGATGGTAACATCAAAATTTTAAAATAATTTGCTCATATAGGATTGAAATGGCTTTAACAAATGCTCTAATCCAAATAAAAGAACAACTCGAAGAAAAGAACATCATAATTATCGATTCTAATAGCTTCTTGGATGATGATATGTTAGAAAAGACATTGATACCCTTATTTATGGTAATATATAATAAGAAGAGGAAGAAGTTGAATTTTCAATCTTGATATAACAAATGAATGAATAAAACTTATTCAAAGAAAATAGATTGGAAATTCCTTATAACACAAAGATGAGCGACCAAGAGGAAACCATATCCACAAATATGGTATTCACTCTTTCGTACTCTTTTGAAACTAAACTCGGCCAACTATCTTATTTGGACAGTAATTGTGATGATAGTTAGAAAAAAAAGGCAGAGATCATTAAATTGCCAAACAAAACTTGTGATCAACCAATAACCATGTCATACATTTCCATACTAATATTGGTTATGAATCACTATTTGAAACCTCTATACATCACAATAAATGTCAATGATGTACTGGTATATAGGGTCCTTATTAATAATGTTGTAACACTTAATATTACGTCATTAACCTTGATCAATAAAATTGGTTGTAACAGGGTTGACATGATCCCATCTAAAATGTTGATGTCAAATTTTGTAAAAAGTGTTGACCAGGAATTTGAAAGACAGGAATTTGTGAGTTATTATGACTTAGTTGTATGTTTTGAGGATTTTGACATAATTTATAGACGTATCAGGCAAAATGTCATAACTAGCATTTTAACCCTCATCTATTCAAAAAAACATTAAAAAATAAAAATCTAAAAAAATATCTTTTCAATTTTAATCATTAGTCAATTTTTTTTAAAAAAAAATTGTATCAAAAAATACATGAAAATGATAATATATATATAAAAGGACAAAAAAATCAGTAGAGGAGAAAATTGGATAAATAATAGGATTTTAGGTCAAATGTTAAATTTAAAAACTTCATAAATAATCTTGAATCTAATAAGGGATAAAACTAAAGAGAAAAAAATAAGAAAATTGTTACACTAGCCTAAAATCAAAGATTTAGGAAGCCAAAGACTAAAATGTTGAAAGAGAAAAATTAGAAGAGCCATTCCAATTCAATTAAGGAAAAATAATTAAAGAGAAGAATTAAGAAAATGATTGAAATTGGCCTAAATTAAAAGAATTAGGAAGCCAAAGACTGATATGTAAAAAGTAAAGAAATTTAAGGGTTCTTTCCAATTCGATGAGAGGGAAAAATTGAAAGAAATTAAAATAAATGATCAAAATTGGCTTAAAATGAAATAATTAGAAGACTAATAATGAAAGTGGAAAAAGCACGAGAATAGAAAGGATGGTATGAAAATCAACATTTGAAAACAATACCATTTTAGGCTTAAATTAAAAACCCTAAAACATAATTAAACTAAAAAATGAAACCATTTCTCATAAGTAAAACAATATGTTTTGTTAAATAAGAAGAATAAAATTAAGGTTAAAGCAAAACAATGTCATTTTTTCCGTTAGATTCTGCAAATTTTATAGGCTTTAAACATGTTTTATTATCCTCGAGCGATATTTGGCTCCAATTATAGCCTTGATTGACTCTTCCCATGAGAAAAAAACATATGTTTTTGCTCTTAAACATGGCAACTGTCATCCAGAGGAAATGAATCTCATTTCATGCTCTAATTTTCTCTCATAAATCATGTAAAAAGGTAATAGTCGCTAGCTTGAAAGATTCTAATACCCAACTCAATTTCAAGACAATTGTGTGGATCTTCTAAGCTAAATATTGTATGAATTAGGAAGGATTTTGAAGAACATCCCTCTATAAATAGAGGAAGAAATCCTATAGCGGGAACAACTAGTTTGATTTTTTTTATACAAAAAAAAGATGAAAGAATATAGGAGAAATCACACTGTTTTTTCTTAATATATAAAGAAAAAAAAGGCGAGGGAGACAATAGTTAAGAAACCTAAGCATCAAAGCAGTATCAATGTCATTAGGCCAAAGAAAAAGGTTCTCAAGGTATTCAAGGAACTAACAACCCTAAATTAACAATGTATTTTGACATGATCAAAAGATTGATTTCTTATCCTAAGTGCAGGAGTGTTGAAGTAATAAATAACTCAGCAAGACCGATGTCGAACCATAAGGAGGTGAACTATATAAAATTATAAACAACAAATGAAAAGGAGTTGAAGAGAAATTTTAAGATATGATATTGATGTGAGTATTAATTAAAGATAAAAATAATTTTCAAGGTTAGAGGATCCACTATTAGTACTAGAAATAAGTAGAGTATAAACTCTTTTTATTAATCAACTGGAAACCGCAAACAAAAGAGGTTCCAATCGGAAGATTTATACTTAATAGTTCATTATAAATTTTTAACATGATCATATTAATTATCTTATTTTAGTAACGCCATACTTTTAAATATTGTCAGGAGTTCATGATGTTAATTTATGTTAACAACAAATCAAGTTCCTTTCATAGCATAGATGTCGGTTATACCATACAGTAGGCTATGAAAGTGCCAAATATTTGTTATACCAAGAGTTGTACAACACAAATCTAGATTAATCATTTAACAAGCAATGTATTAAGAATTAGTAAGATAAAAAGATAAGACATGTTAATAACAAACTTTCTTAGATATAAACATTGAAGTCCATATTGAGTTTTTATTATACCTATTCTAACACCATTAGTGAAACATTTTCACCTTGACATAATAAACTTAGCTAAGCATTGTAAGGAAGAGAAACATAAATAAACTAGATAATAACATAGTTATAATGAAAAGCATAAACGAGAGATTAATGAAAGTAAAACTTAAACATTACAAAAATACAAAGAAAGAAAGCAAGAATATGATCTTGATCTGAAAACCAAGATGTCTAAATGTATGGCAAATGCCTCCTTTTATAGGCTAAAATTCAGAACTATTGATTTGATGACTAATTATTGAGTAGGTGGCCACCTCTTGACTTGGTGACAACCATTATATTCTTGTCTAAACAAAACGTTGTTGCTAAAGTTAGAATTTGAATATATAGTCTTCATGAAAGTTCTGGTAATTTGTCTCAAATTTCCAACAAAATAAGAATGAGCTCATTTGAACTTTTAGAACTCAAGATATGGATTAAACACTGAACACTGTTTGGGCTGCAGGACAGATTCCGACTTCTCTTTTGTTGCTACAATTTGAACTTGAAAACGGTCGTTTTAAATCTTGGACTCTACATGAAAGTTTTAGGCCTATATCCTAGCTTTCCACCCATATAAATCAGACCTAATTCCAAGTTTTACAGCTCCACGTATGATCCAAGAACTGAATAGTATTCCAGTTTGAATTGAACCAGCATATCTTCTTTAAGCTTAACCCTCTCTTTGTCTTTTCACTTTCAATAGTTAAACACTTCAATCAATCATTTAAATTGTGAGATATGCCTGCATTCAAAATGAGCATTTACCATAAATTAAAGATATCTTATGTTATCAGACTTGTTATTATAAAACATGCTTAAGTTAGGGAGTTTAATGATACTTTAAGTGCAATATGATGATATAAAACCTTGATAAAAATATATTTTTAAGTACTAACCACACCCCCAACCAACATATTACTAGTCCTTAGTCATCAAAGTGTTAAAACAATTTGTGACATTCAAAAGTAAGACATTCATTATTCAACTTTCATTAATCTATCCAAATAAACAAACTCTCATTAAATTTATATATATCTGCTTCATACTTCTTAAATAAGATACTAATAAACCTTCATTTTATGCTCAATATATCAACACATAGTTATGGGGCTTTACTTGGATGAAAACACAATTTTATTCTAATGTTTTTCTAAGGTTATCCTTGGGTTGAGATTATTATCTTTTTTTTTCTTTTTTTCTTTATATATATATATAACTTAAAACACAATGCATCTTTAACCTATGTAATGAGCTTTAGGCTAATGACTCAAGACCAGTTAGTCTTAGGGCATTAGGTGTTGAGACACCTTAAAACACAATGCATCTTTAACCTATGTAATAAGCTTCAGGCTAATGACTCCAGACCAGTTGGTCATTGGGCATTAGGTGTTAAGACACCCCTACGAGCATAGTAACTCGAATTGCAGATATTGATACATAAATAGTGCAATGTTTGATTCCCTTAAGCTTTTATCCTTAACCCATGTAATAAACACTGAGCCAATAGCTCCCAAATCAGTTGACTTTAGGGTATTAGGTGTTAAAACACCCTTTCGGGCTGAATTGCTTAGGTTAGGGGGGCTACAAAACCAAATTTATCTATATTTTTATTTTCATCAATATTATCAATTTGTTTTTGTTTTTGTTTTTTGCAAATTATATACTATCCATTTCTCTTAGTTGTTACCTTTAACAAAAGAACATAAATAATTTAAAAATCCAATGTGCAACCCATAATCATATGTTAAAAAGTGTGTGTGTGTATGTGTGTGTGTGTGTGAAAATTAAGGTTTAAGAATACTGGTTAAATGAGTATATGAGCAAAATCAAGTGATAACAATGCGAGAGTTTGTAAACCTGAATATTTAAAGAAATGTTATAATAGACCTTGTTACGAATAACCATTAGAAAATGATTATTAAGATGCGTCTCAAGAGTCAATAGAACTTCTCCATACTCTGCCATCCTAACAACAATAGTTCTATCAAATGATTTTAATAATAGCAAAATAGTTAGTTTTTTTTCTTATAAACTACCTTTTCCCATCCAACCAAAACGAGACATTGTCCTCAATGTCCTAAGGTAGAAAGATATTGTGTAGAAGATATCACCTAAAACAAGGACTACTGCCAAACCTGAAACATATTGAAACAAATATAAGAAAGAACAAAACACAAATAATATGCTATTAATATAACCAAAAGATACAAGTTTTTACAAACTAAAGCTCAAATCCAATGTAAGCTTTTTACGACATTTTGTGATTGACCAATTGATTCGACTCATAGAGGAATCCACTACAAGGATGAAAGATTGTAGTTCATCAATCAATTGCTTAGCAGTAGCAGCAGAGATGAGGATTTGTCGTGCTGAAAATGTTAGAAATTGTTGTTCTACAGCATGATCAATCAAAGACAATAAATTATTATAAAAACCATTAACATTTAGCAAACCTATAGGTTTCTGGTGAATGTTTAGCATGGCTCATGAGGAAAAATGAAATATTTCTTCTGATGTGCCAAGACCGCCTAGTATGGTAATGAAGGCGTCAACATATTCAAACATTACAGTCGGTCGTTCAGACATTGTGGAGACCTGTAGTTCCTCTCCAATTTTTTTCCAATGATGTCCCCTTTGGCTAAAGCTTTGGGGACGACCCTCAAAACTTGACTGCTTCTTAAAAATACAGCTATTGACACACTTCTCATTAACCTAAGGTTGTCTCCCCCATACACTAAATGAATCTTTCTCTCAGCTAGTACCCGACCAAGATGATTTGCTGATTCTATAAACTCTTTGTCTTTCCCTGGACAGGATCCACCAAAACACACAAACATTTTTTTATTGTAAAGCCAAGGATATCTCCATTTGTTACACTACTCTATTCTTGGTGGTTGTATGAGTTGAGTAGAAATAAAGGGAAGGAAAAGAAGATTTATAGATGAGAAATTGAAAATGCAATCATTATCCATACATTCCTAGTTAGCCAGAACATCTAAATGTTGCTTTGGAAACATTTTATTTTATAACAAAGATTTGATTATAACTAGAGTGGGCTATTTATGAAACTGATTATTTTATTGACATATGTTGCATCAATTTGCATATTAGCAATTGGCATAAGATATTTAACTTTTAGAGTAATAAGATTTCTAAAATTTTTGCATACCCTTAGTTTGTCATTCGTCTTTAACACTGACAATATGTTGGATATCCATTCAGCATATCTTTATAACCTAATTAATTTAGTTTAAAAGAGTCATTTTAATTCTTTTTTCAGATGTTTAAAGCCATTCTTTATGAAGGTTATCTATGTTGCTTTAAACTAGGCTTAATTATTATAAACCATGTATTTCATGATAATACAATGCAAAATAACCCTTATAAGCATGTAGTAGTACTATTAGTTCTTTATAAAGTTTATCTAACATACTTACACTTGTAAAGGTTGGTTTATGCTCGTTTTCAATTCTTAAATTAACCTCAATTAACATGTCTTGAATTTCAGCATATCCATCATCCATCTTAGGTGGAGCTAGAGGAAGACAAGTCATTAGGTAGTGACAATTTGTGTTCTTAGTTTGGTTTTACTATAAAAGTTTTGTTTGGTCACCCAATATGCCAACAAGCTTCATCAAAAGCCATAAAACATGCAATTAAATTAAAATGACTTATTTAGTCCTATGTTTCTTACTTTGGACCATTTTTTTCCCATTATAGGTTAATTGACCTAGCAAAATCTATTATAAATTGTTTTATGCATATTATCCTCTTGCTAATAGAAAAGTCAATAAGCGACCAATATTATCCATTCTCATAAATTTGACTGGACCCACTTCATTACTTTACAACCATGAGTTTGTCATCCTTGTATTGACCATTAATGATTTGTTATTTGCTTGGACTATTTTAGTTTATTTGTTTGGTAACCAAAACATCAAGGTCTAATTTAAAGATGATGAAACACGCATATTAACATGTATCCAATCTTACCCGAGTAAGACATTGTAGTTTGTCATTGCTTCTACTATAAAGAAAGTTATACAAGAGGTTCTGGACCTAGGTCTACTTGACACCCCTTGTAAAATTTGACACAACCATTTCTAATAGGATCATGCCAGCCTTGTAAAGGCCAACCTTTACGATCAATAACTAAAGCATAATATTTAGTGATACATCTTTATTAACCAAAACTCTTTATATTGGTACCCTATTGAAGGTAGCTATAATGTATAGAGGTTTTAAATGGAAACTCATAACCAATGCTAGCTTAGAAAATGTGAATCTTTGTTGTTGTTCAACAACTAGTTCAATTTGATTAACTTTAATGATTTTTATCTTTTCTTCTACATTTTCTTCGTAGTCATTGTCTAAATAAAGTAACTAGCTATGTTTGGCTTCAAATGAATATGGTTAGGTAAATACCATATTCTTTGATTTAATTTTTGATGGTCATTCACTTTTACCATAAAAGGTTCTTAAAGTTTCTTTTCCTTTAAAGCACTTTGTATGCCTGTCTATTATATTAAGACAATAGCTCTAGTTATTCCTTCTCTTTATATTATGTATGATCATCAAGAAGGGTTTCTAAATCATCCTTCTTCATGTCATCATCTAGGTTGCCATCAATATCGACAATCATGTTATTTCCATCATTTATTTGGTCTAGATAAGAGCATTTGTTGAAGCCTTCTTAAAGTCAATCGATTGATTTTGTGTTTAAATATTTTTATTACATTTGAGCATTATTAGTGTTGTATCTTGTTTAATAGGTGTTTGTTCTTTCTTTCTTAAGAAATTTCTATTTGTAGCATTTTTATTGCTTATGCTCGAGAGCTACATCATCTTCTATTCCCTTTATATAACACACAATGACTGAGGTCACCGTTATGGTGTTTTGTTTCTTGTTTTAAGCTCTTAAAGTGTTCATATAATACTTTATAAAACTTTATCCCATTGTTAGGTTTGTTAATCGATCCCTACTTTTACTTTTACAATATAAATCATTTATTCAGCTTGAGGTTGGTTTTCTTTTAATGCCTTTTTTTTTTATTTTAGTTATGACATTGTAAACTTTTTTAGAGACATCTTCTATCATTTGTCTCCTTAATAAGTCTTGCTCTTTTACAACTTCACAAGGCAAAGGTTGTGTAAAGATATGAACCCTCTATTAGGCTTACCAAAAGTCTTAGATGCAGCGGAAATAATAATTTAAAATCTTTTCAAGAGTCTCCAGGGTTCTGTTAGATAAAGTATGATGGTTTAAGGTTTAAACAAAGATTACCTGAAGATAATTTTATTCTGAGGTTTAATCAACTTTTTTAAGGATAGGTTATCGCAAATGACAAGTCATCCAAGTGTTTGGCCTCTAATAATCCACGTGAACCACTGGTAAGGAATCTCTTAAAACCTTAAGATGATATGGATTATTATGTCTTGGAGTGCTAGCTCACTTTTTTTTTTTTGTGTTTCCAAATGTTTCTCTAAACCTTATGTTCTGTGATATATGTATAACTCTCTCCATATGTTTTGTAACATACTTATCTATTTGATCATATCATATATTTTCATTAAAAATATGAAGCATAACATTTATTTATAGAGAAAAACTTATAATCCTATAAATATCAAAATATCAATTTGTCCCTTGAATAGTATCACATATATTATTTCAGGACAATTTTAGAAATTTATTCAATCAAATCCCTACTTGGTTTTTCTAGATCTAAAATTGTAATCTCTTATATTAATTACATTTTAATCTTTAATTTTTAAAACTTATTTATAATCAAGTTACATTTGATTAATCATCCTAGTTTAATTTCTGACCAGTAGTTCTTAATATGCATGACTCATTAAGTTTCTAATAAGTTAGACTATATACAAAACACATTCCTAAATAATTGATTGATCTATATTTGAACATCAAGTGTATCGTTTAACAATGTGTTATAATCCTATGAATATTACAAAAGTCATATGTGATTTGACTTAAGTTTTTAGTAAGCAGTTTTTCAATGATTATTATCCTTTCATCAAGAATATTCTGATTTAGACATTATATTATGAAGTGTGTCTGCTCTGTTAAATTATGTTTATTATAACCCCATAGTTATTAATTCATTGAATAAGATTCGAAACTCTTTTCAAATTTCATTCCACTTTGTGCAATGATTTCATAATCAATACTATTTGAGAACATATATAACATTTGTCCTAATTCATCTAGGGTGATGAATACTCCATTAATCACTCAAATACCTTTATATAGTTCATGTTATAATCAATATAGACTTTTTTTGTTACCCTTGATTAGGTTAATATGTAGCAAGATCAAATGATAACATTTCTTATATAAGATAACTTAATATCTCAAGTCTAACAATCACTTACACAACTATCACGTGAGCTTTTTCATAGACATATGTGATCTCTCCATATAGAATTCTCATGAGGGTCATTTTAGTGTACTTAACATCTCACAGGCACTTAGATATTAGTTCCAGGTATCTATCATACCTAAGTTTATAAGAACAACTGCTTATTTTCATAAAGGAAAGAACATAATATGTATCAGTCTTAATGAGTTTAATTAATATATAGTCTTAATAGAGCATTGATTGGAAGTATTTAGGAACAATGCTTTGATATAATAGGAATTTCATGTTTATAACAAATTTAAAAAAAAATTGAAAAATATTTTTATCCTAAGAACTTCATCTTTACTATAGACTTATTAATCAAACATGAATAAATATTAAAGATATAAAAATACCTTTATTAATTATAAATATATTTTGCATGAACAAAGTCAATGTTATGTTTTACCAACTAACTAGTTATACGATATATACACTAATAATCTCTCACTTTTACTAAAGCCAATTGCTCTTATACACATATCGTTCCAAATAAAAATAGTGCTTCTATTATGATAGTGGTTTAAAGAGAGGATCTACAAGATTTAATTTTAGTGGGTGTTTGTTTTGTTTTTATATCATTCATTTCTAGAATTCTTCTAACTCATTGCACCACCATTTAGAATAAAAAAACATATCTTGACTAAGATCTTTTTTTCATCAATATATAATTGAAAACTAGTATATGAATAACCATAAACTTCTAGTTCATCTCCTTCATAAATCATAAAAACATTTTTAGTTTTTCTTAGTAACATTTTTAATTATCTTCTAGTAATCTTCACCTAAAATAGATTGGTATATACTCATTATACTCAAAGTAGTAGATACATTTGGTATTGTACATAGCATCACATATATTATGGATCTTATAACTAAAATATAGAGAATCATTTTCATCTTATCTCTCTCAATTTATGCCTTAGCAGATATATCCTTAAAGAAACATATCCCATATAAAATAGGTAAGTGTCAGCTCTTAGGTTTTTTCATGCTAAATTGTTTTAGCATCTTGTTTACATACGTGGATTAGGACAATCCAAGCAAACTTTTAGATAATCTCTATAAATTTTAATTCCCAGCATATTAGCTATTTTTTCGTATTTTTCATAGAGTAATTCTTAAACAACTAGATCTTTACAGATTGGAGTAAAGGAATATCATTTGATATCTATAATATGTCGTATATAATATTAGAAAAATGACTCCATTGTCACTAATCTTTTTATAAATATAAGGCGTATTCATATTTTAGATGAAATCAAATTGTTTGATTATCTCATAAAAATGAACATTTAAACTTCATGAAGCTTGCTTAATTCCATAAACGGATTTTTATAGCTTGCATACTTTGTTAGCAAATTTTTTATATTCAAAACCTTTAAGTTATGTCATATACACATTTTTGGAAAGATTCTCATTCAAGAATGTAGTTTTGATATCCATTTGTTAAAATCTTTGTGGATTTTAGCATGGCTATATGTAAAAAGGTTTCATCAAACTCAACCACTTATCCTTGTCTTTAACATTTATCAACTAGTCTAGCTTTGTACTTTTATGCATTGTCATCCATGTCATTCTTTCTTTTAATGACTTACTTATAACTATTGAGTTTTTATCTCCTTAGGTGGATTAACAAATGTCTATACTTGGTTGGTGTACATGGAATCCATTTTATACTTCATGGTCTTAAGTCAATTCTCATAATCAATACTAGATATTACTTCCATGTAGTTAGTATACTTATCAATTATGAGTAACTCATCATTTTCAGCTTCTATGAGAAGTTTGTATCTCATTGGTGCATGATGTGTCCTGTCATACTTACAAAGTTCTTATGGTTCTTGAGCTTTAATCTAAACATCCAATGTTATAGCCTCGAAGACGGGTTCTATATATTTACATACTAGTTATGGTTCTTGAACTTTTTCAAGTTTTATTTCTCTCAAATTGCTTTTTTCAATAACAACTTCTTTCTCTAGAATGGTAGTATATTTTGAAATAAACACCTTTTTCTCAATAGAATGGTACAAATAATATTAAATAGTTTCTTTTAGATATTCCATAAACTTATATTTATCTAACTTAGGTCTTAAGTTTTCAAATACAATATGTTTCACACAAGCATCACATCCTTGAATTTTTAAATATGATAGGATCAATCTTCTACCATTCCATATCTCATATATAATCTTATGAAAAGATTTTAATGGAATTTAATTTAAAAAGTAAGTGGCAGCCTATAAGGTATAACATCAAAAATAAGTTGAAAGGTTTACATAACTCATCATGGACCGCACCATATCCAATAGAGTGTGATATTATGTTATGGTGTTCTAAGAGGTGTTTATTATGAGAGAATATCATTCTCTTTTAAATAATCTTAAAAATTTTGGCTTAAGTATTTGTCATCTTGATCTAATTAAAATATCATAATAATCTTTCCAATTTATTTTTCAACTTTACTTATGAATTCTTTGAACCTTTCGACAGATTTAGAATTTTTTTTATTAAATGTACATAACCATATCTAAAATGATCATCAATAAATGTGATGAAATATGTATATCTACCTATGATGTGAATTGTTATTGGTCTATAAATATTTGTATGCATTAGATCTAACAATTCATTAGATCTTTCACTCTTTCCAATAAAAAGGTGTTTTCGTCATCTTACTTAATAAACAAGCTTCACAAGTTTTATATAATTCACAATTAAAAAATAAAAATCTTCTCTTTATTTAACTTAGTGATTCTTATATCATTAATATGACCTAGTCTACAATATCATAAATGTGATAAATATTGATTATCTAATTTATTTTTCTTGTTGTTTATATCAAGATCAAGTATATACAAACTATTCATATAAATACCATATCCATAATAAACATTATCATTATAAAAGGAACAACATTTGCCCTTCATAATAAATTTTAATACATTCAAAGTTAAGAAAGAAACAGATACAATATTTCTAGAAAGTATTGAAACAAAATAACAATTATCAAGTTCTAGTATTAGCCCAATTTGAAAAGTTAAATAATAAGTTTCTACAGTCAATGTAACAACTTTTGTTCCATTGCCAACATATAGGTCCACTTCACCTTTACACAATCTTCTATTTTTTGTTAGTTTTTTTTTTCTATTATTATAAATGTAAAAACTACATTTAGTATCTAATATCTGATAATTATTATGTGAAATAGAAAGATAATTTTCAATTTATAAATTGAACATGAGTGTTCATATATAAACCTTATATCATCTTATAGTGGAATAATTTCCTAAAGGTTTCATACCTCTCACCCCACTAGTTACATTAAACAATTTTTGAGATGTATAATTGTAGTATAGGCATCTATAATCTCATGTTATGTTTAAAGTTCAAGTAAGGCCTATATCACATATGTAGCATATTCATCATCATTAATATAATATTGATATGTGGTCTTAACTTTATCATTAGAATCCTTATCAATGATAAAAGAAATTAGATTTTCAAGAACATATAATCTTATTTCTTATTTGAGAACAATTCTCACATTTCAATATGAGTCTAAGAAGTTTGGTCCATTTATTTTGTTAGCATCAAATATGCTACATAAAAGGATAATTACACCTCATGGTGATCTATCTAGATATTGGTTTCATGCATACATATTTATAACTAAATCTAGATAAGGTCTTTAATTAGAATTAACAAGTGATTTGTTAGTTTAATCAGGTCTCATTCCATGGCATAATTGATATACCATACATAACAATTATATATAAATATGCACTTATAGCATATCATTTTAATGGATGATTATGGACATATCTAAACTATTTTCTAAGAGCCATTGAAGGGAATTAGGTAATTAAAACCTAATTGCTAAAAATCTTCACAAGTCTTTACAAGCACCACGATTATATCTTTTTCTGTCATTTTTTCTTCATCTTATATTATAAAGTAATTTTTCTATCTAAATTTCTATATTTTTAAATTACATAACATTTACATAATTGTATAATAAACCTTAACTTACATTCAAAAGGAATTAGATGAAAAAAGAATTTTATAAAAAAAGAAAAGAAAAGACAGGACACGTAGGCCTCATTTAATATTATAACTATTTAACCATTAAAAACACATTCACATTGGTCTTTTTGTGTCCATAATCATTCAAAATGCATAAAAACACATTAATATGTATAATTCAATATATTTCATGCTTCAATTCTAATTATTGGCTTTATATGTAATTTTAATATAATATTTCTAACAAATCATAATTTTGCCCCTCATCTCTTCTTTTTCATTGGTTATAGCCAGTATTGGGTTCATTGCCCACTACCGATGAAAGCGCTAACCAAGGTTGTTAAAATCATAAGTTAACTTGTAAAATCGTATGATTTTACGAGTCAATATATGTTTAACGTGTAAAATCGCTTTAAAATTTGAAAATTGATAAAATTGAATTAAAATCAGGTAAAATTGCATAAAAACATGAGTTTAGAACCATTTTTATGATTTTAACAAAAATCATATATTTAAGGCTTCAGCCTTCCAGTCCACATCAGCATGACCTTGGCCATACCTTAAAGACCATACTTATAGTATAACGTGGCCAAGTAAAGTTGTGAAGACTATACTTATAGCATGACGTGGCCAAGTAAAGTTGTCAGAATCAATCTCACATTAATGGGTATTTGGCATAGTTTTCGTTTGTGTTTCTACATTTTCTATATTTTTTTAAAGTGTTTTTAACATGAAAAAATATTTTTATACAATTATAATATATTAACATAAAAAATTATTTTATTATATTTTTAAATAAAAAAGTATTTTAAAAGGCATCATTCATTATAATTTTACACAGAATGATTCATATTATTCTTATACTATAACAATTAATTAATCAAGTTCTTCCATCAATCAATTTAAATGATGTTTACATGCTCAATTATACATATAAATAATATTTTTTTATAAAAAAAAGTTATTTTTTATATCAGCATATTAAAATGATTTAAAATTATAAAAAAAATTAATTTGAAGAAAAAAATAAAATAATCTAGAATTTTTTTAAAAAAAATTTAAAATACAAAAATAAATATGTTGAATCATAGAAACTAGAAAATCTACAGTCGTAACAGTAAAAAACCTATCAATATTAAGAATTAAGAATGGATAGGCACTAGGCAGGGTAAACAAAAAAAAAACAAAGAGAAAAGAAAGAGAAAAGAAAAGAAAATGGTTTCGCAAGAGATAGGAGGATAAACGACAAGTTGACCTGGTTTTAGATTGAAAGTAGACTAAATTTTAACCAAAGACAATGGCTTTGCCAGGCATTATCAAAATTAAGTTTGGTGTGGACTTAAGTGCCTTTGAGCTTTACCTAAAGACAGAGTACTTTGTCATTATGTATTGGTTAGATAACTTATATTCATGATAATAATAATAATTCTTTTGATGATAATGATATTGATTAATGTTTGAGGAATAATGAGGAAGATAAAAGTAATAAAGTTAGTTTTAGTTTATATGACACACTAGCAGATTTGTTGTTTTAAATTTATTAATTGTTAGTTAATGAAAAGTTACTTAAATTATGTCTGTATTTTTATTTGAACCATGTATTTTAAGATGCTTGAACTATGTATGGATTTTTATTTGAACCATGTATTTTAAGGTGCTTGAACTATATATGAAAAAAAAACTTTCTTACGATTTCACGATCCGTTTTTATGATCCGAGTTTATTTTGTATTTTCCATGTCGTGTTAAAAATATGTTTTTGATAACCTTAACGTCAACAATATCAACAAAGGTTATCACTACATCGCTTACAGCATGAGGCAGTAGCTTTGCGATGCACTTACACTAGCACACGGTAGCAGCCCTGTACTGGTTTGGCAATGCACTAGGAGTTATGCTTGGCAAGACAACAGTCATGGGTTGCTACATGTGTTGTCAGCAGTGTTTGGTTGTGCCCCAAACATATATATATATATATATATATATATATATATATATATATATATATATATATATATATATATATTATGTTATTTACTATATAAAAGAAAGTAGTTGTTCTTATAAGTTGAAATGCAAGGGATACATGGAACTAATATACAGGTGATTGTGAAATGATATGTACATTGAATTGATCTGTATTAGAATTTTATATGAAGAGATTATTTGTGTCTATAGAAAATACTCAAATGATAATTATGTAAGTGGTCTTTATACTCGAGATCATTAAGTTATCTTATATAGAAAATTTTATGCTTTGATCTTAACTATATGTTACCTTAATCAAAGGTAACAACACAAGCAGATTAATAGGTATAACATTAACCATATAAAGTTATTTGAATGATTAAAAAATGATTCATCATTCTAAGTAAATTAGAAAAAATATTTGACCTCTTCTTTAATAGTATTGATCGTGAAATCATTATGCAAGGTAGAATGAGATTTCAAAAGACTTTTAAATATTATTTAAAAAATAAATGGTTATGGTGTTGAGAACAAATATGATTTGATAGAGGAGACACACTTCATGTTCAAATGTTCAAATCAAGACATTATTGATGAAGGGAGTGATAATTGCACTGAGAAACAAGTCACTAAAAGATTAAGTCAAACTACTTATAATTTTTTTAATATTTAGGGATTATGATGCTAGACGTTATACTTGATCTTTAAATATAAATTAATCAATTGTTGAATTCATAATACATTAAATTACTTAATTTTTTTTAATTCTTAGGATTGTGAGTTTTATTTAGGCAGCTTATTAGGAAACCTAATGGCACATAAAGAACCATTGGTAAGAAATTAAATTAGAATGGCTAATCAATGGGGCTTGATTATAAATAAGTCTTATAAATTAAGGACTAGAATATAATTTATATAGGAGATTACAATATTAGACCTAGAAAATTCTAGAGACTTGATTGCATAAATTTCTAAAATTATCCTGAAATAAATGTGATATTATTTCAGAGAAATGATAGTTTACTCTTTATAGGGTTATCATGTTTTACCTATAAATAGAATGTTATGTTTTATATTTTTATGATGACTTGATAATGGAAGATCTGATGTGATTAGATACTCCTATCTCCTAAAAACATAGAAATAAAAAAAAAAAACTAGCACTCAAGGCATAACAATCAATTTCTCCTAAAAGGGTTTAAGGATATTTTTGACTTAGAGGTTTGTGTGAATGCCTTTGATTTAAATAACTTGTGGTTTATGATAACTCAGTCTTTAAATAGTTGATCAAAATTATATAAAAAACATTGTTCTTCAGGTAATAATGTTCGATCAAAGCTTAAACAAATACTGTTGTTGTTGTATTTATATTTTTCCTAAGAAACCCAACAATTAGTGGCCAAGGTTGTTTCTTCTTGACCAACTTGTTGGTGTACGCAATTTATAATACTTGTTTCTTAAACAAAAGTGTATGATTGAGCATCTTATCCTATTAATATGTTGTTTTGGCATTGCTTCGATCTAAACTAGGTTTTGAAGACACAACAAAAAGCAACATCAAAATTAAAAAAAAAACAGTGCAGCATACTTGTAAATAATAAAGAACCCCAGGTAAGACTAAACTAAAAAATGCACTGAAGAAAAGATATATGGAAAGAGAAGAATAGTGGAACCAGAGTTTTAAAACCCGGACCGGCTCGGCGGGTCGACCCGGGACCCGGCTGACCCGGGCATGAGACCGGTCCGGGTGGAGGCAAAAACCCGCTTGGGAGTTAGCCCGGTGAAACCCGGAGGGTCCACCTGGGACCCAGGCCACCCGGTTAAACCCGCCTGAGACCCGGTCTCTTTTTTTTATACTTAATAGACGTTAATCGACGTCGTTTTGGGCTTGATTTTGCGCCACTGCTATTTTCGATGATAAAGCTGCAAATTTGACACAAAAACAAGAGAATCACAAAAGGGTTGTTCTTAGTTTCTTGAAAAAGTGGATAAATAAGTGGGTTTTTGTCAATTACCTTGTGATATTGTAAAAAGCAAAGTGTACAACAAGAAGAAGATAGTGGAGAGAGAAAGCTTAGAGAGTGCCATAACTGAGGAAGAACTTGCGTTTCACCACTTCATCTCCTGGTTCTGGTTCAGCTAAAGATTCTTGCATTATCTTGTAGGGTCTTGTGGTTCTCTTTTAAGTGAATCTTTTAGGTAGGTTCTGGTTTGTTTTTGGAGTTTGCTTGCTGGCCTCAAGAACGAAGAAAGAATTTCAAAGAACTCTACTTCTGACAAGAGTGAATGATATTGCTGGCCAAATCTTAATAATAGCCCCCCAACTATGTAGCTAATAACAATTTAACAAAAGGGGGAAGGACTGGAACAAGAGGAGGAGCCTTAGGCCCTTATGGTAACTTCACCTAGGGTGACGTGGCGAGTTCTTGAAGTGATGAAAGCCACTCACAGGCTGGCATTTTCAGTGAGAGAGACGTTAGAGAACTAGCCCACCAGGACAGCACTATCTGTTATTTTTTTATAGATTTTTTTTGGGTTGACCCGGGTTAACCCAGGTCAACCCATCTAACCCGTGACCCGATCACTTGACCGGGTCAATGACCGGGTCGGGTTTCAAAACTATGAGTGGAACAGTGAAAAAATATGTCAAAAGTGGTGGCTGGGTTCTTAGGCAGGAAAACTAAGAGGAGAATAAAAGAAAAGTATTAATGGACAACTAAAAACCCAATAAGGAAAAAGAAGCATATTAAATATAGCAATTGAAAATACAGAGTATAGAAAAAATATTGACAATAGAATAACAAGCATCATCATCAACAACACAATGAGATTGAAATGAAGAATTTGATCCCTGTAAAATTAAGAGGGAAGCCAAGAAAGGCAGTGATAGGAATCGTTTGAAAAAACTTAGAGTTGAAATTAACATTGACGAGCCAATTATAGTATCAATTTGGACAAAAATATAGCAAACATGACCTGTACCAAGAAAAAGAAGCCAAATTTGAGCCGTAGCAGAAGAGAACAAGTGCTAAAGCAACGATGGAAATAGTCAAATAAATACAGAAGTAGTATAAAAAGGAACTGTAAAAAAGGATGCAGAAGGTGTAGGGAGGGGAGGCATGAAACTACAATGACCATCCTTTTATAGGTCAACCAGAAAAAAGAAGAAAAATATGCATAAAAAATCATATGGTTGCTAATATAATGGCCACTGGAGGCTTACATGGTAGTTAATTTCAAGGCCCGTGGGTTAGTCGAGCTATACGTAAATTGACCCGGACACCCATATTAATAAAAAAAAAAGTTTGAGCCAGTAATGAAATAATAAGTGTACATTAGATACAATAATCATTGATACATGTGTTAAGAGCATATATACATACATTAGACAAACATAATATAATAACAAAATGAGAGAAGATTATTAATTACCAAGTCTTTACCCTATCTAATATATAAAAAATCAATGACACATAGAGAGGTTACTCAAGAGCTCAAGACGATGGCAACCTAGCTAGAAAGGAAGAAAATGAAAAGGCAATGACAATCAGGCCTAAGAGCTCGCACAAGCCAATTAATCATATCATAGTTTAAAGCATATTGTTGGAGCTAAGTGATTTTAACAAGCTATTAGTTTAAGGTCTTTACATTCTTATATGACCATCATGGCTTATAATTTTAGGCCTCTAGCCATCTAACTTTAGTTCTCTTTCTTTAATAATGAATGAATCCATAGCTTCTCCGTGTCTTGCTCAATTTTTATGCAAGTTTACTCCATTAAAACGTGATGTTTGTTTTAGGGGTGAGCAAAAAAACTGAAAAATCGATTAAACCGAGAAAACTGAAAAAAAGCCGAAAAAACCGAACAGTGAAAAGAACCTATTAAACCGATTAGAATTTTGAAAAAACCGACCGGTTCGGTTTGGTTTCGATTTTACAAGCCTGAAACCAAAAAAACCGAACTGAACCCAAACCAAAAAATGGAAAAAAAACCGACCCAAACCAGAAAAACCGAGTCAAACCAAAAACATTGAGCCAAATTATAAAAAACTGAGCCAAACTGGTTTGAACCGGTTTTTGTTCTAAAAAACCGAACCAACAGAACCGAAACCGGTCGGTTTGAACCAGTTTCGGTTTTTTTTAAATAATTTTAGTTTGGTTACTTTTTTTGATAAAAACCGAACCGAACCGAAAATGATCATCCCTAGTTTGTTTCACTTTGCTTTTGTATGTAGCTTTGAATTGCAAAGTTTTCGGTGGTTTGTTAAAAATCAAAATACTAATTAGTTATTAGCCAACTAAACTTAAAAACATTTAAGCAATATCAAACCAGGCACTCGTATACAAATTATTAGGTTATATTTGGTTAGTGTAATAGAATAAAAGGGATAAAAACATGTTTTGTTAAAATGATAAAAATAAATTTATAAAATAAATGATATGATTTAAATATGTTTTTGAAATAGTTTCAGGGTGAAACTACAGGTTTAAAAAACATGAGGTACAATAAAACATGTTTTTTTCTGTTTTTTTTTTCTTTTATCTTTAAGATAGTAACTAAATACTACATTGAATGAAAAATCAACATTTAGAATAATTACCTAAACTTTTTATCCTATCAAATTTTTTAATTTAAAATACTAAAAAAATATATCTAAAATCCAATTGATGGAAGTTTTTTACTCGCCAAAAATTAGGCAAGTAAAATTACAATCCTATTAGTTTTAAAACTTTATAACAAAAATTATAATTTGAGTAATCTGGATTTTTTTTGCCCTATATTTTCCTGTAAATACTTGTTACTTGAATTAGTTTAGTTTGGATAGTTTAGATAAGAATTAATTATAAATTAGCTCCTCTAGTTTTGATGAGAACCGGATTAATTACTCCTTATTATTTCAAAAACTATATTTTTTTTAATTTTCATTTAAATGTACTTTAAAAAAGCTTTACATGATATTTCAATTATTATTCATTCTTTCCATGATTATTAAATAATATTATAGGTTTTATTGAGAATGTTATCAATTATTTCTCAATTATTATGTTCCTAATACATAAAAGAAATGGTTCATGAATATTTAATTAAAATAAAGTTTCTGATTTTAAATTATTTGATATATTTTTTTACATAATTTTATTATATTTATTATTTATTTTTCCATCAATCACATTCAAAATATTGAGGTATTATTTTAATTATTTTTTGAAAACTTGCTTTTAAGATCATTATAGGAATTTTCTTAGAAAAAAGTGCTTGCAATTAAAAAGACATGTTTTCGTTGAAGCAATTAAAAAATGCATTAAAATCTTAAACAAACCTTTATTTTAATTGTCATCATCCTTTATTAAAAAACATGCCCGTAATAAAAATATTATGCCTTTGTTTTTTAGAAGATTAGGAATGTTTTATGATAATATTATTAATTGCTTTATTAATAAATATGTATTGCCCTGGAATCTTTATAATAATTTTCTCATTAATATTGAATGGGAATTAAATATTTTTTCTTTATTTTTTTCTTATGAAATTTTATATAATTTTTTTTCAGATTTTGTTTTTATTTTTTTCCATATAGTTACAAAAAAATGATCAATTTATTATTTTTTAATTGAAGCTTGCTTTCACAATCATAAAGAGTTTTTGCTTCAAAAAAAATGCTCTAAAATGATATAGTTTCTCCAAAATGTTTTTTATTGTCATTGTTTTTATTCAATTAAGCATGTTGTAAAAGGAAAAGACAATTTCAATAAAACAACATATATATTTCTCTTCAATAACTCATTCCTTTTCTTTCTACAAATTTCTATTTTTTATAATCATTTAAATAAATAAAATATAGATTCTAGAAAACAAGATTATTAAACCCATTATAGCTATAATCTAGGTCATGAATTCAATAGTTAACTTGATTTAATTCTGATCAATTCAAAAACATCGTTGTTTCAAGATTTTCTTATATAAAAATATTAAATTGATGTTGTTCTAAAACATTTTTAAATAAAGCCAAGTTTTTAATGGGTTAATCAATTCACAAGTGCACCTGCTAGTTCGGCTAAGCAATTCTAGATCAACTCTCACATGGTTTGATTTGAAATTATAATTGGTTCAACAATTGAGTTGATGGGTTATCATATTAACTTACTAGGTTAGATTGAGTTTAATAACATTGATAAAAAAAAAGAGAGAGATTAGTATTTTACTATGGATCAAGACTCATTTTGCATTGTGAATCACTATAGTGTAATGATATTTTTTCCTTCATAGTAAAAACCACTAAAGCGAAAATCGATAATAAAATGATTTTTTCATGAAATTCATTTGACAATATTCATATCGTTTTAGCAGAACAAAATGATTTAATTAGCCTTAAAAGCAAAAGAAAAAATAAAGTGGCATCCAGGGTCTTTCCCTGTAAAGTAAAATTTACTAAATTTGCTTGTAAGGGCTTTTTAGTAATTCTCATCATGTTTTTATTTTTTTGTTGTAATCAAGTTGGCTCATGGGTAGTTTATTATTTTGATAAATATATAAGAGTATTAAAAAAAATGTTTGGCTCATATGCACGCGCCATTAGGTCTCTGCCTTCGCTCTTTTTGGAGTCACATTGCCTTCTTTTATACGGAGCTGCGCGTGTGATGTTTTATGCGACAGTGTTTTATTGACAACTTCTTTCCTTTTCTCCTTCATTTTCTCTCATTCCATGGAAATACACGCTTGCTATTTAAACTTTCAAAATTATCCTCTCATTATTTTTTTTATTTTTAATTTTTGTTCTTGGTCATGTTGTTAGATTTCAAATTTGTTTTCAATTTCATCTCTGAATCCATAATTATAATTTGTTATTTTTTTCAAGTTTGGTCCTCATTTTTTTTATTTTGATTTTTTGTTTTAGGTTCTTTTATGAATTTAATTTTTCTTTTCAATCTTACATTTCGATTCAAAATTCTAGACAATCCTCACATTTACTTCATGTTTCAATTTAAATCCTCATTCTATTAATTTTTTTTTGTTTTTGATCTTTTTGTACAATTGATTTTTATATATGATATTTCAACTTTAGTCCTCGTTTTTTATTTATAATTTTGGTTCTTTGTCAAATTTCAATTTGTTTTCAATTTCATCATTAGATCCATGATTATAATTTTTTATTCTTTCATATATAATCCTCATTCTTTTGATTTTTTTAAAATTCTTTTGTGAATTTAGTTTTTGTTTTTAATTTCCCTCTTTAATTCAAAGTTCTAGGTAGTCCTTTCATTTACCTTTTATTTTAAATTAGGTCCCTATTTTTGTAGTTTTTAATTTTGTTTTTGATCCTTTTGTACAATTAATTTTTGTATAATTGTCCTCTCATTTCCTGATGTTTCAACTTTGGTCCTTATTTTTTGTTTTTGGTGTCAAATTTTAATTTCATAATTGAATCCATAATTATAATTTGTTATTTTCTTTTCAAATTTGGTCCTCATTCCTTTAATTTTTTGTTTTTGATTTTTTTATTAATTTGATTTTTCTTTTTAATTTTCCCCTCCAAGTCAAAATTCTAGGCAGTTCTCTCATTTACCTTTTATTTTAGATTAGGTCCTCATTCTCTTAATTGTTATTTCTTTTTTTTTTTTATCATTTTGTATAATTTAATTTTTTTCAATTTCATCATTCGATATTTGATTTATTAGGGGTTGGGATTTATGATTTTTCTAGAAAGGGTGCTCCCTATTTAGTGACTCGGGTCACTAGTTTAAAAAATTAACATGAGTTGATATTTTCATTTTGAAAAAAGGATTGATGATTTTCTTCGGTTTCCTTTTAATCAAGTTATTACAATCTTATGACTCAAGTACTATGTTTGGTCAGATAATCTTATTAATTTTTTAAATTATTTTTTATTTTAATTTTATTTTTTAACATTAAATTTTTTTGGAATTTATTTTATTAATTTTTTTCATTTAAACAAGTGTTTTATTTAATTATGATTATTACATTTTCTCTTAAAACTTTATCTATTTACTACCGTTGCTTTTTCCTTTCATGCAATTGAATAAAATTATCTTACAAGATCCAATTATTGATTATTATTTTTTTTGTTTTTATTAAATACGCTAGCATAGTTTTTTATATTAAAAAATAAACTCGGCAGGCGGCGCAAAGCGGGCCACCTTTCCTCTACAGCTTGCGTGCAAATGACTAATAACTTATTAAAGAGAGTTTTGCGGGCTGAAACGAGTTGAGAAAAATACAAGCCAATCACGCTTGACTGTAGAAAAATACAGGCCAGAGTCACAGGGAGATGCTATGCAATGAGCTTCCCTCTCCATGTGCCCCGAGAAATTAGCGATGGAAAATCTAAGCGATATATTCACGTACAGGTCACAAAGAAAACTCAATAAAATCTCTTGGGCATTGGCGGCCCCCACTCACCACCCTTAACATTTGCAGTTGCCCTTCTCTCTACCAAGAGTCATAAATAAAAAAATATATATACAACTAGCAGCTTTTTTTTTTTTTTACTTCTTTCTCGTCGTTCCTGGTATTATTTTTTCTCTGCTATCAATCAAATCACCAAACACAGAGCTCCCATAATTGCAAAAATTAAGGTCGATCTTGAGAGAGAAAAATCTCAAGTCGTCCTTCCTTTCTGGTTTAACTAAATCAGGTCAGATTTTTCCCTACTTTTTACTGTTAAAACCCTAGAAATCTCTGCTTTTACTTTCTAAATCTGTTGCGTTAGATGTGATGCTTTCAGATTCACTGCCTTTTCCCCTTAATTTTGAAACTTGTGGTCTTTTATGATAATTGTTGCTTCCTGATGTTGTGATAAGCTTCTTTTTTTTTAAAAAAGAAAAAGAAATCGCTACTTGTTAGATTACCACCAGGAGAGCAGAAAAAGGATAGAAATGATCAATAAAAAGAGAGAGAGAGTCTTCTTTTGAAAAAAAGCATACTGTTGAACGTAGATGATTTCTTTCTCCTACAGGTACCGCCTTCTGGGGTTTTGTATGAGATGCTGCTGCTGAATTAGAGGTTTTTTCAACTTGCTTTGGCTGGCCTTTGGAGCATATGTTTTTTGCTTGTGTAAAAGAAAGAAAGAAATTGGAGATTCTTTTGATGGTCTCTAGAATACTTCTTGTACAGAGTCCTCCTGATTGTCCGTAACTGGTTGTAGTAGTTAACAGATATCCGACAACATTAGTGCAATTCAGGGGTTTTAAAATAATTAAGGCTTATTGAAGTGGTTCTGCCTGCATTAAAAAAATACCTGGCCAGTATCATGTTGATGAAGCTGTTGAATTCATATGATATTTTATGTTGAAAGGGGAAAATGCTGCCCAATTGGAAGAAACCCCACATCACCTTACTTTTAACCTTCTCTGCATACACTTTGTTTATCTTCACTGGAACATTTAGGAGTAAAGCTGGTGTTAATGGTGTGTTATAAGAGCAAACCATGGAGTATGTCTCGGAGAAAAGATATCCTGTCAATGCAAAAGATTACAAGTTATATGAAGAAATTGGTGAAGGTGTCAGCGCCACTGTGTATAGGGCTCTCTGCATTCCATTTAATCAGATAGTTGCTATTAAGGTTCTTGATCTGGAAAAGTGCAATAATGATCTGGTAAGTGAATTACATTTTTGTTAGATTCTAATATGTTCGTGTTTATTTCTATGATGGATATGTACAGAAAAAAGGCATTCTTCTCTTTTAGAGTAACTGCATGGTTATGTCTTGTTCTATTCATTACTTTAGGCCTTCTACTGTTCCTTTTCTGAAGATGCTTCTATGCCCCCCTACATCAGTTATGCACATGTCTGCATTAGCTCCTATCAATAAACAATAAAACTAATGCTCTGTCTGTTTCATGAAAACAAGTGATCTTGGAAATCAAATTTCATGGGAAATTTTTATGGTGATTAGTATGCATTAGAAAATAACTCCTTTTTTTTTTTTTATAGATTGCCATTTTTCTTTTAAATAATAGAATTAATCTGACAGGACGTGTCTTCTTTTTCATAAATTGGTTAATACAATGCAACATAAGGTCTTTACTGTTCATCAAGCTTTTGGGTCCTTGTTGGAAATGTGATCCCATTGTGGGATAAGATAGGGAAAACAAATCTGTCCTAGTAAAGCACTATTTTTTTTTCCTTGACTGGAGATCAAATTCATTGGACCAATTTTCCTTCGTTGCACCAAACATTGGTAACTCAGGAGAATGTTCCCCATACCAGTTAATTCTTCATGACCTAGTCCAGTGGTTAATTTTCAGTCCGCTATTCGATTTATAACAATAACTAAGCTGGTTAAAATCTTCATTG
>Ga0325404_1000508_pt1 | contig 38842 bp, 25 predicted proteins | sample PopdelMetagenome_18_FD_205664 | JGI IMG/M metagenome (GOLD analysis project Ga0325404, IMG submission 205664) | Populus deltoides microbial communities from Bellville, Georgia, United States - Xylem-Control-R1 | ecosystem: Host-associated > Plants > Phyllosphere > Stem > Wood/Secondary xylem...
AAAAGGTTTATACTATACTTGTTTGAAATACCATTAGTGGATCCTCTAACCTTGACATTTGTTGTTATCATTGTTTAATCCTTACGTTAATCTTGCAACTCAAAGTTCTCATCAACTTCTTCTTCTTTATTATTATTATTATTATTATTATTACTACTACTACTACTATTATTATTGTTGTTATTGTGTTGTTGTTAACTATAATTTATACAATAAACCTCCCTGTGGTTCGACCCCGGTCTTGTCGGGTTATTTATTACTTCGACACTCCTGCACTTGGGAGAAGACATCAATCTTTTGGTCGTGTCAATAAGTCATGAACCCTTCCATGCAGAGACGTGGAAATGCAGCCAATCATGCAGCGAATATCCAGTGTAGGGACGAGGAGACTATGTAGGAAACCATGCACACCAAAGCAACAAGACAAGAACTTAATAGGAGCAGCATCAAAGAAAAGCCGAAGCAGCCCATCTCAATGCAAATCAAAGGATATCATCACCCTAACGATCAGCAACCAGTCAATTAAGAATGGGGAGATCACGTTGATGAAAGTATAATATCATGTGGAATAATACCTGAAAACGCTGAAAGATAGGCTCCACAAAAGAGCAGGAATTTTCAAAAACCCTTCTGTTCCTTTCTTCCCATATCAAGTAAACAACAATGCTGAGGGACACTTTTTTCATTCTAATGACAGCAGTTTTCCCCTTGAGACGAAGTCCCCGAACTGCACTATTGATGGTGGTCATGCCTCTGTTTAGTCTAAGCCAAGATTTGACTTTCATCCACAAGAGGGATGTCCAGCTGTAGGCAAAAAATAGGTGACTATGACTCTCTTCATGATCCTGGCAGAAAACACAACTATCATCAATTTCAACAAAATGCAGCCTGTCTCTTGTTCTCAACCGCTTAAGCAATGCAAGCCACAGGATAACATCTCTAATCGATAAAGATGAGGTCTGGTCACGCTAGGTCAGAGTAACGGCTCAAAATGACCATAACTTTTGATCTTACCGTTGGATCGCGCTTAAATTATTACAGGAGTTTCCTGAGGCCATTTTCATTTAAAAAGCTATGGAATCATTACATAGTGAAGAGGAGGTCTGGTTGCCCTAAACCTTAATAAGAAATCAAAATAGCCATAACTTTTTATCCGACAGTTGGATCACGCTTAAATTTTTATAGTTTCTAGAGGCTGTTTTTCTTGGAGTAGTTATAGAATCGCTACTCTGTGAAGAGGAGGTCTAGTGGCGCAAAGTCACAGCAATGGCTCAAAAGGGCCATACTTTTGATCCGACCGTTGGATCACGCCCAAATGTTTACAAGAGTTTCTGGAGGCTGTTTTCATTGTAGTAGCCATGGAATTGTCAATCAGTGAAGGAGGTCTTATCGTGCTAGGTCAGAGTAACGACTCAAAATGCCATAACTTTTGATTCGATCGTTGGATCACGCTCAAATATTTACAGTAGTTTATGGAGGCCATTTTCCTTAGAGTAGGTATGGAATCGTTACTTAGTGAGAAGGAGGTCTGCTAGCGCAAGACCAGAATAACGACTCAAAATGGCCATAACCTTTGATTCAATGTTGGATCACACTTAAATTTTTACAGGAGTTTCTAAAGGCCATTTTCATTGTAATAGCTATGGCATTGCTAATCGGTGAAGAGGAGGTCAGGTTGCGCTAGGTCAGAGTAACGACTCAAAAGAGCCATAACTTTTGAGTCATGGTGGGATCGCGCTTAAATGTTTACATGAGTTTCTGAAGGCCGATTCCATAGAGTTGCTATGGACTCACAAATCTATAAAGAGGTCATCTGGTCGCCTCACGTCAGAGTAATGGCTCAAAACAGCAATAACTTTTGATCCGACTGTTAGATCTCCCTTAAATTTTTACAGGAGTTTCTGGAGGCCGTTTTCATTGCAGTAGTTATGGAATCGTTAATTGGTGAAGAGAAAGTCTAGTCACGCCAGGTAGAGTAACGACTCAAAAGGACCATAACTTTTGATCTAACCGTTGGATCGCGCTTAAATTTTTATAGGAGTTTTTGGAGGTCGTTTCCCTTAGATGAGTTATGGAATTGCTACTTAGTGAAAAGGAGGTCTGGTTGCACCAAACCTGAATAACAACTCAAATGGGCTATATCTTTTGATTCGACCGTTAGATCCCGCTAAAATTTTTATAATAGTTTCTAGAGGTTGTTTTCCTTGGAGTAGCTATTATATCGTTACTTTGTAAAGACGAGGTTTGTTGCCCTAAACCTGAATAATAGCTTAAAAATCTATAACTTTTTATGTGACTAGTGGATCACGCTCAAATTTTTATAGGAGTTTTCAGAGGTCGTTTTCATTGCAGTAGTTATGGAATCGCTAATTTGTGAAGAGGAGGTCTGGTCGCGCCAGGTTAGAGTAACGACTCAAAAGGACCATAACTTTTGATCTAACCGTTGGATCGTGCTCAAATGTTTACAGGAGTTTTCAGAGGCCGTTTCCCTCATAGAAGTTATGGAATTGCTACTTAGTGAAGAGGAGGTCTGGTTGCCCCAAACCTGAATAACAATTCAAATGGGCTATAACTTTTGATCCGACCGTGGCATCCCGCTAAAAGTTTTACAGTAGTTTCTAGAGATCATTTTCCTTGGAGTAGCTATAACATCATTACTTTGTGAAGAGAAAGTCTGGTTGCCCCAAACCTGAATAACAGCATAAAAGGGCTATAACTTTTAATCCGACTATTGGATCACGCTCAAACTTTTACAGGAGTTTTTGAAGGCCGTTTTCGTTCAAGTAGCTATGGAATTGCTAATCGGTGAAAGGTAGGTCTGGTCCCGCTAGGTCAGAGTAACAACTCAAAGGGGCCATAACTTTTGATCCGACCGTTGGACCACACTCAAATTTTTACAGGTGTTTACGGAGGCCATTTTTGCTTATATTTGCTATGGAATCGCTACTTGGTGAAGAGGAGGTGTGGTTACGCCAAGCTAGAATAATAGCTCAAAGGAGTCAAAACTTTTGATTCGACTGTTGAATCACGCTGAAATGTTTACAAGAGTTTTTGGAGGCCGCTTTCCGTGGAGTAGATATGGAATCTCTACCCGAGAAGGAGGTCTGCTAGCGCCAAACCAGAATAACAGCTCAAAAGGGCCATAACCTTTGATCCAACATTGGATCGTACTTGAATTTTTACAAGAGTTTCCAAAGGCCATTTTTGCTTGTAGTTTCTATAAAATCGCTTCTTGATGAAGAGGAGGTGTGGTCGTGCCAGACCAGAGTAACTGCTTAAAAGAGCCATAAGTTTTGATCTGACCGTTGGATCGCATCCAAATGTTTAAAGGAGTTTTCAGAAGTCATTTTCCTTGATGTAGCTATGGAATCGCTACTTGGTGAGAAGGAGGTCTGCTAGCGTCGAACCGAAATAACAGCTCAAAAGGGCCATAACCTTTGATCCCATGTTGGATCGCGCTTAAATTTTTACAATAGTTTTCGCAAGCTGTTTTTAGTGCAGTATCTATGGAATCGCTAATCTGTAAAGAGAAGGTATGGTCGCGTCAGGTCAGTAACGGCTCAAAACGGCCATAACTTTTGATTCGACCGTTAGATCGCGATAAAATTTTTACAAGAATTTTCGGAAGTCATTTTTGCTTATAGTAGCTATGGAATCGCTACTTAATGAAGAGAAGATATGGTCGTGCCAGACTAGAATTATGGCTCAAAAGAGCCATAACTTTTGATATGGCCGTTGGTCACGCTCAAATTTTTACAGGAGTTTTCGGAGGCCATTTTCATTGCAGTAGCTACAGAATCGCTAATCGATGAAGAGGAGGTCTGATTGCGCCAAGTCAGAGTAATGGCTCAAAAGGGCTATACCTTTTGATTTGATCATTGGATAGCGCTCAAATGTTTACAAGCGTTTTTACAGGCCATTTTTTCTTGTAATTGCTATGGAATCGGTACTTAGTGAAGAGGAGGTGTAATCACGCCAGACCAGAATAACGACTTAAAAGTGCCATAACTTTTGATCCGACCGTTGGATCGTGCTCAAATATTTACACGAGTTTTCGGAGGCTGTTTTCCTTGGAGTAGCTATGGAATCGCTACTTGGTGAGAAGGAGGTCTGCTAGCGCTGAACTAGAATAACGACTTAAAAGGGCTATAACCTTTGATCCAATGTTGGATTGTGCTTAAATTTTTACAGGAGTTTCTGGAGGCTATTTTCCATGGACTAGTGACGAAGAGGCGTAGTCGCACCAGACCAGAATAATGGCTTAAAAGAGCCATAACTTTTGGTCCGACTGCTAGATTGTGCTCAAATGTTTACAGGAGTTTCTGGAGACTATTTTCCATGGACTAGTTATAGAATTGCTACTTGGTGAAGATGAGATGTGTTCGTGCAAGACCGAAATAACAGATCAAAAGGGGTATACCTGTTGATCCGATTGTTGGATCGCGCTCAAATATTTACAATAGTTTCTGAAGGCCATTTTCCTTGTAGTATCTATGAAATCTTTATTCGTTGAAGCGGAGCCTGGTTACGTCAAGCCTGAATAACGGCTCAAAAAGGCCATAATATTTTATTCGACCGATTGATTGCGTTTAAATTTTTCCAAGAGTTTTCGGAGGTCGTTTTCCTTGGAGAACCTAAGGAATCCCTACTCGTTGAAGAGGAGATCTGGTCGCGCCATACATGAATAACGGCTCAAAAGGGTCATAACTATTGATCGGACCGTTGGATCGTGCTTAAATTTTACATGAGTTTCCAGAGGTCGTTTTCCTTAAAGGAGCTACTGAATCACTACTTGGTGAAGATGAGTCGTGGTCGTGCCAGACCGGAATATCAGCTCAAAAGGGCTATAACTTTTTATCTAACGTTGGATTGCACTCAAATGTTTATATGAGTTTTCGGAGGCCATTTTCCATGGACAACCTAGGGAATACCTACTCGTTGAAGTGGAAGTTTGGTCGCGCCAAACATGAATAACGACTCAAAATTACCATAACTTTTTATTCAACCGTTGGATCGTGCTCAAAGTTTTATAGGAGTTTCTGGAGGCCGTTTTCCTTGGAGAACTTAAAGAATCCCTAGTTATTGAAGAGGAGGTCTGGTCCTGCCAGACAAGAATAACGACTCAAAGGGGCCATAACTTTTGATCAGATCGTTGGATTGTGCTAAAATTTTTACAGGAGTTTCGAGAGGCTGTTTTTCCTGTAGTATCTATGGAATTGCTTCTCGTTAAAGCGGAGGTCTAATTGGGTCAGACCTGCATAACAGCTCGAAAGGGTCATACTTTTTGATCCGATCATTGAATCGCGTTCCAATTTTTACAAGAGTTTTCAGAGCCCGCTTTCCGTGGAGTATCTATGGAATTGGTACTTGCTGAAGTTGAGTTGTGGTCGCACAAGACTAGAATAACAACTCTAAAGGGCCATAACTTTTAATTGGATCGTTGGATCGCACTCAAAATTTTACAGGACTTTTCGAAGGTCGTTTTCCTTGTAATAACTATGGAATCACTACTCTTTGAAGTGGAAGTTTGGTCGCGCCAAACCTGAATAATGACTTAAAAAGGCCATAATTTGTTTTCCTGACAATTTGTTCGTGCTTAAATTTTTACAAGAATTTATGGAGGCTGTTTTTCTTGTAGTACCTATGGAATCGCTACTCGTTCAACAGGAAGTTTGATCCGACCATTGGATTGTACTCAAATTTTTACTGGATTTTCTGGAGGACGTTTTCCTTGGAGTAGCAATAGAATCGCTACTTGGTGACGATGAGGCGTGGTCGCGCAAGACTTGAATAACAGCTAGAAAAGGGCCATAACTTTTTATCTCACAATGTCCTCGCACTCAAAATTTTAAAAGAGTTTCAGGAGGCCATTTTATTTAGAGGAGGTGTGGTCCCACCACAGCTAAATAACAGATCAAAAAGGACGTAACTGTTGATCCAATCGTTGGATCGCGCTCAAATTTTTATAGGAGTTTTCGAATGCCATTTTCCTTATAGTACCTATGGAATCGCTACTCGTTGAAGAGGAGGTGTGGTCCCACCACGCTTGAATAACAGCTCAAAGGGGCTATAACTTTTGATCCCATGGTTGGATCGCGCTTAAATTTTTACAAGTTTCCGGAGGCCATTTTCCTTGTAGTGCCTATGGAATCGCTATTCGTTGAAGATGAAGTGTGGTCCTGCCACAATTGAATAACTGCTCAAAGGGGCCGTAACATTTGATCCGATTGTTGGATCGTGCTCAAATTTTTACAGGAGTTCCCGGAGGCCGTTTTCCTTGTAGTACCAATGGAATCGCTAGTCTTTGAAACGGGCGTGTGGTCCTGCCACACTTGAATAACGGTTCAACGGGGTAGTAACTTTTGATGCGATCATTGGATCGCGTTCAATTTTTTACATGAGTTTCCGAAGGCAGTTTTTGTTGGAGTAGATATGGATTCGCTACTCGTTGAAGAGGAGGTGTGGTCCAGCCACAGTTGCATAAAGGCTCAAAGGGGACTTAACTTTTGATGCGATTGTTAGATCGTGCTCAAATTTTTGCAGGAGTTTCCGGAGTTCGTTTTCCTTGTAGTACCTATGGAATCACTACTCGTTGAAAAGGAGCTGTGGTCCTGCCAAACTTGCATAATGGCATAAAAGGGCCATAACTTTTGATCCGATCGTTGAATCGCGCTGAAATTTTTACAGAAGTTTCCGAAGTCCATTTTTCTTGTAGTATTAATGGAATCGCTACTCGTTGAAGAGGAGATGTGGTCCTGCCACTATTGAATAAAGGCTCAAGGGGGCCATAACTTTTGATCCGATCGTTGGATCGCGCTCAAATTTTTAGAGGAGTTTGCGGAGGTCGTTTTCCTTGTAGTACCTATGAATTCGCTACTCGTTGAAGACGAGGTGTGGTCCAGCCACACATCAATAAAGGCTCAACGGGGTCGTAACTTTTGATCCGAACGTTGGATCGCGCTGAAATTTTTACAGAAGTTTTTGGAGGTCGTTTTCCTTGTTTTACCAAAGGAATCGCTACTCGTTGAAGAGGAGGTATGCTCCTGCCGCACTTGCATAAAGGCTCAAAGGGGTCGTAACTTTTGATCCGATCGTTGGATCGCGCTTAAATTTTTACAAGAGTTTCCGGTGGTCGTTTTCCTTGTAGTACCTATGGAATTGCTACTCGTTAAAGAGGAGGTATGGTCCAGCCACACTTTCATAAAGGCATAAAAGGGTCGTAACATTTGATCCGATCATTGGATCGCGCTCAAATTTTTAGAGGAGTTTGCGGAGGTCGTTTTCCTTGTAGTACCTATGAATTCGCTACTCGTTGAAGACGAGGTGTGGTCCAGCCACACATCAATAAAGGCTCAACGGGGTCGTAACTTTTGATCCGAACGTTGGATCGCGCTGAAATTTTTACAGAAGTTTTTGGAGGTCGTTTTCCTTGTTTTACCAAAGGAATCGCTACTCGTTGAAGAGGAGGTATGCTCCTGCCGCACTTGCATAAAGGCTCAAAGGGGTCGTAACTTTTGATCCGATCGTTGGATCGCGCTTAAATTTTTACAAGAGTTTCCGGTGGTCGTTTTCCTTGTAGTACCTATGGAATTGCTACTCGTTAAAGAGGAGGTATGGTCCAGCCACACTTTCATAAAGGCATAAAAGGGTCGTAACATTTGATCCGATCATTGGATCGCGCTCAAATTTTTAGAGGAGTTTGCGGAGGTCGTTTTCCTTGTAGTACCTATGAATTCGCTACTCGTTGAAGACGAGGTGTGGTCCAGCCACACATCAATAAAGGCTCAACGGGGTCGTAACTTTTGATCCGAACGTTGGATCGCGCTGAAATTTTTACAGAAGTTTTTGGAGGTCGTTTTCCTTGTTTTACCAAAGGAATCGCTACTCGTTGAAGAGGAGGTATGCTCCTGCCGCACTTGCATAAAGGCTCAAAGGGGTCGTAACTTTTGATCCGATCGTTGGATCGCGCTTAAATTTTTACAAGAGTTTCCGGTGGTCGTTTTCCTTGTAGTACCTATGGAATTGCTACTCGTTAAAGAGGAGGTATGGTCCAGCCACACTTTCATAAAGGCATAAAAGGGTCGTAACATTTCATCCGATCGTTGGATCGCACTGAAACTTTTACAGTAGTTTCCGGATGTCGTTTTCCTTATAGTACATATGGAATCGCTACTCATTGAAGAGGAGGTGTGGTCCTGCCACTATTGAATAAAGGCTTAAGGGGCCTGTAACTTTTGATGTGATCGTTGGATCTCACTCAAATGTTTACAGGAGTTTCCGGAGTCTGTTTTCCTTGTAGTACCTATGGAATCCTTACTCCTTGAAAAGGAAGTGTGGTTCAGCCACACTTGAATAAAGGCTCAAGGGGGTCGTAACTTTTGATCCGATCATTGGATCGCACTCAAATGTTTACAGGAGTTTCTGGATTCCATTTTCCTTGTTGTACCTATGGAATCCCTACTCGTTGAAGAGTAGGTGTGGTCCTGCCACACTTGTATAATGGCATAATGGGGCCATAACTTTTGATCCGATCATTTGATCGCGCTGAAATTTTTACAAAAGTTTGCGAAGGCTGTTTTCCTTGTATTATTAATGGAATCGCTACTCATTAAGAGGAGATGTGGTCCTGCCACTATGCAATCACACTCAAATTTTTACTGGAATTTCCGGAGTCCGTTTTCCTTGTTGTACCTATGGAATCCCTACTCATTGAAGAGGAGGTGTGGTCTAGCCACACATGAATAAAGGCTCAAGGGGGCCATAACTTTTGATCCGATTGTTGGATCGCGCTCAAATTTTTAGAAGAGTTTCCGGAGACCGTTTTCCTAGTAGTACCTATGAATTCACAACTCGTTGAAGACGAGGTGTGGTCCAGCCACACTTCAATTAAGGCTCAACGGGGCCGTAACTTTTGATCCGAACGTTGAATCGCACTGAAATGTTTACAAAAGTTTTCGGAGGCCGTTTTCCTTGTAGTACCAAAGGAATCGCTACTCATTGAAGAGGAGGTGTGGTCCTGCCACACTTGCATAAAGGCTCACAGGGGCCGTAACTTTTGATCCGATCTTTGTAACGCGATGAAATTTTTACAGGAGTTTTCGAAGGCCGTTTTCCTTGTAGTGCCTATGGAATAGCTTCTCGTTGAAGAGGAGGTGTGGTCTACCCACACTTGACTAAAGGCTCAAAAGGGCCGTAACTTTTGATCCGATTGTTGGATCGCGCTCAAATTTTTACAGGAGTTTGTGGAGGCCATTTTCTTTGTAGTACCTATGGAATCGCTACTCATTGAAGAGGAGGTGTGGTCTAGCCACACTTGACTAAAGGCTCAAAAGGGCCGTAACTTTTGATCCGATTGTTGGATCGCGCTCAAATTTTTATAGGAGTTTGTGGAGGCCATTTTCTTTGTAGTACCTATGGAATCGCTACTCATTGAAGAGGAGGAGTGGTCCAGACACACTTGCATAAAGTCTCAAAGACTTAACTTTTGATGCAATCATTGGATTGCGCTCAAATTTTTACAAGAGTTTCTGTAGTCCGTTTTCCTTGTAGTACCTATGGAATCGCTACTCATTGAAGAGGAGGTGTGGTCCTGCCACACTTGCATAATGGCATAATGGGGCCGTAACTTTTGATCCGACCATTGAATTGCGCTAAAATTTTTACAAAAGTTTCTGGAGGCCGTTTTATTTGTATTATTCATGGAATCGCTACTCGTTGAAGAGGAGATGTGGTCCTGCCACACTTGCATAAATGCTCAAAGAGGTCGTAACTTTTGATACGATCGTTGGATCGCGCTCAAATTTTTAGAGGAGTTTCCGGAGGTTGTTTCCCTTGTAGTACCTATGCAATCTCTACTCGTTGAAGAGGATGTGTGGTCCTGCCATTATTGAATAAAGGCTCAAGGGGGCTGTAACTTTTGATCCGATCATTGGATCTCGCTCAAATGTTTACAGGAGTTTCCGGAGTTTGTTTTCCTTGTAGTACATATGGAATCCCTACTCCTTGAAGAGGAGGTGGGGTCCAGCCACACTTGAATAAAGGCTCAAGTGGGCTGTAACGTTTGATCCGATTGTTGGATCGCGCTCAAATTTTTACAGGAGTTTCTGGAGTCCGTTTTCCTTATTGTACCTATGCAATCCCTACTCGTTAAAGAGGAGGTGTGGTCCAGCCACACTTGAATAAAGGCTCCAAGGGGCCGTCACTTTTGATCCGATCATTGGATCTCGCTCAATTGTTTATAGGAGTTTCCGGAGTCTGTTTTCCTTATAGTACCTGTGGAATCCTTACTCCTTGTAGAGGAGGTGTGGTCCAGCCACACTTGAATAAAGGCTTAAGGGGGCCGTAACTTTTGATCCGATCGTTGGATCGCGCTTAAATTTTTACAGGAGTTTCCAGAGTTTGTTTTCCTTGTTGTACGTATGTAATCCCAACTCGTTGAAGAGAAGGTGTGGTCCAGCCACACTTGAATAAAGGCTCAAGAGGGCTATCACTTTTGATCCAATTGTTGGATCGCGCTCAAATTTTTACAAGACTTTCCGGAGTCCGTTTTCCTTGTTGTAGCTACGGAATCGCTACTTGTTGAAGAGGAGGTGTGGTCCTGCCACACTTGCATAATGGCTCAAAGGGGTCGTAACTTTTGCTCTGATTGTTGGATCGTGCTTAATTTTTTATAGGAGTTTCCGGATGCTGTTTTCCTTGTAGTACCAAAGGAATCGCTACTTGTTGAAGTGTAGGTATGGTCCTGCCACACTTGAATAACGACTCAAAGGGGTAGTAACTTTTGAAATGATCGTTGGGTAGCGCTCAAATTTTTACAGGAGTTTCCAGAGGCCATTTTCCTTGTAGTACCAATGGAATTGCTAGTCATTGAAGCGGATATGTGGTCCTGCCACACTTGAATAAAGGCTCAACGGGGCAGTAACTTTTGATGTGATCGTTGCATCGCGCTCAATTTTTTACTTGAGTTTTCGGAGGCAGTTTTTGTTGAATTAGATATGGATTCGCTACTCGTTGAAGAGGAAGCATGGTCCTGCCACACTTGCATAAAGGATCAAAGGGGACTTAACTTTTGATTCGATTGTTGGATCGCTCTTAAATTTTTACAAGAGTTTCCAGAGTCCGTTTTCCTTGTAGTACCTATGGAATCACTACTCGCTGAAGAGGAGGTGTGGGGCTGTAACTTTTGATCCGATCATTGAATCGCACTTAAATTTTTACAGGAGTTTCCGGAGGTTGTTCTCCTTGTAGTACCTATGGAATTGCTACTCGTTGAAGAGGAGGTGTGGTCCCGCCACACTTGAGTAACTGCTCAATGGGGCAGTAACTTTTGAAACGATCGTTCGATCGTTTCCGGAGGTAGTTTTTGTTGAATTAGATATGGATTCGCTACTCGTTAAAGAGGAAGCATGGTCCTGCCACACTTGCATAAAGGATCAAAGGGGACTTAACTTTTGATCCGATTGTTGGATCGCTCTTAAATTTTTACAAGAGTTTCCAGGGTCCGTTTTCTTTGTAGTACTTATGGAATCACTACTCGTTGAAGAGGAGGTGTGGTCCAGCCACACATGAATAGAGGCTCATGGGGGCTGTAACTTTTGATCCGATCATTGAATCACGCTCAAATTTTTACAGGAGTTTCCGGAGGCCGTTGTCCTTATAGTACCTATGGAATCGCTACTCGTTGAAGAGGAGGTGAGGTCCTGCCACACTTGAATAACTGCTCAAAGGGGTAGTAACTTTTGAAACGATCGTTCGATCGCGGTCAAATTTTTACAGGATTTTTTGGACTCCATTTTCCTTGTAGTACCTATGGAATCGATACTCATTGAAGAGGAGGTGTGGTCCTGCCACGCGTGCATAAAGGCTCACAGGGGTCGTAACTTTTGATCCGATCGTTGGATCGCGCTGAAATTTTTACAGGATTTTTTGGAGCCCGTTTTCCTTGTAGTACCTATGGAATCACTTCTCGTTGAAGAGGAGGTGTGGTCCAGCCGCACTTGACTAAAGGCTCAAAGTGGTAGTAACTTTTGATCCGATTGTTGGGTCGTGCTCAAATTTTTACAGGAGTTTCCAAAGGCCGTTTTCCTTATAGTACCAATGGAATCGCTAGTCGTTGAAGCGGACATGTGGTCCTACCACACTTGAATAACGGCTCAACGGGGCAGTAACTTTTGATGCGATCGTTGCATCGCGCTTAATTTCTTACTTGAGTTTCCGAAAGCAGTTTTTGTTGAATTAGATATGGATTCGCTACTCGTTGAAGAGGAAGCATGGTCCTGCCACACTTGCATAAAGGATCAAAGGGGACTTAACTTTTGATCCGATTGTTGGATCGCTCTTAAATTCTTTGTAGTACTTATGGAATCACTACTCGTTGAAGAGGAGGTGTGGTCCAGCCACACTTGAATAGAGGCTCACGGGGCCTGTAACTTTTGATCCGATCATTGAATCACGCTCAAATTTTTACACGAGTTTCCGGATGCCGTTTTCCTTGTAGTACCAAAGGATTCGCTACTTGTTGAAGTGTACGTGTGGTCCTGCCACACTTGAATAACGGCTCAAAGGGGTAGTAACTTTTGAAATGATCGTTGGGTAGCGCTCAAATTTTTACAGGAGTTTCCAGAGGCCGTTTTCTTTGTAGTACCAATGGAATTGCTAGTCATTGAAGCGGACATGTGGTCCTGCCACATTTGAATAAGGGCTCAACGGGGCAGTAACTTTTGATGACATCGTTGCATCGCGCTCAATTTTTTACTTGAGTTTCTGGAGGCAGTTTTTGTTGAATTAGATATGGATTCGCTACTCGTTGAAGAGGAAGCATGGTCCTGCCACACTTGCATAAAGGATCAAAGGGGACTTAACTTTTGATCCGATCGTTGGATCGCGCTGAAATTTTTACAGGATTTTTTGGAGCCCGTTTTCCTTGTAGTACCTATGGAATCACTTCTCGTTGAAGAGGAGGTGTGGTCCAGCCGCACTTGACTAAAGGCTCAAAGTGGTAGTAACTTTTGATCCGATTGTTGGGTCGTGCTCAAATTTTTACAGGAGTTTCCAAAGGCCGTTTTCCTTATAGTACCAATGGAATCGCTAGTCGTTGAAGCGGACATGTGGTCCTACCACACTTGAATAACGGCTCAACGGGGTAGTAACTTTTGAAATGATCGTTGGGTAGCGCTCAAATTTTTACAGGAGTTTCCAGAGGCCGTTTTCTTTGTAGTACCAATGGAATTGCTAGTCATTGAAGCGGACATGTGGTCCTGCCACATTTGAATAAGGGCTCAACGGGGCAGTAACTTTTGATGACATCGTTGCATCGCGCTCAATTTTTTACTTGAGTTTCTGGAGGCAGTTTTTGTTGAATTAGATATGGATTCGCTACTCGTTGAAGAGGAAGCATGGTCCTGCCACACTTGTATAAAGGATCAAAGGGGACTTAACTTTTGATCCGATTGTTGGATCGCTCTTAAATTCTTTGTAGTACTTATGGAATCACTACTCGTTGAAGAGGAGGTGTGGTCCAGCCACACTTGAATAGAGGCTCACGGGGCCTGTAACTTTTGATCCGATCATTGAATCACGCTCAAATTTTTACACGAGTTTCCGGATGCCGTTTTCCTTGTAGTACCAAAGGATTCGCTACTTGTTGAAGTGTACGTGTGGTCCTGCCACACTTGAATAACGGCTCAAAGGGGTAGTAACTTTTGAAATGATCGTTGGGTAGCGCTCAAATTTTTACAGGAGTTTCCAGAGGCCGTTTTCTTTGTAGTACCAATGGAATTGCTAGTCATTGAAGCGGACATGTGGTCCTGCCACATTTGAATAAGGGCTCAACGGGGCAGTAACTTTTGATGACATCGTTGCATCGCGCTCAATTTTTTACTTGAGTTTCTGGAGGCAGTTTTTGTTGAATTAGATATGGATTCGCTACTCGTTGAAGAGGAAGCATGGTCCTGCCACACTTGCATAAAGGATCAAAGGGGACTTAACTTTTGATCCGATTGTTGGATCACTCTTAAATTTTTACAAGAGTTTCCAGGGTTCGTTTTCTTTGTAGTACTTATGGAATCACTACTCGTTGAAGAGGAGGTGTGGTCCAGCCACACTTGAATAGAGGCTCACGGGGGCTGTAACTTTTGATCCGATCATTGAATCACGCTCAAATTTTTACAGGAGTTTCCGGAGGCCTTTTTCCTTATAGTACCTATGGAATCGCTACTCGTTGAAGAGGAGGTGAGGTCCTGCCACACTTGAATAACTGCTCAAAGGGGTAGTAACTTTTGAAACGATCGTTCGATCGCGGTCAAATTTTTACAGGATTTTTTGGACTCCATTTTCCTTGTAGTACCTATGGAATCGATACTCGTTGAAGAGAAGGTGTGGTCCTACCACACATGCATAAAGGCTCATAGGGGCCGTAACTTTTGATCCGAGCGTTGGATCGAACTGAAATTTTTACAGGATTTTTTGGAGCCCGTTTTCCTTGTAGTACTTATGGAATCGCTTCTCGATAAAGAGGAGGTGTGGTCCAGCCTCACTTGACTAAAGGCTCAAAATGGCATTAACTTTTGATCCGATTGTTGGATCGCGCTCAAGTTTTTACATGAGTTTTCGAAGGTTGTTTTCCTTGTAGTACCAATAAAATCGCCAGTCCTTGAAGCGGACATGTGGTCCTTCCACACTTGAATAACGCCTCAACGGGGCAGTAACTTTTAATGCGATCGTTGTATCGCGCTTAATTTTTTACATGAGTTTCAGGAGGCAGTTTTTGTTGAAGTAGATATGGATTCGCTACTCGTTGAAGAGGAGGCGTGGTCCTGCCACACTTGCATAAAGGATCAAAGGGGACTTAACTTTTGATCCGATTGTTGGATCGCGCTCAAAGTTTTACAAGAGTTTCCAGAGTCCGTTTTCCTTGTAGTACCTATGGAATCACTAATCGTTGAAGAGGAGGTGTGGTCCAGCCACACTTGAATAGAGGCTCATGGGGGCTGTAACTTTTGATCCGATCATTGAATCGCACTTAAATTTTTACAGGAGTTTCCGAAGGCTGTTCTCCTTGTAGTACCTATGGAATTGCTACTCGTTGAAGAAGAGGTGTGGTCCTGCCACACTTGAGTAACTGCTCAATGGGACAGTAACTTTTGAAACAATCGTTCGATCACGGTCAAATTTTTACAGGATTTTTTGGACTCCATTTTCCTTGTAGTACCTATGAAATCGATACTCGTTGAAGAGGAGGTGTGGTCCTGCCACACTTGAGTAACTGCTCAATGGGGCAGTAACTTTTGAAATGATCGTTCAATCACGGTCAAATTTTTACAGGATTTTTTGGACTCCATTTTCCTTGTAGTACCTATGGAATCGATACTCGTTGAAGAGGAGGTGTGGTCCTACCACACGTGCATAAAGGCTCACAGGGGTCGTAACTTTTGATCCGATCGTTGGATCGCGCTGAAATTTTTACAGGATTTTTTGGAGCCCGTTTTCCTTGTAGTACCTATGGAATCACTTCTCGTTGAAGAGGAGGTGTGGTCCAGCCGCACTTGACTAAAGGCTCAAAGTGGTAGTAACTTTTGATCCGATTGTTGGATCGCGCTCAAATTTTTACAGGAGTTTCCAGAGGCCGTTTTCCTTATAGTACCAATGGAATCGCTAGTCGTTGAAGCGGACATGTGGTCCTACCACACTTGAATAACGGCTCAACAGGGCAGTAACTTTTGATGCGATCGTTGCATCGCGCTTAATTTTTTACTTGAGTTTCCGGAAGCAGTTTTTGTTGAATTAGATATGGATTCGCTACTCGTTGAAGAGGAAGCATGGTCCTACCACACTTGCATAAAGGATCAAAGGGGACTTAACTTTTGATCCGATTGTTGGATCGCTCTTAAATTTTTACAAGACTTTCCGGAGTCCGTTTCCTTGTAGTACCTACGAAATCGCTACTCATTGAAGAGGAGGTGTGGCCCTGTCACACTTAAATAATTGCTTAAGGGGGCCGTAACTTTTGATCCGACAGTTGTATCGCGCTGAAATTTTTACAGCATTTTTCAGAGGCTGTTTTCCTTGCAATACCTATGGAATTGCTTCCTGTTGAAGAGGAGGTATGGTCCGGCTGCACTTGAATAAAGGCTCAAGAGAGCTGTAACTTTTGATCTAATCGTTAGATCACGCTGAAATTTTAACAGAAGTTTCCAGAGGCCGTTTTCCTTGTAGTATTGGTGGAATCGCTACTCGTGGAAGAGGAGATGTGGTCCTACCACTATTGAATAAAGGCTCAAGGTGGCCGTAACTTTTGATCCGATCCTTGGATCGCGCTCAAATTTTTACACGAGTTTCCGGAGGCCGTTCTCCTTGTAGTACCTATGGAATCGCTACTCGTTGAAGAGGAGGTGTGGTCCTGCCACACTTGAAAAAAGGATTAAAAAAGCCATAACTTTTGATCCGATCGTTGGATCGCGCTCAAAATTTTACAGGAGTTTCCCAAGGCCGTTTTCCTTATAGTAACTATGGAATCGATACTCGTTGAAGAGGAGGAGTGGTCTTGCCACACTTGAATAAAGGCTCAAGGGGGCTGTAACTTTTGATCCGATCGTTGGATCGCGCTCAAATTTTTACAGGAGTTTCCGGTGGCCTTTTCTTGTAGTACCTACGGAATCGCTACTCGTTGAAGAGGAGGTGTGGTCCTCCCACACTTGAATAATGGCTTAAAGGGGCTGTAATTTTTGCTCCGATCGTTGGATCGCGCTGAAAGTTTTACAGGACTTTTCGGAGGCCGTTTTCCTTGTAATACCTATGGAATCGCTACTCGTTGAAGAGAAGGTGTCGTCCAACCACACTTGAATAAAGGCTCAAGGGGGCAGTAACTTTTGATTCAATCATTGGATCGCGCTAAAATTTTAACAGGAGTTTTCGAAGTCCATTTTCCTTGTAGTATCTATGGAATTGGTACTCGTTGAAGAGCAGGTGTGGTCCAACCACACTTGATTAAAGGCTAAAAGGGGTCGTAACTTTTGATCCTATTGTTGGATCGCGTTTAAATTTTTACAGGTGTTTCCGGAGGTTGTTTTCCTTTTAGTACCAAAGGAATCGCTACTCGTTGAAGCGTACGTGTGGTCCTGCCACACTTGAACAACGACTCAAAGGGACAGTAACTTTTGATCCGATCGTTGGGCCGCGCTCAAATTTTTACAGGAGTTTTTGGAGTGCATTTTCCTTGTAGTACCTATGGAATCAATACTCGTTGAAGAGGAGGTGTGGTCCTCCAACACTTGCATAAAGGCTCACAGAGGCCGTAACTTTTGATCTGATCGTTGGATCGCGCTGAAATGTTTACAGGAGTTTACGGAGGCCATTTTCCTTGTAGTACCTATGAAATCACTACTCGTTGAAGAGGAGATGTGGTCCTGCCACACTTGAATAACGGCTTGAAGGGGCAGTAACTTTTGAAATGATCATTGGATCGCGCTTAAATTTTTACAGAAGTTTTCGGAGGCCGTTTTCGTTGTAGTACCTATCGAATCAGTACTCGTTGAAGAGGAGGTGTGGTCCAGCCACACTTGAATAAAGGCTCAAGGGGGCCGTAACTTTTGATCATTGGATCGCGCTGAAATTTTTACAGGAGTTTTCGAAGTCCATTTTCCTTGTAGTATCTATGGAATCGGTACTCGTTGAAAAGCAGGTGTGGTCCAGCCACACTTGAGTAAAGGCTAAAAAGGGTCGTAACTTTTGATCCTATCGTTGGATTGCGCTCAAATTTTTACAGGTGTTTCCGGAGGCCGTTTTCCTTGTAATACCAAAGGAATTGCTACTCATTGAATTGTATGTGTGGTCCTGCCACACTTGAATAACGACTCGAAGGGACAGTAACTTTTGATCCGATTGTTGGGTCGCGCTCAAATTTTTACAGGATTTTTCGGAGTGCATTTTCCTTGTAGTACCTATGGAATCAATACTCGTTGAAGAGGAGGAGTGGTCCTCCCACACTTGCATAAAGGCTCATAGGGGTTGTAACTTTTGATCCGATCGTTGGATCGCGCTGAAATTTTTACAGGATTTTCCGGAGGCCTTTTTCCTTATAGTACCTAAGGAATCGCCACTCATTGAAGAGGAGGTGGTGTCCTTCCACACTTGAATAAAGGCTCAAAGGAGCCGTAACTTTTGATCTAATCGTTGGATTGCGCTCAATTTTTTACAAGAGTTTCCGGATGCCGTTTTCCTTGTAGTACCAATGCAATCGCTACTCTTTGAAGAGGAGGTGTGGTCTTGCCACACTTGAATAACGGCTGAAAGGGGCAGTAACTATTGAAATGATCATTGGGTCACGCTTAAATGTTTACAGGAGTTTCTAGAGGCCATTTTCCTTGTAGTACCAATGAAATCGCTAGTCGTTGAAGAGGAGATGTGGTCCTGCCACACTTGAATAAAGGCTCAAAGGGGCCGTAACTTTTGATCTGATTGTTTGATCGTGCTCAAATGTTTAGAGGAGTTTCCAGAGGCCATTTTCCTTGTAGTATCTTTGGAATCGCTACTCGTTGAAGAGGAGGTGTGGTCCTACCACGATTGAATAAAGGCTCAAAGGGGCCATAACTTTTGATCTGATCGTTCGATCGCGCTCAAAATTTTATAGGAGTTTCCGTAGGCCGTTTTCCTATTGCTTCCTTTGGAGCCGCTACTTGTTGAAAAGCAGGTGTGGTCCTGCCACACTTGAATAAAGGCTCAAAGGGGCCGTAACTTTTGATCTGATAGTTGTATCGTGCTTAAATTTTTACAGGAGTTTCCGAGGCCGTTTTCCTTGTAGTACTTATGGAATCGCTACTTGTTGAAAAGCAGGTGTGGTCCTGCCACACTTGAATAAAGTCTCAAAGGGGCCATAACTTTTGATCCGATCGTTGTATGGTGCTCAAATATTTACAGGAGTTTCTGAGGCCGGTTTCCTTGTAGTACCTATGGAATCGTTACTCGTTGAAGAGGAGGTGTGGTCCTGCCACGATTGAATAAAGGCTCAAAGGGGCCGTAACTTTTGATCCGATCGTTCGATCTCTCTTAAAATTTTATAGGAGTTTCCGTAGGCCGTTTTCCTATTGCTTCCTATGGAATCGCTACTCGTTGAAGATGAGGTGTGGTCCTTCCACACTTAAATCACGACTCAAGGGGGCCTAACACTTGATCTGATTGTTGGATCGCGCTCAAATTTTTGCTCGTGTTTGCGAATGGCATTTTCTTTGTAGTTCCTATGGAATCGCTACTCGTTGAAGAGGAGATGTGGTCCGGCCACACTTGAATAAAGTTTGAAAAAGGCCGTAACTTTTGATCCCATCGTTGGATCGCGCTCAAATTTTTGCTCGTGTTTGCGGAGGGCATTTTCTTTGTAGTTCCTATGGAATCGCTACTCGTTGAAGAGGAGATGTGGTCCGGCCACACTTGAATAAAGTTTGAAAAAGGCCGTAACTTTTGATCCCATCGTTGGATCGCGCTTAAATTTTTACAGGAGTTTTCGAAGGCCGTTTTTGTTGTAGTACCTATGAAATCGCTACTCGTTGAAAAGGACGTGCGATCCTGCCACACGTGAATAACGGCTCAAAGGTGCCGTAACTTTTGATCCGATTGTTGGATCACGCTCAAATTTCTATAGGAGTTTCCAGAGGCCATTTTCCTTGTAGTTTGTTTGGAATCGCTACTCATTGAAGAGGAGGTGTGGTCCCGCCACATATGAATAACGGCTCAAAAGGGTCGTAACTTTTAATCCGATCGTTGGATCGGGCTTAAATTTTAGAGGAGTTTTTGGAGGTCATTTTCCTTGAAGTAGATATGGATTTGCTACTCGTTGAAGATCACACCAGAATAATAGCTTATAAGGTTGAAATTTTTGATGTGACCATTGGATCGCGCTCAAATTTTTACAGGAGTTTCTGGAGGCCATTTTCCATCTAGCACCTATAGAATCTATAGAGGAGGTGTGGTCCTAATACACTTGAATAAAGGCTCAAAGGGGCCGTAACTTTTGATTTGATCGTTGAATCGCGCTCAATTTTTTACAAGAGTTTTCGAAGCTGTTTTCCTTGCAGTACCTATGGACTTGCTACTCGTTGAAGAAGAGGTGTGGTCCCGCCACACTTGAATAAAGGCTCAATGGGGCCGTAACTTTTGATCCGATTGTTGACTCGCACTTAAATTTTTACAGGAGTTTTCGGAGGCCGTTTTCCTTGCAGTATTTATGGAATCACTACTAGTTGAAGAGGAGGAGTGGTCCTGCTACACCTGAATAACGGCTCATAAGGACCGCCACTTTTGGTATGATCGTTGAATCGTGCTTAAAATTTTAAAGGAGTTTCCGGACGCCGTTTCCCTTGGAGTAGATATGGATTCGCTACTTTGTGAAGATGAGGCATGGATGCCTCAAAGTAGAATAACGGCTCAAAAGGGCCGTAACTTTTGATCCGATCATTGGATCGCGCTCAAATTTTAACAGGAGTTTCCAGAGGTCGTTTTTCTTGTAGTACCTATGGAATCGTTACTTATTAAAGAGGAGGTGTGGTCCTGCTACACTTGAATAAAGGCTCTAAAGGGTCGTAACTTTTTATTCGATCATTGTATCGCGCTCAAATTTTTATAAGAGTTTTCGAATGTCATTTTTCTTGGAGTATATATGGATTCACTACTTTGTGAAGATGAGTCATGGACGCACCAAACCTGAATAACGGCTCAAAAGGGCCGTAACTTTTGATCCGATCATTGGATCGCTCTCAAATTTTGACAGGAGTTTCCGGAGATCGTTTTTCTTGTAGTACCTATGGAATCGTTACTTATTGAAGAGGAGGTGTGGTCCTGCTACACTTGAATAAAGGCTCCAAAGGGCCGTAACTTTTGATCCGATCATTGTATCACACTCAAATTTTTATAAGAGTTTCCGAATGTCATTTTTCTTGGAGTAGATATGGATTCACTACTTTGTGAAGATGAGTCGTGGACACAGCAAACCTGAATAACAGCTCAAAAGGGTCGTAACTTTTGATCCGATTGTTGGATCATACTCAAATTTTTACAGGAGTTTCTGGAGGGCGTTTTCCTTGTAATACCTACGGAATCACTACTCGTTGAAGAGGAGGTGTGGTCCCGCCACACATGAATAATGATTCATAAAAACCGCAACTTTTGGTATGATCGTTGGATCGTGCTCAAATTTTTACAGGAGTTTCTGGACACCGTTCTCCTTAAAGTAGATATGGATTCGCTACTTTGCGAAGATGAGGCATGGACGCGCCAAACTGGAATAACGGCTCAAGAGTGCTGTAACTTTTGATCCTTTCGTTGGATCGTGGTAAAAGTTTTAAAGAAGTTTTCGAAGGCAGTTTTTCTTGGAGGACTTATGGAATCCTTTCTTGTTGTAGAGGAGGTGTGGTCCCGCCACACCTGAATCACAGTTTAAAAATGCCATAACTTTTAATCCAACCGTTGGATCGCGCTCAAATTTTAACAATAGTTTCTAAAGGCCGTTATCCTTGTAGTACCTATGGAATTGCTACTCGTTGAAGAGGAGGTGTGGTCCGACCACACTTGAATAACGGCTCAAAGAGGTCGTAACTTTTGATTCGTTTGTTGGATCGCGCTTAAATTTTTATAGGAATTTCCGGATGCTGTTTTCCTTGTAGTACCTATGGAATCGCTACTCGTTGAAGAGTAGGTGTGGTCCTGCCACACCTGTATAATGGCTCAAAGGGGCCGTAACTTTTGATCAAACCATTGGATCGTGCTTAAATTTTTACAGGAGTTTTTAAAGGCCGTTTTCCTTGTAGTGCCTATAGAATCACTACTCGTTGAAGAGGAGGTGTGGTGCTGCCACACTTGAATAACAGCTCAAAGGGGCCGTAACTTTTGATCTGATCTTGGATCGTGCTTAAATTTTTACAGGAGTTTCCGGATGCTGTTTTCCTTGTAGTACCTATAGAATCGCTACTCGTTGAAGAGTAGGTGTGGTCCTGCCACACCTGAATAATGGCTCAAAGGGGCCGTAACTTTTGATTAATGACACGGCCAAAAGATTGATGTCTTCTCCCAAGTGCAGGAGTGTCGAAGTAATAAATAACCCGGCAAGACCGGGGTCAAACCACAGGGAGGTTAATTATATAAATTATAGATAACAACAATGATACAACAACAACAACAACAACAATAATAATACTAGTAGTAGTAGTAGTAGTAATAGTAATAGTAATAGTAATAGTAATAATATTAATAATAAAGATGATGAAGAAGAAGTTGATGAGAACTTTGAGATGGAAGATTAACGTAAGGATCAAACAATGATAATAACAAATGTCAAGGTTAAAGGATCCACTAATGGTATTTCAAACAAGTATAGTATAAACTTTTATTATTACTCAACTGGAAACCACACACAAAGGAGGTTCCAATCAGATTATGAATTGTTAACATGATTACATTAGTTATCTTATTCGAATAATGCTAATACTTGTAAATGTTGTCAGGCATTCATGATTATAACTTATGTTAACAACAAATCAAGTTCCTTTCATAGCTCAGGTGTCGGTTATACCATACAGTATGGGCTATAAAGTGCCAAGTATTTGTTGTACCAAGTGTTATACAACATAAATCTAGATTAACCATTTAACAAGCAAAGTATTAAAAGTGAACAAGATAGCAAATATAAAGCATGTTACTATCCAACATTAAAGTCCATGTTAAGTTTATATTATACGTATTCTTACACCATTAGTGTACCCTTTTCACCTTGACATAATTAACCTAGTTAGACATAATAAAAGAAAGAAACATAAATAAACAAGGAAAGGAAATGAAAAGCATAAGCAAGAGATTAATATAACAAAACTTAAGCATTATAAAATATAAAGAAAGAGCAAGAGCATGATCTTGATTTGAAAACCAAGATGCCTAAATACATGGCAAATGCCTCCTTTTATAGGCCAAAATTCAGAACTATTGATTTGTTGACTAATTGATGAATGGGTGGCCACATCTTGACTTGGTGACAATTCTTATCTTCTTGTCTGCCACAAATGTCATTGATAACGTCATAATTTGAACAGACTTCAACATGAAAGTTCTAGGGAATTGTTTCATCTTTCCAGGGTAAAAATTTAAGATCATTTGGACTTCTAGAACTCGAGATATGGGCTGAACACTGAACAGTGTCTGGGCTGCAAGACAGATTCAGACTTCTTCATTGTTGCTATAATTTGGACTTGAAAACAGCCTTTTTAAATCTTGGGCTCCCATGAAAGTTGTAGGCCTGTGTCTTACCTTTCCATCCATATAAAGTAGAACTAAATCTGAGATCTACAGCTCCAGATATGACCCGATTACCAAACAATGTTCTAGTTTGGACTGCACCAACATCTCTTTTCTAAGTTTGGCCATCTCTTTGTCCTTTCAATTTTAGTACTTCAACTCATCAATCAATTCTTTCATTTATGTGATAGGCCTGTATTTAAGATGAACATTTACCATAAATTAAAGGTATCTTATATTATTAGATATGTTATTATAAAAACATGCTTTAGTTAAGGAGTTATTGATACTTCAAGTGCAAAATGATGATATAAAACCTTGATAAGAATGTACTTTTAAGTACTAATCAATCAAACCATTGGATCGCACTTAAATTTTTATAGGAGTTTCTAAAGGCTGTTTTCCTTGTAGTGCCTATGGAATCACTACTCGTTGAAGAGGAGGTGTGGTGCTGCCACACTTGAATAACAGCTCTCAGGGGCCGTAACTTTTGATCTGATCATTAGATCGTGCTCAAATATTTACAGGAGTTTCTGAAGGCCGTTTTCCTTGCAGTATATATGGAATCGCTACTCGTTATAGAGGAGGTTTGGTCACGCCACACTTGAATAACGGCTTATAAGGGCTGAACCTTTTGATCTAAATGTTGCGTCGCGCTCAAAGTTGAAGAGGTGTTTCTGAATGCTGTTTTTCTTGGAGTAGATATGGATTCACTACTTGGTGGAGGTGAGGCGTGGACGTGTCAAATCGGAATAACGGCTCAAAAAGGCCGTAACTTTCAATTCGACCTTTGGATCGCGCTCAAAGTTGTAGAGGACTTTTTGAATGTTGTTTTCGTTTGAGGACCTATAGAATCCCTACTAGTTCTAGAGCAGGTGTGGTCTCGACACACTCGAATAAGGGCTTAAAGGGGCCGTAACTTTTGATCCGATCGCTGGATCACGCTCAAAGTTGTACAGGAGTTTCCGTAAGCTATTTTCCTTGAGGATTCAAAGGAATCTCTACTCGTTGAAGATAGGGTCTAGTCCCACCAATCGAGAATAACGGCTCAAAGGGGCCGTAACTTTTGATCCGATCTTGGATCGCTCTCAAATTTTTACAGGAGTTCCCAGAGGTTGTTTTCCTTGTAGTACCTATGGAATCGCTACTCCATGAAGAGGAGGTATGGTGCCGCCACACATGAATAACGGCTCATAAGGGCCGAAACTTTTGATGTGACCATTGGATCGTACTTAAATTTTTATGGAAGTTTGCGGACGCCGTTTTCCTTGGAGTAGATATAGATTCGCTACTTGGTGAAGATGAGGCGTGGACGCGAAACCGGAATAATGGCTCAAAAGGGCCATAACTTTTAATTCAACCGTTGGATCACGCTCAAAGTTTTAGAGGAGTTTCCAGAGGCCGTTTTCCTTGGAGGACTTATGGAATCCCTTCTTGTTGTGGAGGAGGTGTGGTCCCACCACACCTGAATAATGGCTCAAATTGGCCGTAACTTGTAATCCGATCGTTGGATCTAGCTCAAATTTTTACAGAAGTTTCCAGATGCCGTTTTCTTTGTAATGCCTATGGAATCGCTACTCGTTGAAGAGGAGGTGTGGTCCTACCACACTTGAATAACGACTCTAAGGGGCTGTAACTTTTGATCCGATCGTTGGACCGCGCTCAAATATTTACAGGAGTTTCTGGAGGCCGTTTTCCTTGCAATACATATGAAATCTCTACTCGTTGAATAAGAGATTTGGTCGCGCCACACCTGAATAACGGCTTATAAGAGCTGAAACTTTTGATCTGAATGTTGGGTCGCGCTCAAAGTTGAAGAGGTGTTTCTGAATGCCGTTTTTCTTGGAGTAGATATGGATTCACTACATGGTGGAGGTGAGGCGTGGACGCATCAAACCGGAATAACGGCTCAAAAGGGCCGTAACTTTCAATTTGACCTTTGGATCGCGCTCAAAGTTGTAGAGGAGTTTTTGAATGTTGTTTTCGTTGGAGGACCTATAGAATCCCTACTAGTTCTAGAGCAGGTGTGGTCCCGACACACTCGAATAACAGCTTAAAGGGGCCGTAACTTTTGATCCGACCGCTGGATCCCGCTCAAAGTTTTACTGGAGTTTTCATAGGCCATTTTCCTTGTAGTACCTATGGAATCGCTACTCGTTGAAGAGGAGATGTGGTGCCGCCACACCTGAATAACGGCTCATAAGGGCCAAAACTTTTGATGTGACCGTTAGACCGTACTCAAATTTTTATGGGAGTTTGCGGACGCCGTTTTCCTTGGAGTAGATATGGATTCGCTACTTGGTGAAGATGAGGCGTGGATGCGCCAAACCAGAATAATGGCTCAAAAGGGCCATAAATTTTGATGCGACTGTTTAATCGCGCTCAAAGTTTTAGAGGAGTTTTCGGAGGCTGATTTCCTTAGACTTATGGAATCCTTTCTTGTTGTGGAGGAGGTGTGGCAGACCACACCTGAATAACAGCTGAAATTGGCTGTAACTTGTAATCCGATCGTTGGATCGAGCTCAAATTTTTACAAGAGTTTCCAGAGGTCGTTTTCTTTGTAGTGCCTATGCAATCGCTACTCCTTGAAGAGGAGGTGTGGTCCTGCCACACTTGAATAACAGGCTCTAAGGGGCCGTAACTTTTGATCTGATCATTAGATCGTGCTCAAATATTTACAGGAGTTTCCGGAGGCCGTTTTCCTTACAGTACATATGGAATCGCTACTCGTTATAGAGGAGGTTTGGTCACGCCACACCTAAATAACGGCTTATAAGGGCTGAACCTTTTGATCTGAATGTTGCATCGCGCTCAAAGTTGAAGAGGTGTTTCTGAATGCTGTTTTTCTTGGAGTAGATATGGATTCACTACTTGGTGGAGGTGAGGCGTGGACGTGTCAAATCGGAATAACGGCTCAAAAAGGCCGTAACTTTGGATTCGACCTTTGGATCGCGCTCAAAGTTGTAGAGGAGTTTTTGAATGTTGTTTTCGTTGGAGGACCTATAGAATCCCTACTAGTTCTAGAGCAGGTGTGGTCTCGACACACACGAATAAGGGCTTAAAGGGGCCGTAACTTTTGATTCGATCGCTGGATCGCGCTCAAAGTTGTACAGGAGTTTCCGTAAGCTATTTTCCTTGAGGATTCAAAGGAATCTCTACTCGTTGAAGATAGGGTCTAGTCCCACCAATCGAGAATAACGGCTCAAAGGGGCCATAACTTTTGATTTGACCGTTGATTGTTCTCAAATTTCTACAGAAGTTTCCAGAAGCTATTTTTCCTATAGTACCTATGGAATCAGTACTCGTTGAAGCAGATGTCTGGTTGCGCCAAACCTCAATAACGACTCAAAGGGGCCATAACTTTTGATCTGACCGTTGAATCGTTATAAAATTTCTACAAAAGTTTCCATGAGTCGTTTTTCCTATAGTACCTACGAAATCTCAACTCGTTGAAGCGGAGGTCTGGTCGGGGCAGACCTGTATAACAGCTAAAAGGAGCTATAACTTTTGATCCGGCCATTTGATCGTTCTTAAATGTTTCCAAGAGTTTCTGGAGGCCATTTTCCTTGTGTTACCTATGGAATGGCTACTCGTTGATGTTAAGGTCTGGTCGCGCCAGATCTGAATAAAAGCTAAAAGGGGCCATAACTTTTGATGCAACCATTTGATCCTGGTCTAAAGTTTACTAGACATTCCGGAAGCCGTTTTCCATTGAGTACCTATGGAATGGCTAATCGTTGAAGCAGAGGTCTCATCACGCCAGACCTAAATAACAGCTGAAAAGGGGCATTACTTTTGATTCGACAGTTGGATCACGATCATATGTTTACAGGAGTTTTCGGAGGCCGTTTTTGGTGAAGGAGTTGTGGAATCGTTAGTTAGTGAAGATGAGGCATGGATGCGGCAGACACGAATAATGACTCAAAAAGGTCATAACTTTTGATCCGACCGTTGAATCGTGTTAAAATATTTAGAGGAGTTTTCGGAGGCTATTTACCTTGTAGTACATATTTAATGGTTGTTCGTTGAAGCGAAGGTTTAGTCGCACCAAACCTGAAAAACAGCTCACAATGGCCACAACTTTTGATGCAATCGTTGGATCGTTCTCAAATGTTTACAGGTGTTTTCGGAGGCCATTTTCCATGGGGTAGCTATGGATTCGCTACTTGGTGAACATGAGGGGTGATTGCTCAAGACCAGAATAACAGCTTAAAAAGGTCATAACTTTTGATCCGACTGTTTGATCACGCTTAAAGTTTTACAAGAGTTTGTGGAGGTCATTTTCCGTGGAGTACCACGGAATCGCTACTTGGTGAAGATGAGGGGCGGTCACGCAAGACCGGAATAACAGTTCAAAAGGGGCACTGCTTTTGTTCCGACTGTTGGATTGTGCTCAAATGTTTACAGGAGTTTTCAAAAGCTTTTTTATCGTGTAAGAGCTATGGAATCACTACTTGGTGAAGATGAGGCGTGGACGCGTCAGACCCCAAAAATGGCTGAAACAGGCCATAACTTTTGATCCGACCGTTGTGCTAAAATGTTTACAAGAGTTTTTGGAGGTTGTTTTCCTTGTAATACCTATTTAATGGCTACTCGTTGAAGCATAGATCTGGTCACGCAAGACCTCAAAAATGGCTCAAAATAGCCATAACTTTTGATCTGAATGTTGGATCGTTCTCAAATATTTACAGGTGTTTACGAAGGCCATTTTCCAAGGAGAAGCTAATGCAACCATATTATTCAATAGTTTCACCCACATTGAACTAGTGTTTTGCCTATGTTTTATATATAAAATGCCTTGATATTCTTTGTTTTATGTTTTGAAGGCACTTTTGGATGAAAGATGCAAAAAGGAGTAAGTTGGAGATAACTGGTAGATTTGACCTTCAGTCGATGTTTTGTGCAGAGTGTGAGCTCTGGAGGTTGAAATGAAGTGATTCCAGTGGCATTAAAAATCTAACATCCATACCTTTCTGGAAATCTAAGGCAAGAAAATATAATAAGGAAGAGCATGGAAATCGCAGCCTTCAAAGTCAAATCTTGCAATCTGCCAGTGTTGACCTTCGGCTATTCCAACTTGAATATCTAGAGCTACAGAAGTCCAATTGATGTAAACTCAATTTTTTTGGATTCATGACTCCAATTTCTATAAACGCTCCAAATTTCAGCCAAAAACGATGTCATATGAGGGAGATATGATTTTTCAAAGATGACATCTGAATTCTGCCAGCAAACAGGTTTCGTGAAGAAACGAGTCCAAATTACGTTCCGAAGCATCTAAACTGATATCCAAGTTTTTATTCAGCAATTTAGCTCCTCTAAGTCAAAGCTTGAAGATTTCATGGAAGGCTATTTCTTCTTTTTTTAGGAAAATAATTATTGAAGTACTTAAATATAAACAGTCTACTTAATGGAGGACTATTTTGTAAAATAGAGACCTAGGGTTTCCTAAGATATAAAAGAATGAGAGAAGAGAAGGGGGGCAGCCAGCCAAGAAGAGAAAAACGCCCCCTTCCTCTAAGAAACCCTAAATTATACATTCTTTCTTCTTTTTGATTAGTTGTTCAACAAATATGCAAGGCTAAACATTTTTTCTTGGTTGCAAGGACACGGAAACCTTCGGATTTCAAGAACTGTGAGATTTATTTTACCTTTTCTTTTCAGTTTATATGATGAATATGTTTGTTCTCCTATGCATATTTCCTATGATTGTTGTTGATGATTGCTAGAGCGGACTCTAAGTTATTATTGTAGACAATCTATTGCTAAGTTTGATATCAAAACCGGAGTTATGGTATATGAACTTGTGAAGCAACTGAGTTTAATAATTATGGCGGATCTACGTTATTAATCTTAGGGAGAACATTCAAGCAAATCAAACATAGACTGCGGACAGTTATGTTTTCTTGATTAATCAACTTATCTAGTTCTTAAGGCTGTCATTAAATTAAATTACTAGTGCGGACACTGTGGTTGTTTAATGGTTAGGGTTAGTTATACGGCGGATCCGTTAACTAACCAATGTTAAGAAGAGATAAATATTCAGAATATAAATTGATGTTTCGTTTCCATGATCAGTTCTGATTTCTGTAGGTAGATGTGTGCTTGTGACCAAGGTTTGTTCTCTTGATAATTTTCTGATTTTATTAAATTTCATTTGATAGTTTTCTGTTTTCTTTTGCTTTAGCCTAGATAACGTCCAAACCCCCCCCAAATTGCATATCATCTAGCATAAAAATCTGACTTGAACTTCCTCGTGGGATCGACCCCTTGCTTGCTCTATACTATCTTGTGTGTTGTGTTTGAAGCTAGGGTAATTAATTTGTGCGACCGCGACATCGCAACAGAAGCTATGGAATCGTTACATGGAGAACATGAGGGGCGGTCGCGCAAGACCAAAATAACATCTCAAAAAGGGCACTGCTTTTGTTCTGACCGTTAGATTGTGCTCAAATGTTTACAGGAGTTTTCGGAAGTTGTTTTTCGTATAGGAGCTATGGAATCACTACTTGGTGAAGATGAGGCGTGGACGCATCAGACCCTAAAAACGGCTGAAAAGGGCCATAACTTTTGATCCGACTGTTGAATCGTGCTAAAATGTTTGTAGGAGTTTTCGGAGGCTGTTTTCCTTGTAGTACCTATTTAATGGCTACTCGTTGAAGCATAGATCTGGTCACGCGAGACCTAAAAAACAGCTCAAAATGGCCACAACTTTTGATCCGAAAGTAGGATCGTTCTCAAATATTTACAAGTGTTTCCGAAGGCCGTTTTCCATGGAGAAGCTAAGGAATCGCCACATGGTGAACATGAGGGGCGGTCGCGCAAGACCGGAATAACAGCTCAAAAGGGGCACTGCTTTTGTTCCGACCGTTGGATTGTGCTCAAATGTTTACAGGAGTTTTCAGAAGCTGTTTTTCGTGTAGGAGCTATGGAATCACTACTTGGTGAAGATGAGGTGTGGACGCGTCAGACCTCAAAAACGACTGAAACGGGCCATAACTTTTGATCCGACTATTGAATCGTGCTAAAATTTATATAGTAGTTTTTAGAGGTTGTTTTCCTTGTAGTACCTATTTAATGGCTACTCTTTGAAGCAGAGGTCTAGTCGCGTGAGACCTAAAAAACGGCTCAAAATGGTCATAACATTTGATCCAACCATTAGATCTCGCTTAAATGTTTACAGGTGTTTTTAGAGTTAGTTTTGCTTGGTGGATCTAAGGAATCCCTCCTTGTTAAAGAGAGGGTCTGGTCCCGCCAGTCGAGAATAATGGCTCAAAAGGTCCATAACTTTTGATCCGACCATTGGATCATTCTCAAATTTCTACAGGAGTTTCTAGAAGCCGTTTTTCCTACAGTACCTATGGAATCGTTACTCGATGAAGTTAAGGTGTAGATGCGCCAGACCTAAATAACAGCTCAAAAAGGCCATAACTTTTGATCCGACCATTGGATCGTTCTCAAACGATTACAAGTGTGGTGGCGTAAGACTGGAAGAACAACTCAAAAGGGCCATAACTTTTGATTCGATCGTTGGATCGCGCTTAAAGTTTTGCAAGAGTTTTCGAAGGCTGTTTATCGTGGAGTACCTATGGAATCACTACTTAGTGAAGATGAGTGGTGGTCGCGCAATACTAGAACAACAACTCAAAATAGCCATAACTTTTGACCTGACCATTTTATCGCGTCATCTTTTACTAGAGTTTCTAGAGGCTGTTTTTAGTGAAGTACCTTTGGAATCGGTACTTAGTGAAGATGAGGGGTGGTCGTGCAAGATAAGAAAAAAAGCTCAAAAGGGCCATAACTTTTGATCAGACCGTTTGATCGCGCTCAAATTTTTATAACAGTTTCCAGAGGCCTGATCGTGCTCATATTTTTACTAGAGTTTCTAGAAGCTGTTTTTCATGGAGTACTTATGGAATCGCTACTTGATGAAGATAAGGGGTGGTCATGCAATACCAGAACAACAGCTCAAAAGGGCCATAACTTTTTATTTGACCGTTTGAACACGCTCAAATGTTTACAAGAGTTTTTGTTATTGTTTTTTGTGGAGTACCTACGGAATCACTACGTGGTGAAGATGAGGGGTGGTAGTGCAAGACCGGAACAACACCACAAAAAGGCCATAACTTTTGTTCCGACCGTTTGATCGCGCTTATATTTTTTCTACAGTTTTTAGAGGCCATTTTAAGTGGAATACCTATGGAATCGTTACTTGGTGAAGATGAGGGGTGGTAGTGCAAGACCGGAACAACACCACAAAAAGGCCATAACTTTTGTTCCGACCGTTTGATCGCGCTTATATTTTTTCTAAAGTTTTTAGAGGCCGTTTTAAGTGGAATACCTATGGAATCGTTACTTGGTGAAGATGAGGGGTGGTCGTTCAAGATCGGAAAAAAAGCTCAAAAGGGCCATAACTTTTGATCCAACCGTTTGATCACGCTCAAATTCTTACAACACTTTTCGAAGGCTGTTTTCTGTGGAGTACCTATTGAATCGCTACTTGGTGAAGATGAGGGGTGGTCGCGCAACACAGGAACAACATCTCAGAAAGGCCATACCTTTTGATCCGACCGCTGGATCACGCTCAAATTTTTACAAGAGTTTTTGGAGGCAGTTTTTCGTGGAGTACCTATGGAATCGCTACTTGGTGAAGATGAGAGGTGGTCAAGCATGACTGGAACAACAACTCAAAATGGCCATAACTTTTGATCCGACCATTTGACCACGCTCATATTTTTACTAGAGTTTCTAAAGGTCGTTTGTCGTGGAGTACTTATGGTATCGCTACTTGATGAAGATGAGGGGTGGTCATGCAATACCACAACAACAGCTCAAAAAGGCCATAACTATTTATGCGACCGTTTGATCACGCTCAAATTTTTACAAGAGTTTCTGGAGTCTGTTTTTGGTGGAGTACCTATGGAGTCACTACATGGTGAAGATAAGAGGTGATCGAGAAAGACCAGAACAACAGGTCAAAAGGGCTATAACTTTTGATCCGACCATTTGATTGCGCTCATAGTCTTACAAGAGTTTCTGGAGGCCATTTTCCATGGAGTTCCTATGGAATCGCTACTTGGTAGGGTGGTTGCGGAAGACCGGAACAACACCACAAAAGGGTCACAACTTTTGATCCGACCGCTGGATCGCGCTCATATTTTTACAAGAGTTTTTGGAGGTTGTTTTTCGTGGAGTACCTATGGAATCGCTACTTAGTGAAGATGAGGGGTGGTCGTGCAAAACCGGAACAACAATTCAAAAGGGCCTTAACTTTTTATCCGACCCTCTGATCGCGCTCAAATTTATATAAGTGTTCTCGGAGGTAGTTTTCCTTGTAGAACCTATGGAAGATTTACTCGTTGAAGGGGAAGTCTTGTCATGCCTCACCTGAATAACAACTGAAAAGAGCCATAACTTTTGATCCAACTATTTTATCATGCTCAAATTTTTACAAGAGTTTATTGTGGCCGTTTCCATAAAGTACCTATGGAATCGCTACTTGGTGAAGATTACAGGCAGTGGTGCAAGAGCGGAACAATAACTCAAAAGGGCCATAACTTTTTATGCGACCGTTTGATCGCGCTCAAATTTTTACAATAGTTTCCGGATGTCGTTTTCCATGGAATACCTATGGAATCGCTACTTGGTGAAGATGAGAGTAGTTGCATAAGACCAGAACAACAGCTCAAAATGGGCATAACTTTTGATTTGACCGTTTGATCGCGCTCAAATGTTTACAAGAGTTTCTGGAGGCCGTTTTCCATGGCGTACCTATTGAATCGCTACATGGTGAAGATGAGGGGTGGTCGCGCAAGACGGGAACAACATCTCTAAAGGGCCATAACTTTTGATCCGACCGTTTGATCACGCTTAAATTTTAACAAGAGTTTTTGGAGGTCGTTTTCCATGGAGTACCTATGGAATTGCTACTTGGTGAAGATGAGGGGTGGTCGCGCAAGACTAGAAAAAAAGCTTATAAAGGCCATAACTTTTGATCTGACCTATGTATTGAGCTTAAATTTTTACAGGACTTTTCGGAAGTCATTTTCCATAGAATGCCTATAGAAACGCTATTTGGTGAAAATGAGAGGTTGTCATGCAAGACCAAAACAACAGCTCAAAAGCGCCATAACTTTTCATCCGACCCTTTGATTGCGCTCAAATTTTTTTAAGTGTTGTCGAAGGTCGTTTTCCTTGGAGAACTTATGGAATACTTACTCGTTGAAGGGGAAGTCTTGTCGTGCCTCACCTAAATAACAGCTCAAAAGGGCTGTAACTTTTGATCCGACTGTTTGACCGCGCTCAAATTTTTACAAGAGTTCATGGAGGCCGTTTTTCGTGGAGTACCTATGGAATAGCTACCTGGTGAAGATGAGAGGTGGCCGTGAAACACAGCAACAACAATTCAAATAAGCCTTAACTTTTTTTCCAACCGTTTGATCGCGCTCAAATTTTTATAAGAGTTTCCAGAGGCCTTTTCTGTGGAGTACCTATGGAATTACTACTTGGAGAAGATGAATAGTCATCGATCAAAACCGGAAGAACATCTCAAAAGGGCCATAACTTTTGATCCGACCACTGGATCGTCCTCAAATTTTTACAGGAGTTTTCGAAGGCCATTTTCCTTGGAGTACCTATGGAATCACTACTTGGTAAAGATGAGGGATTGTTGCGCAATACCAGAAAAATAGCTTAAAAGGGTCAGAACTTTTGAACCAACCGTTTGATCCTGCTCAAATGTTTACAAGAGTTTAGGGAGACCGTTTTCCATGGAGTACCTTTGGAATCACTACTTGATGAAGATGAGAGGTGGTTACACAAGACCAGAACAACAGCTCAAAAGGGCCATGACTTTTTATCCGGCCGTTTGATCGCCCTCAAATTTTAACAAGTGTTTTCGAAGGCTGTTTTCCATGAAGTACCTATGGAATCGCTATTTGGTGAAGATGAGTGGTGGTCACACCAGACCGAAAAAAAAAGCTCAAAAGGGCAATAACTTTTGATCCGACCGTTTGATCGTGCTCAAATTCTTACAAGAGTTTCTGGAGGCTGTTTTCGGTGAAGTACCTATGGAATCGCTACTTGGTGAAGATGAGGGATGGTCGCGCAACACTGGAAGAACAGCTCAAAATGGCCATAAGTTTTGATATGACCATTAGATCACACTCAAATATATATAAGAGTTTCGGGAGGTCGTTTCCATGGAGTACCAATGGAATCGCTACCTGGTGAAAATGAGGGGTGTTCGAGCAAGACCGGAAAAAAAGTTCAAAAGGTCCATAACTTTTTATCCGACCGTTTGATGGCGCTCAAATTTTTTTAAGAGCTTCTGGATGCCGTTTTCCTTGGAGAACCTATAGAATACTTACTCGTTGAAGGGGAAGTCTTGTTGTGCCTAATCTGAATAACAGCTTAAAAGGGCCATAACTTTTGATCTGATCGTTTGATCACGCTCAAATTTTTGTAAGAGTTTCTGGATGCTGTTTTCATTGGAGTCCCTATTGAATTGCTACTTGGAGAAGAAGAGGGGTTGTCACGCAATACCAAAAGAACAGCTCAAAAGGGCCATAACTTTTAATCTCACCGCTGGATTGCGCTCAAATTTTCACAAGAGTTTCCGGAGGCTGTTTTCCATGGAGTGCCTATGGAATTGCTACTTGGTGAAGATGAAGAGTGGTCGCGTAACACCGGAACAATAGGTCAAAAGGGCCATAACTTTTGATCCCACCGTTTGATCAGGCTCAAATTTTTGTAAGAGTTTTCGAAGGGCGTTTTCATTGGAGTACCTATTAAATCGCTACTTGGAGAAGAAGAGGGGTCATCACGCAATACTGAAAGAACAGCTTAAAAGGGCCATAACTTTTGAACCCACCGCTGGATCGCGCTCAAATTTTCACAAGATTTTCTGGAGGTTGTTTTCCATGGAGTGCCTATGGAATCGCTATTTGGTGAAAATGAAGGGTGGTCGTGCAAGACCGGAACAACAGGTCAAAAGGGTCATAACTTTTTATCCAACCGTTTGATCGCGCTCAAATTTTAACAAGAGTTTTCGGAGGCTGTTTTCCATGGAGTACCTATGGAATCGCTACTTGGTGAAGATGAGGGGTGGTCACGCAAAATTGGAAAAAAACCTCAAAGGACCATAATTTTTAATCCGACCGTTTGATCGCGATCAAATTCTTACAAGAGTTTCTGAAGGCCGTTTTCGGTGAAGTACCTATGGAATCACTACTTGACACCCCCCATTAACTTAAGGCTGCCTCCTCCATACACTAAATGAATCTTTTTCTCAGCTAGTACCTAACCAAGATGATTTGCTGATTCTAAAAACTCTTTTTCTTTCCCAAGATTGGATCCACCGAAAACACAAATATTTCTTATGTGATGACTTGAGGAACCTGCCATCTCCACACACTTCTATTTTTGTTGAATGTATGGGTTGAGTAGAAATGAAGGGAAGGAAGAGAAGATTTTATAGATGAGAAATTGAAAATGCAATCATACCACCTATATGTAGGCTATCTGAAATCTCTCTCTCTCTCTCTATCTATTTATTTATTTTGAAAAAGCATGTGTATGTACAGGTAGTTGTGATTGTGGCTCACCTTATTGAATTGTATTTTATCTTTATGGTTTACAAATACCATTCCTAAAGAACGACATGTTGCATTACAAGTCCATCTGGCACATCTGTGATAGACTTTCAGCCGTTTTGCATGACGTTTCTTTGCAAAAGTGCTTTTACCTGTCCCAGGCATGTACGAAATGAAAGAATTAGAGGGCTCACCTGATAATCAGACCTTTGCTTCAATTAACCAGCGAATATCTTCAAGAATTCCATGATTCATTAACAACCTCAATCTTGCACACCTAGCACGGTAAATTTTTGCAATCGCATTTGGAGGCAAAGTGGGAAAATACTTTTTCAATTTTTCAAGAGTGGTGTCCATTTTCAAATGAGAATTGGAGAAGAGATTCAAAGAAGGGAGAAAGAGCACAGAATTGCACAAATATATATATATATATATATATATATATATATATATATATATATCAGTTATTATGGGAAACTGAAAGAACCGACTTAAGTCACGGAGTACCGTTATCCGTCATTTGACCGGGGTGAGAGAGACTAGAAAAACAAAATTCACACCAAAACAAAACACAAAACAATGTGAGAAAAAGAATCAATCTTTATATATAGGATCACTCAATTCAATAGAGTCATTTTCAACTGAAAAATTGTAAAAGTAAACTTTTAAACGATGTCCATTTACCTTGAAAACATTGTCATTCTTTGGACTCTCGATATCACAGGCTCCATATGGATACACATGTTTCACAATAAAAGGACCGCTCCATCTTGATCTTAGTTTTCCAGAAAATAAATGGAGTCGAGAATTATAAAGTAAGACTTTTTGGCCAACATTGAATACTTTTTTCAGTATTTTCTTGTCATGAAACTCTTTGATTCTTGCTTTATGAATTCTTGAATTTTCATATGCATCATTTCTTATTTCCTCAAGCTTATTTATTTGTAATTTTCGCAACTGACTAGCATCATCAAGATTTGAATTGAAAGTTTTAATAGCCCGATAAGGTTTATGTTCAAGTTCTACAGGCATGTGACAAGGTTTTCCATAGACTAGTCTATAAGGTGACATATCTAATGATGTTTTATAAGCACTTCGATAAGCCCAAAGTGCATCATTAAGTCTTAAAGACCAGTCTTTCCGATTAAGGTTCACTGTTTTCTCTAAGATCTGTTTGATCTCCCTATTAGCAAGTTCTACTTGTCAACTTGTCTGAGGGTGATAAAGGGTGGCAACTTTGTGTGTGATTCCATATTTCTTAATTAAAGACTCAAATGGCTTGTTGTAGAAATGTGTTCCACCATCACTTATCATGGCTCGAAGGATTCCAAATCAACTCAAAATATTTTCTTTTAAAAACTTTATCACTATTTTGTGGTCATTGTTTCGACTTGAAATTGCCTCTATCTATTTTGAAACATAATCTACTGCGACTAACATGTACAAGAAACCAAATGATGGAGGAATTGGACCCATGAAATCTATACCCCAACAGTCAAAGATTTCAATGACAAGAATAGGATTTAAAGCCATCATGTGACGTTTTGAAATAGATCCCAACTTTTGACAATTTTCACAAGTCTTGTAGAATGCATGTGAGTCCTTGAACATGGTGGGCCAGTAAAATCCATTTTGTAAGATTTTTGCAGTTGTCTTTCTTGATGAGAAATGACCCCCACATGCCTCAGAATGACAAAATTTAATGACACTACTTACCTCATTATCAGGAATGCATCTTTGAAATATTTGATCAGGACAATATTTGAATAAATAAGGGTCATCCCAAGAAAAGTTCTTCACTTCGTTCAAGAACTTTCTTCTGTCTTGGGTACTCCAATGAGCTGGAAATTGTCCTGAAATAAGAAAATTAACAATATTAGCAAACCAAGGCATTGTAGAGACAAAAAATAAAGATTCATCAGGAAAGTAGTCATCGATTGGTGTGATGTCAGATCTTGAATCTGTTGTCAATCTTGTCAAATGATCTGTGACAATATTTTTGGTGCCTTTCTTGTCTTTGATTGTGATATCCAATTCTTGAAGTAACAAAATCCACCGCACCATTCTAGCTTTAGAATCTTTCTTAGAAAGAAGATATTTCAATGTTGCATGATCACTAAAAACAACAACAGGTGAGCTAACAAGATAAGATCTGAATTTTTCACATGCAAATACTACTGCAAGTAATTCTTTTTCAATGGTGGTGTAATTCATTTGAGCATTATTTAAAGTTTTACTTGCATAGTAAATTACATAAGGTTTCTTATCTTTTCTTTGTCCCAAGATAGCACCCATGACATAATTACTAGCGTTATACATTATTTCAAAAGGTAATGACCAATCAGGAGGTTAAATGATAGAAGCAGAAGTAAGCAAGCTTTTAAGTTTAACAAAGGCTTTTTCACATTGTTCAGTCCATTCAAAAACATTTTCCTTTGTTATAAGGTTACATAATGGTTTAGATATTACACTGAAATCTTTGATGAACCTTTTGTAAAAAACAGCATGTCCTAAGAATAATCTAACATCTTTAATAGATTTTGGTGTTGGCAAGTTAGCAATTAACTCAATTTTAGATTTGTCAACCTCAATTCCTTTTGATGAAACAATGTGACCAAGTACAATGCCGTTTGTTACCATAAAATGACATTTTTCCCAATTCAGTACAAGATTCTTCTCTTCACACCTGTTCAAAACCTTTTCCAAGTTAGTTAAATAATCATCAAATGAATCACCAAAAACAGAAAAATTATCCATAAAATCTCAAGAAAACGTTCAACCATAACACTGAATATGCTAAGCATGCATCTTTGAAATGTGGCTGGTGCATTACATAATCCAAAAGGCATTCTTTGATATGCAAAAGTACCAAATGGACATGTGAAAGTAGTCTTCTCTTGATCTTCCAATGCAATTTCAATTTGGTTGTAACCTGAATAGCCATCTAGGAAACAATAAAATTCATGACCTGCAACTCTTTC